>Ga0210404_10000611_pt1 | contig 17437 bp, 15 predicted proteins | sample IncBWH28MmetaG_FD_155455 | JGI IMG/M metagenome (GOLD analysis project Ga0210404, IMG submission 155455) | Forest soil microbial communities from Barre Woods Harvard Forest LTER site, Petersham, Massachusetts, United States - Inc-BW-H-28-M | ecosystem: Environmental > Terrestrial > Soil >... | reverse complement strand
GAAAACCGTTGTCCTGGCACGTCGTCCACAACTGGCCGTTCTCCTTGTCCAGGTAGATGTGCGCGGAGCAGGAGTCTGGGTTCACGGCGCCGTTATAGAAGTTCACTTGCGAACCCGGCCGGACGGACGTAGCCGCCGGTGGATTGTAGTAAGCGATCTCTTTCGGCCGCCGCGGATTGCGAATGTCGTACACTCGAATGCCCGATGAGAACATGCCGCACGCAAGGATGGATGCATCTTGCGTGTCATCGACGCTGCAATAGTGCGTGCCATATACGTAGTCGCGCAGCCCTGGAAGGTCGGGGGCGATCTTGGAGCAGTTCGCGGGATCGTGGATCTCGAGCTTGAGCTTGCTGACGATTCTGGGATGCTCCTCGTCGGCGATATCGATGATGCGAGCCATTGGGAATGGCGGCAAGCCCATGTCGCAGGCTTGCTTCCAGTTGCTCATTCTGAAGAACCCACCCGGACCCGTCTCGTCGGCGAAGATCACGTACGGCTTGCCCCCGATCTTCGTAATGATCGTATGCTGCCCGGCGGCGCCATCGTCCCAGAAGAGGCGACTGATTTCCCTGATCACGGGAGTCGCCGTGCGCGCCTGCACCTCGCTTGTGTCGACGATGATGAGACCGTTGTTAGGCGTCGGCGACCCGGCGTGAAAGCCGGTGTAGTCTGCAGAAACCAGATAGGCACGGGTGCCATCGTCGCTGACCGAAAGGCCATGCACGCTAGCCCCCGCAACGTTCGGCTTGAACGTGGCAATATATTTCGGCTGCGTGGGATCGGTCGTATCGACTGCCGTGTACTGACGGTTCCAGAGGTCGCCGAAGTAATAGGTGAGACCATCCGGAGCCCATTCGCCTTCGTGTCCCACGATCGCGCGATCTTTGCCTCCGGGCACGACGATGGGCGCCGCCGTCAGCAGCTGCGGATAGGCACAGTCGTTCGAAAGATCGTAGATGTCGAGCTGTGGTCCACCCGTGGTCGCATTGAAGCCGCCATAAGCCCCGTTGTCGGCCGCCAGCAGTTGACGGCGTTCGTTCACCTTGAGCGATTCCCATGGATCAAGCATGGCGGTGGTCGTGAGAGAGGCCGTCTGCTTCGGATGCGCGGGGTCCGTGACATCGATCACCGCGGTTCCAAGATGGGTGCGGCCGACCGTGTTCGACGAGGTGTCGTAGTATGAGCAGCGTTTGGCCGGCCCGTCTCGGTTCGAGAATTGAGCGTGTTGCCAACTCGCACCGTCGCCAGCGCTCTGCCCGACCAACTCCAGATTGCAATTGAAGCCCTTGAAGCCCGTGGGACGCATCGAGGCCGGTACCTGACCTTGCAGGCCGGTCTCCGGATGGTCGTCGGGGCCGCAGACGGCTTTCGGTACCGTATGCGGAGCCGCGTGTTCGTCCTCCTGCTCCTCGCCGGAGGACACGCCAAAGGCCGATAGTGCAATGCACGAAAACGCGATCAGCGTGGCTCTCGCCCAGTTACGGTACCCGCCATGCGGCGGCCATGGTTCCATGATTTCTCCTTGAGATGCGGTTCGCGCTTATTAGCGTTCTTGCTGCGCGAGCGCCCGCCGTCACTCCGGGGCGCATGCGTCACGTGGTTGAAAACATATGCGATCAGCTCGGGCATGTAAATTAGACGAAGGTCGAACATTAAGATCGCACCCAACCGCGGCAGCGATTCATGGTCGATTTACTGCACTGACAGTACTGGAGCGACGGCCGGCCGTCTTGCAGAATCGTCCGGTCTCTTTGAAAGGTTCAGGCCGTCGGAATATCGAATGCGCTTGGACCTTACTGCCCGCTTAGATGGTATCGGCTGTCACGCTGCGTCGCCTGCTTGGAACTAAGTTGGATTGCAAAGGACAGGGACGGACTGTGTTACGGACGAAATTGCGCCACAGGGTACGCGGGGAACTCGCAAGCGGGCGGTTGCGTCGTTGCGAGTGGCGGTGATTCACCGCCGCTCGCGGGGCGTTCATCTTGAAGCGGCCGTTAGGGATCAGAGGTCATTTCTTTCTTGGATCGTCGGCGGGGCTGACGTAGTTGATTCCCCAAGGCCCGGTCACGTTGAGTTGAATGACGGTTTCCTCTTTGGTCCAGACGAAATGGTTCATCTTGGGCTGCATAACAACCACGCTTCCAGGTCCTAAGGCCCTCGATTTCGGTGGATCCAACTTGTCTCCCATGCCATAGTTGAAAATTCCAGAAAGGACGGTAACGCGCTCGACCCCTGGGTGCCAGTGAGCAGGAATCCTATAGTCGGCTGGGAGCTTTAGCCGGGCCGTAATGGGCCCGTCTTCGTTCATCTTTCCTTCGATCACGGCAATCTTTGCACCGGGTGGCAGCGAAGCCACATCGCCCCATTTCAAATCGCTCGGTGTCGCAATGATCACTCCAGTCTGGGCCAAGACCACGGGTGCTCCGAAGCAAATGCCTACAATAAGAACGAAGGCCGCGCAAAGCTTAGTTTTCATTCCGCTCTCCTCTAAAGAGAAGGCCGATCTGAAGCGGCCCGTCGATCAGCCGAGCTATCGGCCTTCGACCTGAAGCTTCGTCTGGATCGGTTGGACGAGCTTCGGCCGAAGAGGTCGATTGGTCGACGGATTGCTCTTACTTGATGGGCAACATCAGATGTTCGTATGGTGTTCCGGGCCACATGACATAGGGGTTGGTGGGGTCGGGCATCGGGTTTCTCGGGTATGCCTGCAGCATGCTCTTGGCCTCGCCGCCCATGATCATCACGTGTGGCCCCGTCTTGATCCAGTTATTGTCCGCAGTTTTCTTAGTAGCATATGGGTCAGTGTTGCTCGTCCCACTGTCCCCTTTGAGCATGTAGACGAAACCCAGTTTCTGCGGCGCAGGACCCTTCGTTTGCCAAGCGTTCACCCACTCCATCGCCGCTTCGTCGGCACACATTGGCTCCCCTCCCGGGTCCATGCAGGTCCATCCGTTGGTTCCCTGTTGGATGACTTTCATCTTGCCGTCAGCACCCATGTTCATGATCGTTGCATGCGCGATCACATGCGCTGGGGCGGCCCCGTTGAGGTCGGCCATGAGTGCCGTGTCGTCCATCATCTTATGTTCTGCATTGGCTGTCGACATAGGGCCTACGATGCACGATGTGGCGAGCAGTAGCGCTGATGCAGGTTTCATTGGACTGTCTCCTCTCTGTGTTTTCCTCAGGATTTACTATGCTTGTCCGACTGACAAGCGCTGTGGCGTTTCGCTGGACGTCCTCCCTTTGTGACGTAGTTGCGAATGACATGACAACCGGGTTCGCAGGATCGCGACCGCACCGGCAGCGAGGCCTCCAGCGCAGCCCTGCCGTCTCGGTTCAGGCGCCGGCTACGAAGCAAGTAAACGCCTTAGCGTGTCGTCCAGCTGCCTCTTTTCTTCCGGGACGACGCCGAGCATGGCGAAATGGCCCCACAAGCTCGGAAGCACCTTTAGCTGACTTCCTCTTATCATTTCCTGCTCCGCGCGACAATCACGCACCGGCGCGAACATATCCTGCTCGAAAGCGATAACGCAAGTCTTGGCCGTGATGCGGCCGAGAGCTTCTTTGAGATGTCCTCCTGTCAGCAAACTCACATCGCCACGCTGCCATTTGGACAGCAGTGAAAGCAAATTATTGGGATCCATGGGCAGAAACCAATTTTCCCAAAATCCCGTCAAGTGATCCTCCAGCGAGCTGGAGCCGACAGCGCGCCACGCTTCAGTCTTGTAGAATTCCGTACACACACCCATCATCGCGAAAACGCGCGCATGCCTGCGTAATCCGACGTGCACCGCGTGTGGTTCAGTGTAATAACCATTGTTCCACGCCGGATCCGATTTGATTGCATCGGCAGCCACGTTAGTAAAGAGCAGGTCATGCGGCGTGCATTTTGCGGTACCTGCGATCGGGGCGATCCGCTTGACCATCTCGGGATAGCGCACCGCCCACTCGTATGTCTGCTCAGCGCCCATCGACCAGCCAAGTACAAGCTGGAGGACCTCGATGCCGAACTTCTCGGTTATCAGGCGGTGCTGAGCACGAACGTCATCTCCGATCGTGGTTCGGGGAAAAGCCGCCTGATTGAAAGGTAGTGGGTAGTTGTGCGGCGAGCTGGACAGACCCGCGCCGATCATATTGGGCAGTATGATGAAGTACCTGGTCGGATCGAGCGCCAGATCGGGCGAAACGTAGAACGACTTCATATGCATGCTCGAACCCGAGTACATATGAGGAAACAGGATTGCGTTATCACGCCTGGCGTTTAGCGTGCCGACTGTCGTATAGGCAATTTTGCAATCGCGCAGCTTGCCGCCCTCCTCCAGCTCGAAATCGCCGAGCGAGAACAATTCGTAGTCTCCGTGTACGTCGTGGCTATAGAACTCGTTGTCGATCATCGCTTCTCCTCGTGACCAGATGGGCGCGCCGATCGAGCAATCGATCGGTGGTGCGACGACGACGGCTGCGTGATCCGTTCGGTCGGCATCCGGGCGATGCCGCGGACAGCTAAGACGACTGAGCTCAGGATGGTTGCGACCAAGGGCAACGTGTGACCGAACTGCGGCGCGGCGGCGATGATCCGGCGCGACGGCGGCGAATTTTGTAATGCTTTCGGCTAACCGGTCATTGTGGAGCCAAACCGCTGACCACCTTCAATGCTCCTGACGGGCAGGCCGCCACGGCCGCGCGAATTTCTTGTTCCGAGGCCCCCGTGGTATCTATGACGAAAGTCCCGTCCTTGACCATGAACACCTTTGGCAGACTTCGCACGCAATTACCGCTGTGACTGCACACCTTGTCGTTCCAACTCACCTTCATCGTCACTCTCCGGGATCGAAATAGAGTGCCTCGGGGGCGACTGCGCGCCGCCCCCGATCGGCGTAGATCATCAAACGTAGTTGACGTTCAGGCTCAGGTCGTTGACGCTCTTTTGCGGCACTTCGTATCCGACCTTGCGATTTATCTCCGCGGCAACTTTTCGTTCCTCGGGAGTGGCGAAATCCCGATCCCACACGGCAAGTTTTTTCCGCATCCGGGCATGCCACATCGGCGGAACCAGGCAGATTACGAATTCCGTGTAGTACCCCACGCCCGCATTCGGTGATCCATTGGGTGATCCACCCACGTTCGACAACTCCCAGAAGTGCGTCTCACCTCGATCATGGTGATCCGCCTGGCGGCCAATTTCGATAAAGGCCCAACTCGTGAGCGCATTGTCGTTGTCCCAGCTGTGTCGATATTCGATCGGCTGGCCCTTCACCCGAATGAGGCCGTAGTGCTCCATATAGTTAAGCGCCTCGAGCTCGAAGTTTGAAATGACCCAGACGTAGAACATCACTAACAAGCCGACTCCGACGCCGCGCCAGCCCCCCCCCCCCCCACCCGCACAGTGGGCAGACTCATCAGGTATCCGCGAATCCACCTGTTGCCAAGCGAGAAAAACGACCTGCCTTGCCGACGCAAGCGCTTCGCTTCGGTTTTGATGCCAAAGTACGACTGCCCGACATGCGAAATCAGGAAGTGCGCATAGAGGCTTCTGCCCCGAGGCGACGTGGCGGGATCACAGTCGTCCCCCATCTTGTTGTTTTCCGGCCCAAGCCATGCACGGCCAAGCTCCAGGTGATGGTTGTAAACGTGAGCGAAGCAAAAATGTGCACAGCCGGATAAGGCCATCATGAACCGCGAAACCAGGAAGCCGAACCCCTTGGTGTGGGCCAGTTCGTGCCCGAAAATGATGCCCAGGCCTTGGTGCATACCGGCACTGATCGTCGCGCCGACGAGCTGCCACCCGGTGATGCCATTGATGTAGTCGTGTCCGTTGAATTCAGCCGGTCCGATCGGTACGCCTGCCATGTACTGGTAAACGCGCCAGGCCAGAGCGAATTGAAGACAGACGAAAACGGCATATTGAAGATACATCATCATATTCAGGATCGCCGGAATGCCGAGAGGTTTCTCACCCCGGCCCACGGCCGCACCTTTTGTGTGGATTGACGCGGTCAGCGTGTCCACTACGATATTGAAGCCGAAAATCGCAACCCCTGTCCAGACCCAACCGCCACCCTTCAGAATCCCAAGGATGCACAGAATGATGCCAAGCGGGGTATACAGGTAAACGAGATGTCCTAATATGAGCCTACGCATTGCTCGGGCCTCCGTTTGCAAATCGAGAATTCATTTCGTCCTGCTTCGTCGCGGGCTGTCCGCCTTTCGCCCTGCCAACCAAGCGCAACTGTTCATCCCGTCGTATTTATATGCCAGACATGCGGTGTGTCTGAATACGCAGAAATACGCCCAGGCAGGTAGTTCCTACGTGCTGCGGCATCCTACGCACCCCCTGCGTTTCGGCCTCCCCGAACATCTTCGCCCGGGGAGGGTCGCAAGGCCCGTTATCGCGAACACCGGCCCCAGGCCGCCCCGTTCGCTTGAGAACAACAAACGCCCAGACCGGGCCGCGTCGCGACTTACCCAGCGGCCGCGGTTTGGAGTGGCCACCAGTTGCCGAACGGCCAGTAACCGTATAGGTAGATCCATCCAGTAATGAGCACCTCAGCCCCGACAAAATACGTCATCGCAGCCGTCGCGCCCGCGATCTGCTTCCCCTTTGTGAGCAGCAGATAGAACATGTACCACAGCGCCCCGTAGGTCACCCACTCGAACGCCCAGCCGAGGTCCCCTCCCTTGAAGGCCTTAATCGCATAGGGGATCGTGACGACAGCCACCAGCATGCAATACATCCCTAGAGCTCGCTGGTCCGTGGCACCGCGCAGAGCGTTGATGCCCACCCATATGTAGGTGAAAGCGAACAGCATTGCTCCCGCCGACAGCGAGAAGTTCTGTTGAGCCCATCCAAAATAGATCGACCCCATCGAGCCCAGAATCCCCACCATCAGATTGAAGACGCCGACGTCCTTCGTTTCGACTTTTCCATTCAACCAGGCTGCATTGATGATTAGGACCATGCCAATAAAGAGCAGTGGAACTCCCAGAAAATGTCCAGTCATTTGCTTCACCCTCCCCCAATGTTCGATGCGATGCGAATCTTGACGTCAGCACTATTTATGGCCTCAGGAGCGCGGGTATCTCTTCATCGCGTGGGAGAGACTCGTGCAAATCGATCACGTTTCCGAAGCCTGCCGGCCCTCATTTGCCGGACCGCCGCTCCACCACCTGGCGCAAGGTGTGTGGCATCTTGTCGAAAAGGGGTGAAATCGCCCCTACCGGGCAGACGTCCACGCACGCATAGCAGCGAATACATTGATTCGGATCGATATACAGCGTGTTGTGGTAAATGCCGGACGTATAAGCCGGATCGATGCGCTCGTACCCGTAAAAGTTGCTTCCGCCGTTTGCCCTGAGCGTTGCCACTTCAACGATGCAGTTCTCGAGCGGCTTCACAAGCAGACATTCATCGCACACGACGCAGATTCTGTTGTCGATAACCGGCGCCGGGGACGTGGCATCCTCAAACTTATCGTGGTGAATGTGCTGCCTTGGAAGACCCTTTTCGGTCAGCACATTGACTCCGGCGTCGACCATCGGAGGCGGCCCGCAGAAATACACCTCGATGTTCTTGATGTCGAGCTTGCCAGTCTGAAGGTAGTGCTTGTTCAGATAGTCCGTAACAAAGCCCCTCGGGCCGGTCCAACCGCTATGGGTCGGCTCCTCCGACAGAACCATCGCGCTTTCGAACTTGTGCTTGCCAGCCCATTTCTTCTGCATTTCAGCTATTTCCTGCTGGCAATACAGGTCCCGCTGCGCGCGGGCCCCGTAGAGGAACAGGCAATCCCGCTTGATCTTGCGATGAGCCGCATCTTCAAGGATGGCCTTGATTGCGCTCATCCCGCTGCCTCCGGCAATGCCGACGATCGTCTTGGTGCCGGAATCAAGCATGAATCTGCCTAGCGGTCCGGTCATCGTGACGGACGCACCCGTTCTATCCTTAGCGAACAGCCAGGTCGACAACGCCCCGCCTTCGACCTTGCGCACATAGAACGTGTATTCGTCGGGAGCTTCCATCGAAGGGGCACGCGCAAACGAGAACGAGCGCGGCTTCTCGAGGTCCTCCGTCTGCAAGGTCGCGTACTGTCCGGCCTGAGCATTCATGGGTGGGGAACCCGGATCAACTTTGATGATCAGCTCGACCGTGTCGTAGGTGAGATATCGAACGCTCTTGAATACCCCCGCGCATGTCCTTACGCGGCTGCCATGGGATCGTCTGTCCGGCCGCGGAAGAGGCAGCAGGGCAGTTTCATGGTGGACCGCACTAGATTCCTTCATATTGCTCCTCCTCGTTCGCACCCGCTCGGGCAAGGCATCAAGGGCGCGTTGCCCTGGGTGTCGAAAAGCTTGTTTATATGGGTTCAGGCAGCCGCGACCTGCGACTCGTCCACCTTCTCGATCTCGACCAACACCGAGTAAAAAGTCGGACTGCGTCCAAAGTCCGTCAGCATTTCAGAATTCAGTGCATTGACGTTCCTGCCCCCTCTCGTTTTGCTCCCGTTGATCTGCTTTTGAGTGCCGCACACACCGGAGAGCAGACCACTGACGATCACCGCATTGCAGTAGGTCTCGCCGTTGTCGTTGTACAGGCGGACCAGATCTCCGTCCTTGATACCTCTCGAGCCGGCATCAGCCGGACTGAGCTCGACGTAGGGTCGGGACCCCATCGCTTGCAGTCGCGGCACCTGCTGGAAGGAGCTGCCGATGAACTGATGGGCTGCGCTGGACAGCACTTGAATCGGGTATTTCGCCCGCAGCGGGTCTTCCTGTCCATGGACTTCCGGCACATAGGTCGGCAAAGGATCCTGGTCGGGGTACTCCTTGGTCAGCGCTTCGCACAGAATCTCGATCTTCTTGCTCGGAGTCGGCCACCCGTTCTTCAGGAAATTGCGCTTTTCCGACTCCACGCTCGCCTTAGCCCAGCCGTTCTTATCGAGGTGCTCGAACGTCACAGTCTCCAGCATCTGGTTCGAGGGATCGATGATCTCTCTAATCATCTCTTCATCGGACTGAGTGAACGCGTTGTCGCCGGGCTTCACATAGCCCATCTTCGCCGCCAGCATCCGGAACAACTCGGTATTGCGGACGCTCTCGCCAACCGGCTCGATGATCGGCCGGTTAAACGAGAAGTAGTAGTTCCCGTAGGCAGCGTGCAGGTCCATGCGTTCGAGTTGGGTGTCGGCGGGAAGGACGATGTCCGCGTACTGACAGCTGTCCGTCCAGAACGTGTCATGCACAGAGATGAAGACGTCATCGCGCATCATGCCCTTGCGCACGTTGTTCGAATTCGGACAACAGTTGGCCGGATCCGCGTTGTAGACCATCATGGACTTGATCGGCGGATCGAGTTGCTTGCCATCGACTCCGATGTTGTCCGCGAGCGCTCTGCCGAGTTGGACCATGTTGATGATTCTTGACTTGGATCTCTCGCCGAGGTCCGGCCGCTGCAATTTCGCCAGGGGGAACAGAAGCCACATCTCCTCGAGATTTCCGAAAGCTACCCCGCCGCAATTCTCGCGCCAGGCACCCGTAATACACGGCAGCACCAGGATCGCCCGGGCCATTTGACCGGCATTCTGGTGCCGGTTCAGACCATAGTTCGCTCTGATGTAGCTCTTCTTGGTCGCCCCATACTCTCTTGCCAACTTCGTAATGGTCTCCACCGGAAGGCCGGTGATCCGGGACACCTTGTCGACCGGGTAGTCCGGCAGCTTTTTCTCGATGAGCTCCTTCCACCCGATGGTCTGCTCTTCGAGAAACGCCTGATCGTGCTTTCCGGCGTCCACGATCAGTTTCATCATGCCGAGGGCGAGCGCGCCATCCGTGCCGGGCCGCGGCTGGATATGCCAGTCGGCCATCCTGCTCGTGCGCGTCACGCGCGGGTCAATCACGATGACCTTCGCACCTCGCTTTTGTGCCTCCTGGACGAACGGAATGGCGTGCACGCCCGTCGTAACAAGGTTGGTTCCCCAGAGGATGATGAGCTCCGCTCCCCTGTCGCACGCCTCATCAATGGAGGGTCCGTTGGCGACGCCATAAGTGAACAGACCCGCCCACATCGCCGCGTAGATGCAGATCGACTGATCGAGTCGGGCGGCGTTCATCTTGTTCCAGAAACGCTGGTCCATTCCCCAGAAGCCCAGCATGCCCAGCGTGCCGGAATAGGAGAACGGCTGAACGGCTTCCGGACCGTACTCTGCGATGGTCCGCTTGAAATTCGCCGTAATGGCGTTGAGCGCTTCGTCCCAAGTGATGCGTTCGAACTTCGCGCCTGGACCTTTCGGTCCTACCCGCTTGTGAGGGTAGAGGACGCGCTTTTCCGAATACACAAAGTCCATGTAGTGATTGACCTTGTTGCACAGGAATCCACGCGTCACCGGATGCGTCGGATCTCCCTGGATGGCCACTGCCTTGCCCGTCGCATCGTTGCGCGTCACGAGGGTGGAACAGGTATCCGGGCAGTCATGCGGGCACGGCATATGATGGATCGAATGCCCTGCCGGAGCCTGAATCTTGGTGCTAATTGTCATTACGACCCCCGTTTTCGTATCGAGTTGTAGAGAGTTGAATAAACAGCTGGTGTACGTGGTCTCCTGACTGACTTTTATACTGAAACTGGGCAGGCTACGTAAGCCGTAGATCTACGTGCTGACCGCGGCTTAAGGGCGGAATCAGCCCAGCCTTCGCTTGAATAAAAACGCTCTGCGATCATCTCCAGCCCTGATCATGCACTGCAACATCGGGCTTCCGAACGCAGACGCAAACCTATTCGCCGGAAAGCTCGTAGCGACTCGAAATGCGCCAGCCGATTCGCTTCAGAAACTCGAGCGTCGGACTGAGCATCACGCCGACTTGATAACACCGGGCCGGATTGTGCAGTGCGCGTACGCGCCACTGGGCGGCAGGCGCCAGGCCACTGCACCGGTAGACTGCTGTTGGAGGAAAATAAGCGAAGCGGGCAAAGGCGTCGATGATGCGCGACAGCAGCGGCGAGAGCAGAGTACGTTGCCACTCGCGCAACCGTCCGGCCGCCTGTTCGCAGTGCGCGCGCGCATAAGCGCTGTGACTCGCCTCATCCAGGCCATGAAGTTGCGCAACGCGATACACGACGGCGCTGAGCGTCACGTCTTCGACGCCCCGCTGCCGACGATAATTGAGGCGATTAGGCAGCTCCTCTCCGATCACGACCATCGCCCAGAACAGAGCTGAGCGGGATGGCACCCAGCGACCGAAGGTATCGGCGAGACCCCGAAGGGCTCCGCGTGCAGCAGGTAGCTTCACCCCGCTACGATGGATCAGCTCGACGAACATCAGGCTGTGGCCGGCCTCTTCCAGTATTTCCTGAAGGTATTGGGTGCAGCGTATGAAGTCCTTGCTCCGGTAGGCAAGTCGCGCGAGCCGCTCGACAAGGAGCGATTCGAGCCACAGCCCGACTTCGAGCAGGTGCACGTACTCGTAGTGCGAAGGCCGACGCCGCACGTCGAGCGGCAGCGCCTCGAATTCCGGATGCCGGCCAGCGAAAGTGCCTGCGGTGGGAGCCACCAGCACTCGCGATCGATGCCGTTCCAGTCGATCCGGGCAAGCGGTTCCTGATACGGTGCGGCAGAAGGCTCGGCGATGTACACGATGGCGGATCCAGCGTTATGAGGCGAGTGCCGATCCGCTGATGGCGGATCGCCGGCAATATAACGGCTCAGCCATAGCTTGCAAACAAACGACGGGAGGTTCGCCCTGTTTCTCGACCTTTTCTACGAGCTTGCCGTGCCGCCTGCTGGCGGCCGCAGCGAAGCGGAAGTACTCGCCGACAGCATGGCGGAGATCGAGCTTGCGGACAGGCTCGGATTCCACGGCGTGTGGCTGGTCGAGCATCATTTCATGCCCGGCTATTCGCATTGCTCCAAGCCGGATCTGGTTCTCGCGGCGCTGGCGTAGCGCACGTCCTGCTTGCGTCTCGGACTGGGCGTCGTGCCGCTGCCGTACCATCATCCAGTCCATGTTGCCGAGCGCGTCGCGACACTCGACCTTCTTTGCCGCGGCCGCCTCGAGCTTGGCATCGGACGCGGCTTCTCGCCTCAGGAATACGCCGCGTTCGGGGTTCCCATGGCGGAGAGCCGCTACCTGGTCGAAGAATCGCTCGCCATTCGGGATCCCACGCGACGATCGTCAGCTCAGCGCAATGAGCTTCGGCACCCAGCAGTTGATCAACGCGCCGCCGGCGATCAGCCACACGAACAGGCCGAGCGCAAGCAGCAGCGGGCGGATGCCAGCCTTGCGGATCGACGACAGTGGCGTAGCGAGTCCCAGCGCAGCCATCGCCATTGCCAGCAGCACGCTGTCGAGCCCGGTGGCCGCGCCTCGCACACCGGCAGGCAAGGTCAACAGCGAGTTGAGCAACACGATGCCGATGAAACCGAAAGCGAACCATGGTACGGCCAGCGGCACCTTGCGTCCCCGGTGCGCGGGGCTGCCGTTCGGCCACTCGCCAGCGCTGCGCGATGCATCCCAACTGAGCCAGGCTGACAGCGCGATCAGGAAGGGTGCCAGCATCATCACGCGCACCATTTTCGCGATGACTGCGGTATCCGCGGCCTGCGCACCGACCGAGGCCGCCGCGGCTACCACCTGGGCTACCTCATGCAAGGTCGACCCAATGTAAATACCGAAGCCCTTGGCGCCGCCGGGAACGATTTGCCAATCCTGATTCAGATGGAACAGAACCGGGTACAGGAAGATTGCCAAGGTTCCAAACACGACCACCGTTGCTACGGCCACAGTTACTTGTTCGGCCCGCGCTCGGACCACCGGCTCGGCAGCCATCACGGCAGCGGCGCCACAGATCGAACTGCCCACGCCGATCAGCATCGCCGTCTTGCGATCCAGCCCCAGCCAACGTGTGCCAACGAACGTCGCCAGTGCGAAGGTGGACGTGAGCACCAGCGCGTCGATCGCGACACCAGCGACGCCGACATGGGCGATATCCTGGATCGTGAGTCGCAAGCCGTAAAGCGCGACGCCCAAGCGCAGCACGGTCTGCTTCGCCAGATTCACGCCCGGCTCGCTGTTGCTGGCAACACCCGCCGCCTGGAGCGGATAGACGGTGTTGCCAAAAACCATGCCGAGGACCATAGCGAGCGTCAGGGTGCTCACGCCGTTGCTCTGCAGCCAACTCCACTGGCTAAGGGCCATGGCCGCGCCGGCCAAGGTGCCGGCCAGCAGGAGTCCTGGCAGCAGGCGCCGCGCGCCGTGCGAGAAAGGTCGCGAAGTCGCCGCGTCCGGGAGGTGCAATGCGGTGTGAGATGAGGCAGACATCGGGTCAGCGGGTGAAATTCCGTATGCGTGAACGCAAATTTAGGGGCACCCCTTTTACCCGTCCAACGGGTTATCTGCGTAATATGTACCTACGAAATAGTTAACAGAGGGCAGCCCGATGGACGTACTGCGCCTGACATTGCGCCAGTTGCAGATCTTTGTTGCGGTGGCGCGCTACGGAAGCACGACGGCGGCTAGCGCCGAGCTTGCTCTTTCGCAGTCGGCCACCAGCGCGGCGGTGAACGAGTTGGAGCGCCTGCTGTCGCTACGCCTGTTCGATCGCGCCGGCAAGCGCCTGCTGTTGAACGACAACGGGCGCACGATGCTGCCGCGCGCGCTCGACCTGCTGGACGGTGCGGCCGAGATCGAGACGCTCACCCGTTCCGGCTCGGCACAGATGCAAGCGCTGCGTGTCGGCGCGAGCACGACGATTGGCAACTATGTGCTACCGGACATGCTGGCGCGGCTGTTCGCCACCGCCGACATCGCTCGGACCGACACCTGGCACTCGAGCGTCACGATCGCCAACACCGCCGCCATCGGGCGTAGCGTCGCAAATTTCGATCTCGACCTGGGTTTCGTCGAAGGGCCAGTGCGCGAGCCGGAAGTGGCGTCCATCTCGTGGCTGCGCGACGAGATGGTGATCGTCGCATCGACCGATCAGCGCTCAGCCTCCGAATCGATGCCGGTGCGCGCGCTGCGCGATGCCGTGTGGCTGCTGCGCGAGGCAGGCTCCGGCACCCGAGAGGCCGCAGACCAGGCGCTACTGCCGCACCTGCGCACCTACCGGCGCAGCGTCGAACTCGGCAGCTCTGAAGCCATCAAGCACGCCGCCGTGTTGGGACTCGGCCTCGCGTGCTTGTCGCGCTGGGTAGTCGACGACATGGTGCAGGCCGGGAGGCTGCGTATTCTGAAAACGGCAATGCCGAAGGTGTTCCGACCCTGCTATGTGCTGGCGCACCGAGCCAAGCGACCCACGGCGGCTATGCACTCGCTGCTCCAACTTGTCGGCGTCGATTCGGAGGCGTGGTTCTCGCGCCTTATATGAACAGGCTCACGTCCGCCTTCTGTGCCATCGGCAAGAACTTGGTCGCTCCGCAGTATTCGGAGACTTCCGGAATGAAGTCGGTATTGCTGAACCCGAACAGATCGACGGTCATCTGGCAGGCGATCAGGTTCACGCCGCCCTCAATGCATACCGCGCGCAAGTCGGCGACGTCGGCAACACCCTTGTTCTTGATGGTCTGTTTCATCAAGGTGGTTGCCACGGATTCGAACCCCGGCACGATCGACTGCACCGCGTTCGGGATGTTCCAGTTGATTGCGCGGAACCAATCCGGCCCGAACGGCATCTTCATCGACATGCCGGGGTTGCCCAGCGGGCTGACCTTCAGCGTCGAAAGGTCGCGCCGCAGCAGATTCAGACCGTAAAACGTGAAGAACACTGACACGTCCCACCCGAGCGCCGCCCCGGTCGAGGCCAGGATGAAAGGCGGATAGGCCCAGTCGAGCGTGCCCTTGGTCGCGATGATCGTCATAGATGGCGGCCCCTTCGGCTTTAATTGCGCCAGGCGCTCCTCCACTTTTTGTGCGACCACTTCGTCGATCCGCTTCAGGATCGACGCGTCCAGCCCGCCCAGTTCTTCTCCGGCACCCATCGTTGCGCCCCTCTGTGTTCATTCAGATTGCGCCCAGATCCGGAACGGCAGCGCCGGCCAGCGCTGGTCCGCCTTTCCCTATCGCGTGCATCTTATGCCAGTATCACGATGAGCGAGATGAGTTCCCGGAAGACCCGTATTCTTTCTGAAGTGGAGGCTGCGATGGCGACCAGCCAGGTGATTGATGCCCGGGGCATACCGGCTCCCCTTTCTGCAACCGGATGATCGCTGACTCCCCGAACCGGCTTTCCCGGCTACTGGCGAGGTTGGGATTTCGGCCCGCGTGGCAGGCCCAGACCTTGAGGGACGACCTGGTTGCAGGGATCACCGTATCGCTGCTCGCAATCCCGCAGTCGCTGGCATACGCGCAGCTGGCGGGGGTGCCTGCTTACTACGGGCTTTACGCGGCGCTGGTGCCGTCGGTGGTCGGAGCTCTGTTCGGTTCGTCCGCGCAGCTTTCAACCGGCCCGGTTGCGATGACCTCGCTGCTGACGGCCGCGAGCATCGCCCCGCTGGCGCTGCGCGGAACGGATCCCTACATCGAGTACGTCGTCCTGCTCGCCTTGATCTCCGGAGTCTTCCAGGTCGCATTCGGCGTGATGCGCCTGGGTGTGATCCTGAACTTCCTGTCGCACCCGGTGCTGATGGGTTTCATCAATGCGGCGGCCATCATCATCGGGCTTTCGCAGCTGCCGACGCTGCTGGGTATGTCGTCGCGTCAGTCGGAGCATTTCCTGCTCGACATTTGGCAGGTTGTCTCGAACCTGGATCTGATGCATGAGCTTTCCCTGGCGTTTGGTCTGTCGGCGGTCGCGATGCTGGTCGGGTTCAGACGGTGGGCCCCGCGGCTGCCGGGCGTGCTGATCACGGTGGCTCTGTTGACCGTGGTCAGCCGGGCGGTCGATTACGCCGGCCACGGCGGCCGTGTGGTCGGGGACATTCCGACTGGCTTGCCGCATTTCGGGTTTCCACACATCGACCGCAACTCGGTCGTCACGATACTTCCCGCCAGCCTGGTGATCGCATTGATCAGTTTCATGGAAGCGATGTCGAGCGCGAAGGTCATATCGATCAAGACGCGCGTGCCATGGGACGAGAACAAGGAGCTGATCGGGCAGGGTCTGGCCAAGATCGCCGCCGCCCTGAGCTTGACGATGCCGGTGAGCGGGTCGTTTTCCCGATCTGCGCTGAATCTGGCCGCTCGGGCCCGAACGGCCGCCTCGTCCATAGTCTCGGCCGCCGCGGTGCTGCTGACGCTGCTGTTCCTGACGCCGCTTTTTTATCATCTGCCAAAACCGGTGCTGGCGGCGGTCATCGCGGTGGCGGTCGTCGGCCTTATCAACATCGGGGCCCTGAGGCGAGCCTGGAGCGCCGGCCGGGACGACGGCCTGTGCGCGACCGTCACGTTCGTCGCAACCCTGGCTTTCGCGCCGAACATCCAGGACGGAATCGCCACGGGCATCCTGCTGTCACTGGGGCTGCTGCTGTACCGGATGATGCGCCCGCGCGTGGCGATCCTCGGAATGCACCCGGATGGAACGCTGCGCGACGCGAGCATCCACAACCTGGCGCCGCTTCATCCACGCCTGAGCGCGGTCCGCTTCGACGGGGCGCTGCGATTCATGAACGCATCGTTCTTCGAGGACGCCATCCTGAAGGTCCAGCAGGACCATCCCGATGCGAGCTGCATTCTGCTCACCTGCGGGGGCATCAACCAGATCGACGCGTCGGCCGTCGAGATGCTGATGTTGCTGGTGGACCGGTTCCGCGCCAACGGGCTGACGCTTGTGTTCAGCGGGATCAAGAAGCAGGTGCGCGAAGTGATGGACCGCACCGGCTTGACCGCGCACATCGGGGCCGACAACATCTTCGCGACCGACCGGCAGGCGGTCGACGGGCTTGTTACTCGGCTGGGCGATTCCGGACCAGTGTCGCGCGCTCAACCCGAATCAGCGCCGCCCTGATGGATGATTCGTGCTTGAGTTCAGGTGGCCGGGCCGACCGCCGGTTCGTTCACTTCTTCAGAAAAAATACGAATTCCTCGCCGGACGTTTCCGCCGAAAGCAATTCGTGGCCCGTCGCCTCGGAAAAAGCCTTCATATCGCTGACCGCCCCCGGGTCGGTCGCGACCACCTTCAGGATCTGCCCCGGCGACATGGTCACCAGCATTTTCTTCGTCTTCACTACCGGCATCGGGCATGCGAGCCTGCGCACGTCCAGTTCCTTGTCAAAATTCATCCGCTTTCTCCCCAGACCTCACATGCAGGTCGTAGTAACGCGCCCGGCCGCGCCGGCGCCACCCAGCCGCGCGCTGTGCATTGGTTTCATGGCTTGCCCCATCCAGCTATGGATACTATGGAATCGGATGAGGTATGTGGATCTGTTCCGGATCAAATCTGCTTATCGGCGGATCAGCACAACGGTTTTGCCGCCCACGGCCCGCGTGCCGAGAATACGAGTCGCAAACT
>Ga0210404_10000610_pt1 | contig 17469 bp, 19 predicted proteins | sample IncBWH28MmetaG_FD_155455 | JGI IMG/M metagenome (GOLD analysis project Ga0210404, IMG submission 155455) | Forest soil microbial communities from Barre Woods Harvard Forest LTER site, Petersham, Massachusetts, United States - Inc-BW-H-28-M | ecosystem: Environmental > Terrestrial > Soil >... | reverse complement strand
TCGCGCCTTGCACACCATCAAAGGGGCGACGAGCTTTCTCGGCTTCACGAAACTATGCGCGCTGGCGCACACCGGGGAAAGCTTGCTTGCTCGTCTGCGCGACGGCGCCTTGGTGGCCAATCAGGAAATTACCACCGCTTTGCTGTCCCTGGTGGATGCCATTCGCGAAATGTTGGCGGTTATCGCGGCAACTGGCAAGGAAGGGAATGGAGACTACCGTGCCCTGGTCGAGACGCTCAACCGGCTCCAGAAACCTGCGTAGACCTCGTCATTTTGCAAGACCTGCTGCCACGGGCTGCTCAATGGGAAGACTGCTTTTTTGGCGGTCCAGAGTTCGGCAACTTTGATTTAGAAAGAGACAACATGCGCGCTCTCGTCGTCGAAGATTCGAAGACCATTCGAATGATCCTTTGTGAGTATCTGCGAAAGATGGACATTCAAGTCGTTGAGGCGGCCGACGGTCACGAGGCTCTTGAGCGTTTGAAGGAGATGTCTCCTCCAAACCTGGTACTCGTCGATTGGAACATGCCTGTGATGAGCGGCATCGATTTCATTCGTGCCGTCCGCGAGCTGCAAATCTATGATCCGCTTCCCTTGATCATGGTCACAACCAATTCTGAATCTGAACATGTGGGGACAGCGATGGAAGCCGGCGCCAACGAATACATCCAGAAGCCCTGCACACTCGAAGCGCTCCGGGAAAAACTCGAGCGTCTCGGCCTATTCGAGACCTGAATCCCTCACTCGCCTCAATCGGCCTCAGAGCCAGGGTCACTACTCTGTACGACGATCGCTAGTGGGCCGCGCCCTCGCCCGAAGGGACCACACGCGCTTGAAGTAGCTCAGGGTTCTTCAGCAGTGGCAGCCATTTCTCTCGCACCGCCGCGAATTCCGGCCAGCTCCTCTTCGAGACGGGGTCAGACGGTGGCAGCCCGAGTTTTTCAAAATTCTTGTACTGGCCCTTTTGCAAAATGCGAAAGTCCAGGTGCGGCCCGGTCGAGAGTCCCGTGCTGCCCACCAGCCCAATCGTCTTGCCAATCTCGATGTGCTCTCCCGCATGCACAAACATACGCGAAAGGTGCAAATACATCGTCTCGTAACCGTTGGGATGCGCGACTTGCACCATGTTGCCTTCCCCGCCTTTGCGGCCCGCAAAGACCACGCGCCCGCTCCCAATCGTCTGTACCGGTGTGCCGATCGGTGCTCCGTAGTCCGTCCCCATGTGCGGCCTGTATGTTTTCAGAATGGGATGGAACCGTGCTCTGCTGAAATGTGAAGTCACCGGCGCGCCAAATTTCAAAGGCGAGCGCAAAAAAGCCTTTTGCAGCGATTTTCCATCAGCGGAATAATATCCGGCCTGCCCCGCGGGATCATGAAACAACAGCGCTTGGTATTTCTTCCCCGCGTTTTCGTACTCTGCGGCGTAAATCTTTCCGTAGCCCGCCGTCTGGCCGTCCGAATATTTTCTTTTCTCCAGCACAATGCGGAACGTGTCGCCCTTCCGCGGGTCCGTGTAAAAATCCAGATCGTAACCGAAGATTTGCGCCAATCGCATGGCCAGTTCCGCCGATTCCCCTGTGTCCTCGACGGCATTAAACAGCGAATCGTCAATCCGCCCGCTCACCGCGACGATATCCGTTTTCGAAGGGATTTCCTTGATTTGCGCCGTAAACCCGCGGTCGTCCGGCACAATCTTCAGCATGCGATCGGCATCGATTTTGTAATCAATCTCGCGCAGCGTGCCTTCCACGGACCTCCCCACCGTGATGGTATTTCCCGCGCGCATCTGGCGCAGGTTGAAAGTGTGCTGTGCCGCGGCAGAGGCGTTCGCGGCTTCTTCGGCGCTCAAGCCAAATTTCTCGAGAGCTGCAACGAAATTTTGCCCCGCCGAAACTTTCTTTTCGTTCGGCAGGATAATTTGCTCCCGGATTCGCGCCGCCTCTTCCTTCGTCAGCTTCACCTGTTGTTCAAATTCTGCAGCCGTAGCCAGGCGTTGCTGGAAAGCGTATCCGAGCGTGGCGGCGCCGCCAGTGCACACAACCAAAATCAAAACCAGGAAACGTCGGTTCACTTTTCCCCCAAAGCCACTCGTTGCCTAATCCTAAATCTGCGCGATCCGCCACCACGGTTCCCTGCCCCACCTTGGCAGAGTAACGTACTTCAGTCTTTTGTCTCAATTTGAGGTCTGGGTCAAACGCCTTCTCTGGCTTGTGCGCTCAATCGTCCAACGGCCTGACTTCATGTGCTCGTACTAACGGTGGGTGAACCGCTTCCTGGCCCCTCTTTGCGCCGACGGTGTCTCGAAGTGGACAGAAAGCGGTCGGGAAATAGGCTACTAATGCTGCTAAAGATTAAAAGGCCAGAGCCTAACATTCAGGAGGCGAAAATGACGCCAGACGAATCAACGGCCGGCAATGTGAGCAGTCACGGACAAACCCTGGGTGTTTGCTGGATAGTCTACGGGATTTTCAGGCTCATTGCGGCAATTTGGCTCATTCTTTTTAGCGGAACAGCCGCGGTCATGTTCGGTGCGCTCCTCAGCCGCGTGGCAAACCCTTTTGCGCTAATGCGTAATTTTCACGTCATTTACGTAGCTATCGTGGTGTTAGCAATTCTGTGCGGTCTTTTAGGGCTTTTGGCTGGTATGGCACTTTTGGCAAATCAACGCCCAGCTCGTACGCTGGCCCTCATTGCCGCCTTTTTGTCGGTTTCAGAGCTTCCTCTTGGTACCACTTTGGGAATTTATACTCTTGTTGTCTTGCTTCCACTACGTGGTGTTTCTTCGTCAATTCGCACTTGAAAGATCGCTCCGCAAGACCGCCTTTTTCTTGGGAAACGTCCATTATCGCACAGTATTGCGACCCGCAAATCCTGATACTAAGTCCTCGAAGTTTCTTCAAGGAGACTCATGTTCAAGCTTTCAACTATTACTCTGGCAGTCGCAATAACGCTTGTCGCATCGGCGCAAGCACAGACGCCGGCGGATTCCAGCAATCCAACGCCGACATACCGGATCAATGTGGTGAGCCGTACTACCCGGGCAGTCAGCTACAGGCACCGCAGCGGAGCCACCAGAATCAATTTTCAAGGTACCGACCTGATGCCCGGCGCAGCAGGCGAGGCCAAGGTCGAGAGCAAGCGCGGGGCGCTGGAAATCGAAGTCGAATTTTCAGGAATTGACCGGCCCACGAGCTTTGGCAACGAATATCTTACTTATGTGTTGTGGGCGATTTCACCCGAAGGCCGCTCCGTCAACATCGGCGAAGTGTTAGTGGGCGACAATCACCGCAGCAAACTGGATGTAACTACGGACCTTCAGGCCTTCGCGCTGATCGTAACCGCGGAACCTTATTATGCCGTGCGCCGTCCCAGCAACGTCGTGGTCCTCGAGAACTCCATTCGCTCGGATACCGTCGGCGCTACCGAGGTCGTGGACGCCAAGTTCGAATTGATCGATCGTGGCGGCTACATCTCCACAGGCTATAAATTTGACCCGGTGATCCTGAACGCGAAATTGCCGCTCGAATTCTACGAAGCGCGCAATGCCGTACGCATCGCGCAATCCGCCGGCGCCGAAAGGTACGCCGCGGAAAGCTACGCAAAAGCCGTCAATCAGATGGAAGAGGCGGATGCGCTCGCTACCGGAAGGCATACCAACAAAAAATCGCTGAGCGCCTTGTCACGCGAAACCGTGCAGACCGCGGAAGACGCGCGTGAGATCGCCGTGAAGCACATCGACGAAGAGCGCGCCGAAACCGAACGCAGCGCGGGAGCAGGCCGTGAAGCCCACGCAAAGGCCCGTGCCAACGCGGAATCGCAGCGCCGCGTGGACGCTGAAGCCGCTACCGCCGACGCCGAAAGAGACCGCAACGAGGCACAGAGAAAGCAGCGCGCGGCGGAAGCCGAGTCCGATCAGAATCGCGCCGCTGCAGCCTCCTCCGACGCCCAACTGCAGCAGGCTGCTGGCGCTCAAGCCGACGCCGAAAGGGCCCGCAACGAAGCGCAGCAAAAGCAAAGAGCCGCTGAAGCGGATTCCGACGTGAATCGCGCAGCCGCGGCTTCCTCCGGCGCGCAACTCCAACAAGCCGTGCGTGACCGCGAAGAGCTTCGCGCTCGTCTCCTTCAGCAATTTAACCTGATCCTGGAAACTCGCGACACTGCTCGCGGCCTGGTTGTGAATATGTCGGACGTGCTCTTTGACTCCGGCAAATACACGCTTCGCCCGCTGGCCCGCGAGAAGCTGGCCAAAATATCCGGCATCGTGCTTGCTTACCCGACGCTCAATCTGGCTGTCGAAGGCAACACGGATAGCGTCGGCACCGAAGCTTTCAATCAGGATCTTTCGGAAAAGCGCGCGGAAGGTGTCCGCAGCTATCTGACACAGCAGGGCGTCCCGGCATCTTCGACCACCGCGACGGGCTTCGGGAAGACCAGGCCCATCGCGTCAAACGATACATCCGAAGGCCGTCAGTTGAACCGCCGCGTTGAGTTGATCGTCTCGGGCGAAGTGATAGGTACCAGGATCGTTTCGATTAACATCCAGCCCGTCGCTTCTTCCACGTCTCCGCAGTAGTCCTACCAATCAAAAAGGAGCCGCTCACCCGAGTCGGCTCCTTTTTCTTTTCCCGCATAGAGCAAAAACCGATGTTGCAGTGAGCGAAATTCTAGAGGCTATCTCATAAATGGCGGTTAGGGGGTCGGAGCTTTAGCTCCGACATAAAAGCACAAGAAAAAGTGGGCTTTAGCCCCTGAGGAAATGCCCTTCTTCCTGCCGCACCCATTTGTGAGACAAATTCTAGCTATTGGTAAAAGTATTGTGCGGTTTCAATGCGTGGATTGGATCACTTGCCAGTGTTGGCGGCCACGGCATGCGCGGACTCCGTAAAGTAATTCTGCTCGCGGAGCTTGCGGTACATCCTTCCGGCAACTACGGCGGCGGTAGGGCCCTTCACGCTGCGTGTGTTCCCGCGCAAAAGGACGGCAAGTGCGATCTTGGGATGCGCGTCATCCGCGTAGCTGATGAACCACCCGATTTTCGATGGCGTGGTGTGATCGTCGCAAGTCCCCGTCTTCCCGAGCGGCATCTCGTCGCCGCCCCGGTCATAACTCGATTTGCCCGTCCCGTACAAAACCGCGGCAAGCAAACCTTCGCGGATCTCCGGAAGAATCGTGCCGATATTCAATTCGCGCTTCACGCGCGGCGTGAAATTCTCAACTTCTTCCTGGCTGTGCGGGTACTGCAAATAATAGAGCGTCCCCCCGTTCGCGAACGCCGCCGAAAGTGCCGCGAGCTGCAGCGGCGTTACCTGAATCCCTTCGCCAAAGCTGGACATCCGCGCGACTCCGCCATTCGGCGGCGGCACTGTCGGAAACGAACCGGGATGCTCATCGGCCAGGTTGTAGCCGGCAAGTTCGCCCAGACCCAGCAAACGCCCGTACTTCGAAACCGTGTCAAATCCCATTCGCGATCCAAGCTGTTCAAAAAACACGTTGTTCGAATGCGCCATCGCTTCCGTCAAGTTCATGTACTTGCGGCGCCCCACCTTGAGCATGGTGTCGCGCGTGATGACGTTCTCTTCGAGCGCGGCTAGCGCGATCGTCGGCTTGATGGTCGAGCAGGGAATGTAGCCATCCCCAAAAGCGATTTTCTGATTCACTACGGTTAGGATGCGGCCCGTATTTGGATCAACAGCGACGACCGCTCCATTGTATCGGCCAAGCGCAGAAAGAGCCGCGGCGCGCACGACTGGGTCGTCATAAGTACCGTCATCAGTAGTGGAGGAATCCGCGAACGTAGGAACTCCGCGATAACGCGCGACGTATTTGTGGGAATGCTTGGCCCGCACTGCGGCAGCTGGCGCCGCCGGCAGCGGCACTGCACAGAGTGCTGCAAGCAACATGGCGATCGAGGCTTTTCCGAACTCCTTCACGCTCTCACCTTTTCGTTCAGGGTGGCCGCTACCCGGCCCATCCGCCCTAGCCTGCCCCAAGCCCATAAATCCTTCGGGGTCAGAAGTTTTACCTTACGCTGTACACGCGGTCAACAGACATTCGCAGAATCTGTTCGCGCCCGGTACTTCCCGTGCACTACTCGCTTGCCCCGGAAAACGCGCTACTAAGAACTATTGCATCCGGCAGGCCACTTCAGCACCCACTCATTTGATGCGACTTAGCGATTGCGCGCTTGACACTTTCTGTAACTGAGAGGAATGCCTTCTCTCAGGATGAGACATATTTTGTCCTTTATGCCGTACCGGCGCAATAGCCGTCTGGGCCAGTACGAGGCTATGTGCTTTGTTTTGAATAGCTGACCGTCAGGGCAGGCACCTGAACTTGCGTCCGGTGAGAGTGGCCGTCCGGGCATGAAAGTGCCAGGCCCCCATCGCATCTTGAAACGGCCGTGTACCGCTCAGATCGCTCTTGCTGTCTTCTTGGAGGAGGTGCCGTACCTCCTCAGCATTCGCATCCGGCGCTTTCGTGGTTGCCAGCCAGCGCTCTACTTCCGGGCACAAATCATTAAATGTGAACAGGGCATCGGTTTCCAGCCCGGCTTCCCGGAACAACCGCAAATGCACGCTGAGTGGCAACGTTCGAACGTGCGAAGGATCGCGCAATTTCTCCCAATTATCTTGATAAGCGGCTCGCTCCGCGTGTTCGCTGCCGTAAATGTCTTCGACGAGAACCGTTCCTCCCCCGCGGCAAACCCGCGCCATCTCCTGCACAACTTTCCCTGGATTCGTCACATGATGCAGCGCCAGCCGCGATACCACCACGTCAAACTCTTCCCCTTCGAATGGCAGGTTCTGCACATCGCCAATTCGAAACGACACGTTTTTTATCCCGCGTTCCATGGTTCGCTCTTCCGCAATCGCCAGCATCGCCGCCGTCAAGTCCACGCCAATCGCCTCTCGCGCCACGCGCGCGAACGCTTCCGCGATGTAGCCGGGGCCGCAAGCGACATCAAGCACCCGCTCGTTCCCGCTCAGGCGCGCGGCCGCCACCAACCGCCTAATGCGTTCCTCGTCCGTAACCCAAGGATTGGAAGCAAACGCTTTCGCCTGCACCGTAAACGACTCGCGGATCACTTCGTTGTGTTGCGTCATGTCTCGACTTTCCCAAAGAGTGGACAGGAATGCAACCGTGACTCATCCCCAACAAATGAGAAAGCTTCACGCACTACAAATCGCCCCCGCTAGAAAAAGCAAGGGCACCCGCCGCAGCGGGTGCCCTTCAGAAGCTCTTGTAGGGCCCGCCTTCCGAGGCGGGCCGAGCCTTGGCCTACCGCGCGGGCCGAGCCTTGGAAGCATCCGCCCCCGCAGCCGCAGCCGCTGCCGAAGCCTTCATCGGCGCTTTTTCCGCGGGACTACCGGCGGCGTGCCCGTTCGGACCCGGCGCCGCATTCGAATTCCCCGGCATGGGAATTTCCAGCTTCTTGCGAAGCATGTTTTCCAGTTTGTCGCGAATGTCCTTATTTTCCTTCAGGAAAATCCGCGCGTTCTCGCGGCCCTGGCCCATGCGCTCGCCGCCAAAGCTGATCCACGTGCCGCTCTTTTCCAGCACGCCCTTTTCGACGCCCAGATCGATCAAGTCTCCTTCGCGCGAAATCCCTTCGCCATAGACGATGTCGAATTCCGCTTCGCGGAACGGCGCCGCCACCTTGTTCTTCACCACTTTCGCGCGCGTGCGCGAGCCCACCACTTTGTCGCCTTCCTTGATGGCCTGAATGCGCCGGATATCCACACGCATCGAAGCGTAAAACTTCAGCGCCCGCCCGCCCGTGGTCGTTTCCGGGTTGCCGAACATCACGCCAATCTTTTCGCGGATCTGGTTGATGAAAATCAGGCACGTGCGCGACTTCGAAACAATGGCCGTCAGCTTCCGCAGCGCCTGCGACATCAACCGCGCTTGCAAGCCCATCTGAGGATCGCCCATGTCGCCTTCAAGCTCCGCCCTGGGCACCAGCGCCGCGACAGAGTCCACTACGACGATGTCCACGCCGCCGGAGCGGATCAGCGTTTCCGCAATTTCCAGCGCCTGCTCGCCGTTGTCCGGCTGCGACACCAGCAAATTGTCGACGTCCACGCCGAGCTTCCGTGCATACACCGGATCGAGCGCGTGCTCCGCGTCAATGAACGCCGCTTGCCCGCCAAGCTTCTGCGCTTCGGCAATCACGTGCAGCGTCATGGTGGTCTTGCCACCCGATTCCGGCCCGTAAATCTCAATCACGCGCCCGCGCGGGAAACCACCCACGCCCAGCGCAGCATCAATCGAGAGGCATCCGCTAGGGATCACACTGACGGGCACCAGAATGTCCCGGCTGCCCAGTCGCATGATCGCGCCCTTGCCGTGGTCCTTTTCAATCTGCGATATCGCCGCTGCCAGCAATCTTTCTTTTTCGTCTGTCATTTCACACCTCGGTGGAGGAAAGTAGGAACTTGAGCCCGCGGGGCCGAATCTCACAAGTCTGCGCCGGGAAAGCGCAGCCCCCATGATATGGGACATTACGAAGTATGGAGTTTACCACTCGATTCATCTTCGCGCTACCCCATTTTTCGAGTCGCATCTCACTAAGCCTTGTCATCCTGAAGCCATCCGATAAGGATGGCTTCAGGATCTCAGCTCCAAATGCTGCCGACCCCGTAACGCCTAAAGCCACATCACCGCTGACAACCGTGCTCCGCGTCGTGGTCCCTGAGCCGCGCCTGCGCTGCCTGCTCGCGCTGATCCAACGCCACCCGTTCCGGCGAAGTCAGCCGCCGCAACCGGGAAAGATACTGCCCCCGGGTGCGAGCCTCGTGAAGCTCCTCCTCGAGTCTCTCACGTTCCAGACAGCTTAGAACACTGCTAGAAAAACCACGCATCGGCCACCTGTTGAAAACGGCGAAGAGCAAAGTAGCATGGAGGCGAACAAAAGGCAAACATTATTTTTCGCCTTATGTTCGCCTATTCCACCCTCTAGCGACCATCATTTCTTTTGCAGGTTTTCCCGGAAGGAGACCATGACCAACGCCTCATCCATTAGCCCACGACTCAAGTATTGGTGACCGGGCCCTTTCAAACCATCGAGCAATTCCGCGCATTCGAGCCAGCCCTCTTTATATCTGCGAAACTCAAACAGAGCGCCCCGCAAGGTATCTCGTACTTTCCGCACCATTCGAGACGGTTCATGCTCATCCAGAAGTCGCACCAAGACAAGATCATCTATAGCAATCGCAAATTCTAAATTCCGTTATTGCGTAGGCTTATGCTGCCTGCTTCGCCTTGCGCCAAACGTAGAAAGATGGCCTTCAGGTCTAAGAGGTCTGACTTCCTATCGACCAAGAACATCAAGGTTGGGCCATCTGCTCCTTGATAGAAGTTGAGTGACGCGCGTTTGTTGGTCTCAGCCATATCTGTGTTTGGTTATGGGTAAGCGTAAAACCCGCGGCCCGACTTCCGCCCCAACCACCCGGCCGCCACATATTTCTTCAGCAGCGGGCACGCCCGATATTTCGGATCGCCGAGCCCTTCCTGCAAAACGTGCATGACGTCCAAGCAAACATCCAGCCCGATAAAATCCGCCAGCTCCAGCGGACCCATCGGATGATTCATCCCCAACTTCATCACCGCGTCCACAGCTTCGGCCGTAGCCACGCCCTCCATCACGCAATACGCGGCCTCATTGATCAGCGGCATCAGCACGCGATTCGAAACGAACCCCGGCGCATCGTTCACCGCCACCGGCGTCTTGCCCAGCTTCTTCGCCAATTCCATCGTCGTGGAAAACGTCGCCTCGCTCGTCTGCAGCGCGCGAATCACTTCCACCAGCACCATCATCGGCACCGGATTCATGAAGTGCATCCCCACAAACCGGTCCGAACGCTTCGTCAGCGCCGCCAGCGTGGTCATCGAAATCGAAGAAGTGTTGCTCGCGATAATCACTTCCGGCCGCAGAATCCCATCCGCCTCGCCCAGCACCGCGCGTTTGATCTCGATCTTCTCCGGCACCGCCTCCACCACAAAATCCGCCGCCGCAATCGCGCTCATCTCCGTCACCGCTTGCACGCGCCCCAGAACAGCCGCATTTTCGTTTTCCGCCAACTTTCCTTTCTTAATTTCGCGATCAAGGTTTTTCCCAATCGTCTCTATCCCGCGATCCAGGAATCGCCGCTCCACATCCCGCAAAATCACTTTGTAGCCGGCTCGCGCAAACACATGCGCGATCCCATTCCCCATCGTCCCCGCGCCCAGCACCGCCACCGTCTTGATCTGGTCAAACATCGTTTCCTCTATTCCCCACCTTCAATCAATGTCGCGCTCCACCAAGATCTTGTTCTGCTCAGCCTAGTCCTCTTCCTCATCAACTTTTTCCGCGTCTTCTATCTTGCGGAGAACTTCCTCCGACTTCGCGGAGTCCTTGTTCATTACATCGATGTGAAACTCAAAAGCTGGGCGCGGCTTCATGAAACGAAAAAGGAGCATGGACAACCACGGCCACGCCTGAGATTTCAGAGTTTCTTTTGAGCGAAAAGGAATCTCCGCATCCAAAAGACCATCAAGGATCTTCTCCATCTTCTTTCGATTGTCACCGGTCCATAGGCGGTCCACCGCGACTGCGTCAGCTTCTTGTTGTGTGGCAATGAGCGCGATCTGACAGTCGCTGCAAGTCGTAAACCCTTGGCGATATTCTGCTTTGCAGAGCGGGCAATACATGAGAAAGCGCGAGTCTACTACACATTGATGTTAGCTGGCCTTGTGAACCGAATAGTGCTTTGAACCCACTGCAAGCCATGCGATGAGCGTGGCGAACTTTTCGTCCTGCGTCCACGGAGAGCCTAGCACACGGCCAAGTTCTGTAACCTGACGCAGCAGAGCAGCGGGCTTACGGTGAAACGCCTGCCCTGCCTGCTCCAAGAGTTCACGCTCCTTGAGGCACGTCGCGCGGAAACCGCAGCGAGCGCTCGCGTGAAGAATCGCTTCGCGGAAAAGTTCGCCATCCGCAGTGTGAATCAGCGCGTGGGAAGCCAGAATTTTCTCTAGCGCTGGAAGCGGTCGGCCAGAAGCAAGCAACAGTGCGCATCGCGTGAGTTTCACGTCCTGTTCTTGCGTTCGAGAGGCAAGCTCCCGAATCGCCCCGTAAGCCAACCGTCTCGCCTCGCCCTGCATACGCGCAACAAACTCGCGTGCCTGCCCAATCAGCATTTTTTCTGCCGTGTGATACGGCTGCCGGAACTCATAGGTGTATGTTTCAACCAGTTGAACTCTCTGCCGCGCGAGCACCACGGGTGATCCCTTATCGAGCCACACCGCAACAGCCGCCGCCCACCCCGAATGCACGCGAAACCCAACAGCCGCTTGTTTTGATTGAGCCACCCTGAAAGCCTACTCCGGCGGTGCGCCTTCTACCACTTCTCTCGCAATCTCCCGCGCCCGCGCTTCATCCTCCGGCAACACGAAGATGGCGTTTTTTCCTGCTGCTTTTTCGAAGCGCGCATGAATCTGATTTTCCCGCAGCGCCAGCTCGATAATCTCTCCGGGATACAAGTAATCGCTCGACCAGATTTCAATCGAGGCGTCTTCGGGAAACCAGTTCGCGGGTTCCCAATCCGTGCGCGAATCATTTGGTCCAGTCGATTCCGGAAGTTCAAGCGGCGAAGGCTCTTCTTCAGTGGCTTCAGGAAGATCGTCATCGTCCGAGGCAAATGCGGCTTGTACCGCGGCTTCCGCTTTTTCAAAGAGCGAATAGGGAATCCCAATCTGAAAGGAACTCTTGTCGCTAACGCGAAACAGGCGATCTTCACGCCGAACAGTCTTGTGTGGAATTCCTTCCTGGTCGAGCAGTTCGCAAAGCTCTCCATGAAGACGCGGATCTTCGCCTCGCCAAAACTCGCAAAATGGATCTTGGTTTGGATCGCCGGGAATGACCGGAGTTCGAACGGTCAGGGCTTCTTCCGGAAGCTGATACACCAATTCGACGTCGCAGTCGGCGCAGCGCCAAAATCCCGGACGGTATTCGACTTTGCACTGGGGGCAGTACATCGCGCCGCGAGTCTACTACAATTCTCAACAACTCTAAGTCATTGATTCAATGGTTGTTGGTAGAACCAGCGGGAATTGCGTCTTTTCACTCCTCTCACCCGTATACCAGTTAGAATGAGCGCCACTACTTCATGGCTGACCACGCTACGGTCCAGTTTCACCGGGACCCCGACCCTGCCGGGGCCGGCTCTGCTTTTCTCCACGCTTATGAACAATGAAGCGAAGAGCATCGCGCGCGGATTGCAAAGGCGCGACCCGGAGTTGCTCGACCGGCTGATCGAGCAGTATCAATACCGGTTGTTTCGCTACCTGATGTTCATCACTGGAAACAAAGAGCGCGCCGAAGATTTTTTTCAGGAAACGTGGATCCGCGTTCTGGAGCGCGGCCACCAGTACGACGGCAAATCGAAATTCGAAGCGTGGCTCTTCGCGATTGCGCGCCACCTGGTCATTGACTGGCAGCGGACAAAGAAACCGCAAAGCCTGGATACGCTGACGGACCCAGAGCAGGAACATCCGTTGCAGCTCGCAAATGAAAATGAGCCTTCGCCTTTGCACCAGGTGCTAAGCCGCGAGTCCGAAGAAAACGTGCAAGCTTCGCTTGGAAAAATTCCCGCCATCTATCGCGAAGTGCTGGTGCTGCGCTTCCAGGAAGAATTGCAGATCGAGGAAATGGCTGGCGTGCTCAGCGTCCCGCCTTCAACCGTCAAGTCGCGCCTCTATCGCGGACTCGAAGCGCTGCGCGGCGCGATGCAAGGAGGTGCCGCATCATGAGCGAAAATGTTCACGACCGAGCCCTGCAATTGATCGCGCAAGCGCGCGTCGAAGGATTGCCAGAACCCGACAGCGCCTGGCTCCGCGTACATCTGGAACAATGTGAGTTCTGCACCGAGCACGCGCGTCAGACGGATCGGGCTTTGCGTTTGCTGCGAACCGCGGCCATTCCCCTTCCCGACGGACTCGCCAGCCGCACACAGTTCCGGGTCCGGCTTCGCGCGCAGGAATTGCGCGAGCGTGAGCCGCGGCGTCGCGCGCTCTGGCTGGCGTGCGCTGTTTCCTGGGCTTTTGGCATTGTCAGCGCCCCATACGTCTGGCGGCTGTTCGCTTGGTTTGGCGAGCGCACCGGAGTACCAAAACTCGTATGGGAACTGGGCTTTGGTTTGTGGTGGTCGATTCCCGCCGTGTTCGCCCTGGTTGTTTTGCTAATGGAAAAAGTCCGCCAGAGTGACGTATCGAACGAGATGCGGCAAAGCAAGTAAGCGGGACAAGTAGAGAGAGAGGAAAAGTATGTCGGACTACCAGCAAAAGATAGCGGAATCGTTCAGTGAGAGAAAGCGGCTGAACCAGCTGCGCAAGCGAAAGGAGAACCTGCGCTTCTGGAACGAGCTTCGCATCATCCCGCGATGGCTGTTCGTCCTGGTGGCCATGCTCTACGTGCTAGCGCTGGTGATCGCCCTCACCGTCAATATGGCTCAGAGTCACAATCCCAACGGAAACGACATGTTCCCGCCGGAGCTGCGGGATAACCCGGCTCTGGCCCAGATGGCGCTTTCCGGGTTGATAACCCTGGCGGCGCTGTGCTTCGCGTTTTTTATCTTCATGATTGCTTACGTCAATCGCGACGCCAGCCGTCGCGGAATGAACTCCGCCCTCTGGACCATTCTGGTGATCATCTTTTTGCCGACTTGGGGCTTGATCGGCCTGGTTATTTATCTTCTGATGCGCGAGCCGTTGCCCTATCCCTGCCCGGAATGCGCAACTACCGTGAACGCGCGTTTCAACTTTTGCCCCAATTGCAAATGCAACCTCCATCCTTCCTGCCCGCAATGCAAGCGCGAAGTCGGCGAGCTGGACAAGTTCTGCCCCAGTTGCGGCAACGACCTGAAAGCCTCCGGAGAAGCACAGCCAGCGCTGAGTTCAACCTAATCCAGAAGTTCCGTTGTTTTTAGAAACGTTCGACGGCGAGGGCTACGGCGTTGCCGCCGCCGAGGCAGAGAGCGGCGATGCCGCGCTTGAGGTTGCGGCGCTGGAGTTCGTAGAGCAGGGTGACGAGGATGCGCGCGCCGCTTGCGCCAATCGGATGACCGAGAGCGACGGCGCCGCCGTTTACGTTGACTTTTTCGGGATTGAGTTTGAGCTGGCGCGTGACGGCGATGGCAGCGACGGAGAAGGCTTCGTTGAGTTCGACGAGATCAACGTCTTTGTCGCGGTCCCAGCCGGTTTTCGTGAGGAGCTTTTCGACCGCGTCCACCGGCGCCATCATGACCCATTTGGGTTCGACGCCGCTGACGGCTTGCGCGACGATGCGCGCGATCGGTTGTTTGCCGAGGCGCGAAGCATTGCGCTCGCTGGTAACGATCAGCGCCGCCGCACCATCGTTTGTGCCTGGCGCATTGCCGGCCGTGACTGTGCCGTCTTTTTTGAAGGCAGGTTTCAATTTCGCGAGGGCTTCCATGCTGGTGTCTTCGCGCGGCGATTCATCGTACTTGATGACAAGCGGGTCGCCTTTTTTCTGCGGCACTTCAATCGGCAAAATCTGCGCTTCAAAAAAACAGGATTTGCGCGCCCGCACGGCTTTCTGGTGGCTTTCGACGGCGAAGCGGTCCTGCTCCTCGCGCGTGATGCCGTATTTTTCGGCGACCAGTTCGCCGGTCATGCCCATGTGAAAGTTTTCGTACGCGTCCCAGAGTCCGTCGGCAATCATCGAGTCCACAAGTTTTCCGTCGCCGATGCGGTAACCAGTGCGTGCCTGCGGCAGCAGGTAGGGGCAATTGGACATGGATTCCATGCCGCCGGCCACGACGATTTCTGATTCGCCAAGCTGCACGGCTTGCGCGGCGAGCGCCACGGCTTTTAGGCCGGAACCGCAAACTTTGTTGATGGTCATGGCCGCGACGCGCGGCTCGCAGCCGCCCTTCAGCGCGGCCTGGCGCGCGGGATTCTGGCCGATTCCCGCCTGGACCACGTTGCCGAGAATGGCTTCGTCAATTTGGTTCGAATGGAGGCCGGCGCGGCGGATGGCCTCGGCGACGACTTTTCCGCCGAGTTCAGGCGCGGTGAATCCAGCCAAGCCACCCTGAAATTTTCCGATGGGCGTTCGAACGGCGGAGAGAATGACGGGAGTTTCCACGGCCATGACAGACCTCCAGGAGAACGGCAAAGATCATTATAGCGCGAACGGAAAAAGGAGGCCGCGGCGGGGAGAAGGCGAGGGCGAAGCGAACTCCGCCCTCATTCAGAAATGGCTTTGCTTAATTTGCCGCGGCATCCGCGGCCGGCTGGCCTTCGTCGGCGCTTGGACCGTAAAGTCCGGGAACGGGAATGTCCAGTAAGCGGTAATACACGGTGAGCTGCGCGCGATGATGGATGATGTGGTTGAAGATCATGCCGCGAAGGCACGCCACGCGCGGCATAGTGAAAATTTCTTTGCCGCCCGCGAGGAGCGTCCAGGGTTTCATGATTTCCTGATCGCTAGTGCCGGCAAGCGCGGCGCGGGCTTCCGCGACGTTTTTATCAAATTCGGCGAGCGCCTGTTTGTGGTTTTCGATTTTGGGAGGCGTGTAGGCCGGGCCATCCACGGGCGCGTAATCCAGATTGTCGGTCGTAAGCGTCATCGCCGTCCAACCCGGCATTGTCGCGATGTGCCCGGCATACCAGCCGACAGTTCCAGACTTGTCGTGGGGTTTCCAGTTCCATTTTTCGTCGGGACAGCGCTCGAGAACTTTGCGGGTATTCTGCATTTCCTGGTCGAATTCACCAAGCATCATTTGTCCAATGGTCATGAGTTTCTCCTTGCGTAAAATTCGGAAATTCAGCGCAGCGATCTTAGGCGAACAAAAAGCGAACTGTCAAGCGCTTTCTTCGGGGACTTGCAGCAGCAGCATTCTACCCTTGAAGGACCACCCTGCGCTTTAGTTGCGCGCCGGGACTGGGCGGTTATCCATGAAGTTAAAGCAATGCCGGGCCTTGAAGCTGGGGGTTGACAGATAGCGGAGAGGGGGCAGAATGGCGGCATGCCACACCAAATGACAACATCGTATTTAAAAGATTCCATCGACCTGTTCCGCTATTACAAGAAACTCGGTGAAAGGGCGATCGCGCAATGCCCGGACGCGGAGCTCTTCACCGTGCTGGATGCGGAGTCGAATTCGATCGCCGTCATCATGAAACACATATCGGGAAACATGCGGTCGCGGTGGAAGGATTTTCTGACCACCGATGGCGAGAAGCCCGACCGTCACCGCGACACAGAATTCGAAGAGCCCCCGAAGACGCGCGCGGAACTGATGGAACTGTGGGAGCGCGGGTGGAAGTATCTTTTCGACGCGCTGGAACCGCTGACCGAAGCGGACATGACGCGCACCGTAACCATTCGAACGGAGCCGCATTCGGTGATGCAGGCGATCAACCGGCAGATGGCGCACTACTCGCATCACATCGGACAAATTCTCTTTTTGGCGAAGCACTTGACGGTCAAGACCACGGGAAAATGGGATTCGCTAAGCGTCCCGCGCGGCCAATCGAAGCAATTTGCCGCCGACGTTGCGGCGGGCCGCAAGTCGCAGCGGTAGCTAGTTGAGAAATGGTTCCCAACCGATACTCGGGCAAATAGCCCACAAGGCACTAGCCCAAGTATTGGAACGAACTTGTCCGGTAACCCGACTTACCAGGACCTAGCGGCTGCTGCTATGAAGTTTATGTGCTGTATTGAACTGCGCGACGCAATGACTCTGTGAGAGCATGCTTTCCACGTGCTTCTTGTCTCCCGGAGTCTTTTCGGCGCGCTCTTGTAGATAACGCCAGGGAAGATTCGCCAGCATCGGATGCACTCCTTTCGATCTCTGAAAAGCGCGACGCCTATTTGAGTCCGTCGCGCTTTTCCACTTAGCAAACGCAACACTACGCTCAGGCCATCTGAGGAACTTGTCCGGCAACCCGACTTATCAGGGCCTTAGCCCAGCCACAACGAGGACCGATTGCTGGTGGTAACCTGCGAATGCGAGACAAACTGTCCACAATCGCACACAATCTCCTAGCCCAAGTGTGCTATCCATGTGCCTGTGAAAACGGCACCCCGCCGAGATCAAAAGCAAGGTCATTGAGGGCGCTATGACTCGTCGACGCCAGAGGTCTTTTCAACCAGCGGTATTTCTAACAAAAATGGGCGCGAAAAGCTTTATCGCCCTGTTTCGTGAGGGGCAGGCCATCTGTTCCCAGGGCGACGCTGGCAAGGCAGTGTTCTATATCGAGAAGGGGCAAGTGAAAGTCACAGTTAAGTCGAAGCGGGGTAAGGAGACGGTCCTCGCGATTCTCCATCGTGGAGCATACCTTGGTGCGGGATGCATGACGGGCCAAGCTTTGCTCACGGCGACCGCCACGGCGATTACTCGATGCAGGATCCTGGCTATAGAAAAGAAGGAGATGACGCGCGCTCTCCACACTGGCCATGAG
>Ga0210404_10000609_pt1 | contig 17488 bp, 33 predicted proteins | sample IncBWH28MmetaG_FD_155455 | JGI IMG/M metagenome (GOLD analysis project Ga0210404, IMG submission 155455) | Forest soil microbial communities from Barre Woods Harvard Forest LTER site, Petersham, Massachusetts, United States - Inc-BW-H-28-M | ecosystem: Environmental > Terrestrial > Soil >... | reverse complement strand
TTCGAACTGGAAACCGAAAATAATACATTAAGAAATACGGTTTTAGCAGCCGTTAAAAGTGGTGCTGACCTTAGGAGTGCTGACCTTAGTGGTGCTGACCTTAGTGGTGCTGACCTTAGTGGTGCTGACCTTAGGAGTGCTGACCTTAGTGGTGCTGACCTTAGTGGTGCTAACCTTAGTCCAATAAAAGCCGATTTTTTTATGGTGCTTTTATATGCAAAAAATGAAGTTAATGGTTTGCGGCAAGCCTTACTCGATGGGAAAGTTGACGGATCAACATACACTGGCGAATGTGCTTGCCTTGTTGGAACACTGGCGAATGTTAGGCACTGTAAACACAATGAAATTCCTTTTTTAATTCCTGATAGCGAAAGACCCGCTGAACGTTGGTTTTTAGCCATAACAAAGGGTTCTACTCCGGAAAATAACAATGCCGCCAAAATAACCCTTGAATGGATTGATGAATTTATAACACTCATTTCATGATGCTAGCCTTAATAAAGTGCGCCTTTCAAAAGCACAGTTGGTTAACACCAAATAACAATACCCGGTACTGCAAGCATTGCCCAGTTAAACAAAGACGTGATGCTTATACGGGGTTTAAGTGGAAAACAGTAAAATAAAAACCATGAAAAGATTAAACGCCAATATTCAACCTATAAAAGTAATTGACGGAACCCATGATATTACTGAAAAGGATTTAGCCCGGCAAAACTATTATAGGCTATTAACTGAACAAGCTGCCTGGAACTTAACTAAGCAACCAAAGAAAAGGAGATTGTCGCTGTGGGCTTAAAAACTGATTACGGAATTGGCGATGATGTTAAATCATTAAAGCCCCAATTATTCGGCTTGCCCGGTACTGTTCTTTCAAATAATACTGATTTAGCAAAACCATTATCAGTAATACTATTGAACGATTTGGGAACCTGGCAACACGCTTACAATGAAGTTGAATTAATATCATCCGCAAAGCCTGAAAAGGTTAAAGCGGTTAAGGTTGACAAGCCAGTTACAGGCGATAAACCAAAGCGGGGAAGGCCACCCGGAACGGCTAAAAAGAAGTTAAAACAAAACGACAAACTACTTAAAACCATAAAAAAATGAGCACTGATACTTTAGAAATAGAAAAGGTTGATTTTATTCAAACCGAATTGCAAAAATTCAACATTGCTGATACTACTATACAGGAATGGAAAGAAAAGTTTTCAATATTGGAAATAAACGGCATCGAAGATAAAGCCGGGTACGATAACGTTCGTGAAGCCAGGTTGTTTATTAAAGGACGCCGGGTTGAAGTTGAGAAAACATCAAAGCTTTTAAAAGAAGATGCCTTAAGCTTTCAAAGGGCTGTTAATGCAGAGGAGAAGCGAATTATTGCCCTTATAGACCCAATAGAAAGCGGATTAGAGGCGAAGGAAAAAGCATTTGAAGTTGAAAAACAACGCATCAAAGAGGAAAAAGAACGCAAGGAACAGGAAAGGGTTAACATCCGTATTTCATCGCTATTAAAAGCCGGTTGCGCTTTTAATGGCAGCAACTACTCTATTGCGGATATAATGATATTTCCTACCGAAATTAAAACCACTACCGATATACAGTTTGAGGAAATATTAAACGGCGTAAAGGCTGAAAACGAAAAGGAATTATCCGCCAAAGCCGAAATTGAAAGACTTCAAAAAGAAGAGGCTGAACGTATTCAAAAAGAACGTCAGGAACTTTTAGCTATCCGCGAAGAACAGGAAAAACAAGCTGCTGAATTAAAAAGGCAACAGGACGAAATTAACGCCCAAAAACAGAAAATAGAAAACGATAGGATTGCTGCCGAAAATAAAGTAAAAGCCGATACCGAAGCAAAACAGCGGGCTATCGAACTCGAACGAACTGCAGCCGAAGCTGCTAAAAAAGCCAAAGCGGATTTGCTTGAAAAACAACGTATCGAAGCTGAAAGAAAGGCAGAAACCGAACGCAAGGCTAAAGCCAGGACCGAACGACTGGAGGCACTAAAGCCGGTTAAACAAAAGTTGACAGACTTTGCCAATTCTTTAACAACAATGCAAATACCTGTTTTTAATGACATTAAAGCCGATCAGATAATGTCAGGCGCAAAAGAGTTGTTAGGTCGCGTTAGTTTTTACATACTCGAAAAATCCGAAATATTATAAAACCATAAAAATAAAATCATGAACAAAAACACAGATGTGGCTACAGTTGAGCCAAAAGAAAACGGAATATCGGTATTTGATATCGACAATTTCACAACGTTCCCCGACCTGGATAATGCCAATGTTTATCCGTTTGATTTAATGGCGGACTATTGGACACCAGAATCCCCCGGCGAAATAAAAAACGTGCTATTTGATAAGCTGGCCATGCGGTCGGTGGTAGATCAACAGACAAATGAGCCTATCGACCTTGAATGTGCTTATTTTTTTGAAGAGGTTAATGGGGAGATCAAAAGCGTTTCCAATGGGTCAAAACGCCTGGTGGGTGCTATCGAGGCAAACAAGATACATCGCGGTACACCCTTGCGTATAACCTATATGGGTAAAAAAAGGAACAAAAGCAATTCCTTTCATTCAGATAACTGGTCTGTTAAAGTTTTACGCTTAAATATAGACTAAATGGAAAAGAACCTTTTTAAAGGTTTAAGCAATGCGGAGGAAGTTGAAGAACTAAATCCGCTTGCTTATAACCCCGATGATTACCCGGAAGTATCGGAAATGCTTGATTATATATTAACCCATAGTTCAGAGCCTCCAGTAGAAATTGATATTAATTCATTAGCAAACGCCGGCGAAATAAAAGCTGATACTATGGATGAATATTTAGGATCGGTTGCTGCTGGTTCATCTTCACTAAAAGAGGTTATTAAAAACCCTGCCGGCTATTTCTTTTACATGAACGACAAGGCGAATTTTAAAGAAAAAAAGAAGTCGCATTTTGAATTAGGAACATTTGCCCACCTGGCATTTTTGGAACCTAAGCTTTTTGATATGTGCGTGGTTGAGCCTACCGTAAATTTAGCTACTACCGATGGTGTGGTTAATCTGATATTATTTTACGAAAAGTTAAATAAATGCACAGGGGTTGAAATTGGCGCATGGAAAATTGACGAAAAGAAAGCCTATCTGCAAAACCTTAAAAGCGAGTGTAAATTCGTAATGATCCAGGAAGAACATAAGCTAATTATTGATATTATCAAAAGGAATTACTACCAATATGCCGGGGGTATAATCCCAATGATTTTAAAAGGTGCTATTAACGAACGTTCGTTTTACGCAGCCGATCAGGCCACAGGAATTAAGGTTAAGGTAAGGCCGGATTCATTCAACATAGAAGAAAATATTGGCGTTAACGCTATTATAAGCTTTAAAACAACCGCCTCTCCAACTATAGGTAAATTCATTTATGATGCCGCTAAGTTTCAATATGAATTATCAGAAGGGATGTATCAGGAAGTTATCAGTCAGGTAACCGGGCGTAAATTTAATTGTACCATTATGATAATGCTACAAACAGTAGCACCGTATTTGCCTGCCGTTTTTTGGTGGGACGGTGAAGACTTACAGAACGGCAAGTATAAATATCGGTATGCTCTTGATACGGTTAAAGAGTGTGAAGAAAAACGGCTATGGCCTGGCTTTGAAAGCCTTGCCGAAAGTGGCAATTATGGCATTATAAACATGCACCTACCGGAATGGAGTAAGAAATTAATACAGCCGATTGACATAGAAGATTAAGTTTCAAGCATTCTATAAACCCGAAAAAAATTAATGCCCAATAAAATATCCATAGTCCGCATATCCATAAAAGACCAGCCTGATACTATACTATCAGAAAAAGAGTGGAACGAAATAGGAAAGATGAAGGGATTTTGCGCGACTAACAAAATACTGATAAAAAATATTACAGGCATTGAGAATTGCTTTATGCCTGTTGAAGAATTTGAAAAATTAAAAAATGGGAAACAAATCTGAAATTCAATGGACTGATGCAACCTGGAACGTTGCGAGGGGATGCACAAAGGTAGATGCTGATTGTAAATACTGTTATATGTATCGCCAAAGCCTTAACGATACCCGGTATAAAGCGGATGAGGTTATTAAAACAAAAACAGTGTTTACGCTGCCGCTTCACTATCGGGAAAGACATTCAAAATGTTGGAGTGGCAACCCATTAATATTTACGTCTTCATTAACTGATTTCTTTCACGAGGCAATTGATACCTACAGAAATGAAGCGTGGGACATAATAAGAAAATGCCCTCATCTTACCTTTCAAATACTTACTAAAAGACCCGAAAGAATTAGGATGTGTTTACCTGCTGATTGGGGCGAAGGATGGGATAATGTTTGGTTGGGAACATCTGTAGGTACTTTAATGGGCGTAAAAAGGATTGATTATTTGTTAGAAGTTCCATCTAAAACACATTTTTTAAGTGCTGAACCTTTAACTGAATATTTCAACCTTGACAAATATTTATATAACCGTTATCAAATGGGTGGTGATCGGCACATGTATAATAAATTGAGTTGGGTAATATTGGGCGGAGAAAGCGGTAATGATGTTGGTAAATATAAATATCGACCCTGTGAAATTGGATGGTTGCAGCAAATGGCACTACAATGTATAAATGCCAATGTCCCCGTATTTGTTAAACAGGTCGGAACCCACCTTGCAAAGCAAATGGGAATGACAGACAGGCACGGAGGTAACATAGATGAGTTTCCCGAAAGTATAAAATTTAGAGAGTTTCCAAACATTCCTTATCGCTATTAACCATGATACATATAGAAGCCGAACCCCTTTAATTATCCGAAGACACCAATTGTCACGAGTGCTGTATTTTTTGCGGGCATGATACTATTTATTGGCACATACCTACTAACAGGCCTGTATGCCCTATATGCCGATTGGTTAACGAAGTAAGCGATATACCTACAGCTAAATTTAATTATGGTTTTGACCTTTAATAATTAATCATGAAAATAGATTGTTCAACACTACCAGTAATGAAAGCTAATTGCAAAAGCTGCCCCTTTAGAGATGTTGGAGGCAAATGGCGGGATTTGAGACAAGCTAATGAAGTTATTGAACGTACACTATTCAAAGCACATCAAATATGCCACGGAACTGAAGGTGTTAACCGTAAACCTAATAACAGGTGTAAAGGGGCGTTCGATCACAATTTTGAAATTTATTCACGCATGGGTTTCGCTGATTTAGTAAGATAATATTATGGAAATAAACGAAGCATTTCTCGAAAAGAATTTTAGATTAACCTGGATGCCAATCCAAGAAAAGATAAAACCGCGTTTGGTAAAAAGGATAAGAAAAACGGTTCACTTTAACAACCTTCCTGATTTAATCGGTGAAAAAGAAACATTGCTTTTTATGGGCAAACTTTTAAAATTAAAAGCGCAAAATAAACGGTACAAAATACAGCACAGAGGTATTATAGATGTGTATGCAATCTGAAATTTTAAAAACGATTTTAAGGCTATTTAACGCAACTTTATCTCTAAAAATATATATAAGTATAGAATGATAATAACTTTTTATTTGGCGTTAAATTCTGGTTGCCCGGTTAATGCGAAATAACAACATTACAAAACAAATAGCTTTAATAATTTATGCCAAAAACATACCGTCAGGAGATAAAGCAAAAGCTACGTGAAGCGGGATTAAAAAAGCAAATAAAGGATGTTGATTTACATCACTCCGGCAAAATAAAACTAATATTAAATGGTGTAGAAAAGTTATTTGATACACCGGAATTGTTGATTGAATTTTTAAAACAAACCTAATTAATTTAAATGCTTGAGATAACCGATATAGGATTAATATCTGATGCCCACCGAATACTTTCGGAGGCCTCAAAATCACTATCTGAATTATTAGGACAAGATGTTACTGTACGGATAGAAAAGCCATTTATAAGGGACGAGGTTTTAAAAGATATGGAAAGTAATATTAGTATTTCCGTTCTAAAGCAGGCTGTTATAAAAAGCGTTTGTATACAGTTTATGATTACTACCCAAAGCATAAAATTAAAAAGCAACAAACGAGAATATGTTGATGCCCGTAAATGTGCTACCTATCTTCTTAAAACAAGCATTCCGGGTATTATTCCTGATGATATAGCACATACCTTAAACTATCATCGCAGCAACTACTATAACAATATTGAACGTGCTGAAGAATTATTAAAAAACAATACAACTTTTAGGCTGCGCTGCCTAAATGCTGAAAAAATGATTAAAGAATTTATTGAAAAAAGTATATGAAGACAGCCAGGATCAAAGACGGGTATGGCATTGTTCAGCGGGAAATAATGACTGATGAAAAGGTGGATGTTTTTGGCAAAGCTATTTACTCTCTTTTAGTAAGTTATGCCGGCGAAAAACAATCCTGCTATCCGTCATTAAAAACCATTTGCGAAAATCTTAAGATATCAAAGCCGACTGTCATAAAGGGCATAAAACAACTGATAGAAAGAGGGTTTTTAGTTGCCGATAAACGTAAAACAAAACTTGGTGAACATGAGGCTAATATTTACTTTCCAATGTATATTATGGATGAGGGGGTAGTAAAGGACATTGACTACCCTGTAAAGGACATTTACCAGGGTAGTAAAGGAGATTTACCACCCGTAGTAAAGGAGGTTGACACTAAGATAAACATTCTTAAGATTAACAATGAAGATAATAATATTGGTGTTTTTGGTGATTTTGGATTAAAACCAAAAAAGGCGAAAAAAGAAAAAGGTTGCGCCCAAAAAGAAAATGGCGAAAACGAAAGAAGCTTCATGGTATTTTGGAATTTATACGCTAATAAAATTGGAATTGCCGAAAGTCGAAAGGCCTGGGCAAAAATAGATTTTGAAACACAACAGCAAATTATAAAAATTGTTCCTGATTGGAAAAAATACCGCGATGCAAGGATTTCATTACCGTACCCGGCGACATTCTTAAATAATCGAAGATGGGAAGATGAAATTCAATATCCAAAGCTACAACCACTAAATAAAAATATCTCCGTCCCCGATGTTGTGGCTAAAATATTCATTGATTATTACGATGAAGATTATTACAACAGCCTACCTAAATCAGATAGAATACCTTTCGAGAAACATTTATTTAAACTTGGATGGGATGCAAAATATAACGGCGAAACAAAAAAATATGATTGGGTAAAAATAAATCAGGCATCATGAGCAACCCCTATATACACATACCCAAAAAAGAAGCGCCGGTAATAACCAGGCAGTTTGTTTACATCATGGCTACACCCGATAATTCAATCTTTCATGTAGTGTATTGTTTAGACCTTGAAAAGGCGGTTAAATTTTACAAAGGATTACCGAATATGCACAGCAACGGACATAATAAATTGGTTTATTTCGAAATGTTTACCGGTCCTGAATGTGTTGATACAGCCTTTGTAAGATTTAAAGAATTAACATCATATCCTTGGGAATTAAAGGCTGAAATAATCTGCAATATCAACCCGGACTTAATCGAACTTGACGCGGAAACTATTTTAAAAAGTTGGGCTAAAGAAAACTAAAAATGGCAAATAAAATACACATATCCAGCAAGTCAAATTCAAGCCATAGAAATGTTTATACAGGTAGTTGGGATATATCCGGGTTGGAAGCTTTTTTTGCCGGGGTTGACGTACCTCAATCGATAAGATTAAACGCCTGTTCTTTCATCGAAGATGTGCCAAGTTTTATTATAAATCACATCGATTTTGTGAAGGAAAATGACGGAAATTCTACCTTTTATCCGTATCTTGAAAGACTGCAAACGTTAAGGAATTTACTTCAAATAAAATGAACGATAAAGAATTATTAAAAACGGCAACCTCTTTTAGAAAGGGATTTTTAGGGAAAGGAAAACCCGATTTACAATGTTTTGCATTATCGACCGCTTTGCAAGGATGGTTACATTTTTTGGGCGTTAACACTGACTTGATTTGCGGAGATATTGAAACAGGTGACGTATATGATATGACATGTAATCATTACTGGCTTCAATTACCCGATGGCCGTATTTTAGACGCCACAGGCAGCCAGTTTAATGATAGTGAGAGAAATATGCCTGAAGTTTATTTAGGTAATAAACCCGAGTGGTATTTAATACCTGAATTACCTTTTTAAAGAGAATAAGTTAACCACCCCCTACAGGGTAATGTAGCCATGTAGGTTAATAAAAAACTACAAAAATATTTTAAACAATAACATATAACACAAACCAAAAATGAAATACGAAAATTTAAAAGAAATTAATTCTACTGTTAAACAGATCGAAAGGCTTGAAAAGGATTTAATATCCTTATCTGAATATGAAAACGGACAGGTAAGAATAGCTATTTCAGGCAAAGAAAGTAAAACCATTATGACTATAGGATGCAATAAAACATTCGAACATCCTTTAAGCGGGTTGGCTGAAATATTCATAACTGACTGTATCCAGGTAACTCGCGACAATATAACTAAGCTTAAAAAGCACTTAGAAAGCCTTTAATATAATATAGGGGATAAAGCAAATGAAATACACACCTACAGCAAATAGTTATTTCGCCGGGGCTGCTGGCATGGATTTAGGCATGATACGAGCGGGGATAGAAGTAAAGCAATCATTAGACCTTGACCCGGATGCGATAGAGGTTCTTAATTTGAACCGGGCGCATTTCCCTACCTCTCACAAGGTTTTACACCGGGACATAAAAGATATTACCGTATTAAGTCAGGACGGATCTGATATAATAATCGGTACTTATCCGTGCACAAAATATAGTGCAATTGCTGACATACACGGAACGCGCACCGGTGATGATTTGTTTTTACATTTCTTTCGTCACGTTGCTTTGCACAGCCCAGAAGCTTATGTTGTTTAAAATGTGCCCGGCATGAAAAAGTTTGAGGTGGTTATGGAGGCAATGACAAAGTTACCAAATTACTATGTTACCGTTTTTTGCCCGGTGGATGCTTTAAACTGGCTACCTCAACAAAGGAAAAGATTAATATTGATCGGAACCAAAAAACCATTTAACCCGCGCGAACCAAAAAAACAAAACACACAAAGTATAAAAGATATACTGGAAAAGAACCCGGTATATGATATGCCTGATTATGTTATCAGCCGTATCAATGGAAAATACCGGGATAAGCCAATTATTGTAAATCCCGATAATGCACATGCCGTAGCGCCAACGTGCGTTGCTCATTATGCTAAAGATTTAGGCACCCGACTTGTTATGACAAAAGATAATAAATATGGCTTGCGTCCTTTTACCCGGCGCGAATATGCCCGGTTACAAGGTTTCCCTGATGATTATATTTTCCCCGACAAAATGAGTACATACAAACTAATTGGAAACGCTGTACCTGTACATATGGGAGAATGGGCAGGTAAAGAGTTAATGAGATATTTTAATTAAAATTTATGATAACTAATACCCCTCTAAAGCGTTCAACAAAGCCTTTTAATTATAAGTCATGAGTACAATTAAACAAAAATATAAAATATGTAAAACGTGCGGCGATCCGTGCTTTATATTTTCCCATGGCAATTGTAAAAATTGTGCTCAACTTATTTACGCCAAAAAAGCAGTAGATAAAAGACAGCAAACATTAACTCAAACCACCGATGGCAAAACAGCAAAGCCCTTTAAAGTTAATCCCCCTATTTCACCAATAAGTAAAAAAAGGGCTGAAGCACTTAAAGTTTATCGCAATCGCAGGGATAACTATTTTAAAGAGCATCCAGTTTGCGAGTATCCAGGTTGCACGAGCCGTAAAATTACGTTGCATCATGCAGCCGGCAGATGTGGCAGCTTCCTTACAGATAAAAGGTTTTTCAAATCACTTTGTATTACCCATCATAATTGGGTAGAAGCAAATCCAATAGAGGCGCAAAAATTAGGGCTTAGTAAAAAACGACTTGACAAGATAATTTAAACATACAACAACAACTATTTTAAAACAATGACTGAATTATTCGAAAATGAAAATAAGTTAGAAAGCAATGCCGCATTTACCGACTGCGGGAAACATCGTATTTGGCTTTATCGGATTTGGGATAAAAATAAACCTTTAATAATGTTTATAGGGTTGAACCCATCGACCGCAAATTCTATTACTAATGATCCTACTATAAGGCGCGTTATGTCAATGGCTAAATCATGGAATTACGGAGGTGTTTATATGATGAACCTTTTTACATTCATAAGCACCGACCCTAAAAAACTAAACATTAAAGAGGGTAATATCTTCGCTGCCGATATGTGGTTAGAAGCTATCGGGAATAAATGCGATAAAGTAGTTTTTGCTTGGGGTAATTTCAATGTGTTGGGGCGCGATAAACAAGTAAAAGAAATGTTCCCGGATGCATTTGCCCTTCATATAAACATGAACGGGAGCCCAAAGCATCCACTTTATGTTAAATCTAACACTGAATTAATAAAATATCATGACAAATAACATATTAGACATATACGAACGCCTGTATTCCCTCTCCGATAATATAACCGGAGAAACAATAGATTATATCCGTGGCGTGCAAGATGCGGTATATCTGCTTAAAATAGCTTTACAAAAGCATGAGCATTTAAACCTGCACCTTGAAAACAGGCGATTAACAAACCATCTTAAAAAGGTTGAAGCTGATCTAAACACTTACATCGATGATAAAAACGTAGTATTCAAACGCAATAAGGAATTGCAAAAAAAGGTACTGGACTTATCAAGCGAATTAACAGGCCTGAAAAGAAAAAAAGAAGCTGAAATCCAAAAATGTGTAATGGGGGAAAGACTAAGAGATGTAGAAATAGATTTTGAAACAACCCCTATTAAATTCTCTATCAATGCAGATAAAGAAACATTCGACTTTCATTTTCAAGATGCTGTAAAATACGTATATGAAAAGCGAGATAGAAAAACAAAAAGAGTAGGCGAAACAATTATAAGAAAAAAAGGATTTAAATTAATGACATCATGAACGCTTATATATTCCCTGGCTTATCATTTAATCAACAAGCATTAATACGTCAACCTATTGAAGCCGTAAGATGTGGTAAAAAGAATTGTTTCTTTTGCGATAGGATATTTGGCGTTCCAATTCAAATTAAACCAAAGCGTAAATATCAATATCTAAAAAAGCATCTTTGGACTAATACCCGATGGACTAATGAAGAAAAAGAAATACTATTATTAAACATTAATTCAGGTACAGAAAACCTATTAAAGCTATTACCCGGAAGAAGGTGGTATGCAGTAAATGTAAAAGCATCTGAAATGCGTAAAGAGTACAACATTAAACCCAAGCCACGCAAAGATTTAGGTTATGAAAGACACGAGAAAATCAAATAAGAAATTAAAAACCTTTAATGATGCTACATTCAGCTTTATTACAAGATTTGAAAACAAAAAGCCACGCAACCATTCCGAATATGAAACACTTTTTTATTTGGAAATTAAGGGTAGAAAGGTTGCTTAATGAAAAATAGTTTCTTTTAAAATTAATTCAATATATTCCTTATCTTTTTCTGTAAGACGCTGCCCATTTTTTTCAGATAATTTAACAGACATTTTACTTTTTGGGTTTTTATTATCCGGCCATAAGCGCCGCGCAAGTTCGGCGGTATTAATAAGGTTGGAAGCAAGTATTTTTTCGATATTCATTCTACTGCCAAAGCCCCATTGAAGGGGCTAAAGGCTACCCGTGAAAACTTCTCACGGTAAACACGGAATGTTTTAAAAATGCCGCCGAATTATGGGGCGACGGCTCCCCGGTGTTTGCACAACGGAATAATCCATTATTGTGAAATGTTCAATTAAGACCATTTCGCAACTCAATAAGTGATAAATATATATTGACTACAAATGTTCTTTTTTACCACTTCACAACTAACCTACAAATAATCCTACGCGCAATATCTTTCAACCTCAACCCAGTCAAATTCAGGGTATTGTTTTTTATTTTCTAATATTGTAATTTCTGTATTGGCATTGAATTTTTTAGCCTGTTCAATATAGAAATAACAGTTATGCTTAGTATCCTCAACAGTCATTCCCCTTGCACCGAATAATTGCCCTTCGGTTCCTATTGGCTTATCGGTATGTATCTGAGCAAAAAATTTATACTTAGGGCTGTTTTTTGACAGATTAACAGCGCTTTTCAGTTTCCTTGATATGTATTCTGCATTCCTGGTTTCCTTGAACTTATTAAATGCTTTTGAATCTGTTGCCATAATAATTACCTCATTGAAGAACCACGTTGCAAAAAGAAGCTATATGCTTGTTGGCTATCAAAGCCTTTAATCATCCAAGTAGGGGTAAAAGGCTTTTCGTAAGGTTTAACATCGTTATCTTTTATAGTAGCTAATGTGAATTCAGCAACTGAATAGCCTTCATATCCCCTAAAGCCAATCATATTAACCATTAACGCCATTACTTCTTTTACCTTTTCATTACCTACTTTTTCGGTGATGATTGATATTATTTCGTCTCTGTTTGATTTTAAAGTTTCAAGTGTCATGTGAGAAGCTTTTAATATCTTAGCTTTATTGCTTTCGATATGTAAATATACAACTAAAGTTATATAACTTCCAAATTTATTTTCACTTTTTTTAAAGTTTTTTTAAAGCTAATTTTTACCGATATTTGCATCTTATATACTTATAGGGTATATTTGAATATGACCGCAAAACAAATTAAATTTGTTAATGAATATTTCGACATTAGAAAGCAGATTGCCCCTTAAATTAAATGAAAATAAATTTTATTTATTTAAGATGGCCGCTCTTGATCGGTTAATTAAATTGATGGGGATATACGAAAGAAATCCATATAAAGATGGTAATATTCCATATGAAACAAATCTTATTTTACTTTTATATTTAAGAATACACAATCCTAATATTCCCAAATATTCCTTTATAGCAGCGAGTAGATTATTGGATTATTATTTCCCAATTTGGAAACAATTTGCAGATCCTGAAATAATTGGCAAATCTATAGAACGCGGTGATAAATTAGTTGGGAAATGGATTAGGGATATTTTAAAACGCGATGACTATAAATGTGTTGATTGTGGCTCATTAGAAAATATTCAGGCTCACCATATTTTACATTGGGCAGAATATCCAGAATTAAGAATAGATATGGACAATGGTATTTCTTTATGTGGGGGATGCCACCATAAACAACACCCCGAAATGGGAAAGGGATTATTTTATAATAATTAATCATGGGCGCACCTATTGGCAATAAATTTTGGGAGTTAAGAAGTAAGCACGGACGCGACAGGCTATTTAAAACACCAGCTTTATTATGGGAAGCTGCTACCGAATATTTCAATCATACAGATAGCCGTAAATGGATTAAAAAAGATTGGGTAGGCAAAGATGCTTTTGAAGTAATACGTGAAACAGAAACACCATATACACTGTCTGGACTTTGTTTATATTTAGATTGTGACCGAAATTATTTCAATCAATTTAAGAGAGATTTAAATTTAGAACTAAAGCGAGACAAAGATTTTTATGGCATCATTTCGCGTATAGAGCAAATAATGTTCACCCAAAAGTTTGAAGGTGCCAGCGTTGGAGCGTTTAACGCAAATATTATCAGCCGAGAATTAGGCTTAGTTGACAAACAAGAGGTTGAAAATAAAGGAACATCCGTAATGAATGTTGTAATACATCCCCCGCTTCCCGATGACGAATGAACGCAACAATTGTCTATCAAAAAATATGGACTGCAGCCCACGAATTAGCTGATGACGGCTCAAAAAAATATCGCTATATTATATTAGAAGGTTCTAGCAGGTCAAGTAAAACCCGATCATTATTGCAAGCCTATTATTGTTATGCCGGAGAAACAGAAGGTGCAAGGCTATCCGTTTGGCGCGACACGGCTAAGGATTGCAGGGATACCGTAGGCTATGACATGGGAAAGGTTTACCCAGACCTCGAAAACTACAGCAGGGTAAATTTCCACTCCACAAAATCAATTTACACATTTCCAACAAAAAGCACTATCGAGGTTTGCGGAACCGATGATGTAAATAAAGTACATGGCTACCAGGGAGAAGTAATCTGGTTTAACGAACCTTACAAAATCAGTAAAGATACTTTCGATCAATTAGACATGCGTACTACAGACATGGTTTTTATTGACTGGAACCCTAAACAAGCCCATTGGATTGAAGAATTAAAAAAAGACCCTCGTACTTTAGTCATCCACAGCACTTTTAAAGATAACCCATTTTGCCCACCAGAGCAGCGTAAAAAAATACTGTCGTATCAAACTGTAAAATATTCTCACATTGGAATTGTTTTAGGTGAACACCAGGCAAAGGAATATGATGCGTTAAACAATCCTATTTTATTTACTGAAGGGCAACTAAAAGAGTTGTTAAGGTGTAAAGAGAATGAACGAAAGGGATCGGGAAATGATTTTAATTGGGCTGTCTATGGTTTAGGTATAAAGAGCGAAAAACCAAACCGGATATTTAAATGGAATGAGGTTACTGACGATTTTTACAATTCATTAATAACGGAAATTTATACCGGTATCGATTGGGGGTCGGTCGATCCTTGGGGTATATTGGATGCAAAATATATAGACGGCTGTTTATATTTACATGAGCGCAATTATTTAAGTGAAGGTAAATTAAAAGAAAAATTAACGGTTACCGACAGAGCGCAAATTGATGAGAAGGACGAAGGTTTCGTAAAGTGGTATTTTAACAAATTCGGAATTGAAAAAAAACGTAAAATTGTATGCGATACCAACCGGCCCGAAAAAACTTCCAGCCTTAGAAAAGCAGGATGGGTATATGCGGTTCCCGCGTCAAATAAATCAATTTTAGATGGAATAGATTTGCTTAATGACATAAAAGTATTTTATACAGAAAGTTCATTAAATTTAAAATATGAACAGGAAAACTATTCAAGGCAAGTTGATCGTTATGGTATAGTTTTAGAAGACCCGGAAGATGAAAACAATCACCTAATTGACCCTGCTCGGTACATAGCCCTATACCTTAAACGCTTGGGAATAATAAAAAATATTTAACTATGTTTGTATAATGGTATTTAAGTCAAAAATAGCTAACGAAACTAATCGCATTGGCGACACAAAAGTAAGGCGTACTTTTGCCTGGTTTCCACATCAAATTAAAGATGAAATTGTTTGGCTTGAAACTTACGAAACGTTACTTTATTATACCTTAACGCAATATCCAGTTATTGGAAGCGTACCACCTAAAGTAATAGATGTTTACGAATGGATAAAAATAACCGACCGCGTACTACCCAAATTAAGCGTTGAAATTAAATCAGATAAATTATGAGTATGCCGCCAGGATGGGCTAATGAACTATCCTTATCAGATGTAGTATTAAACCCGGGTAATTACAGGGGTGGTATATTCAGCGGGTTTAACCTGCTTTACGGGCTTGATAACGAATTAAACCATCTACGGGCGTACAATGAATGTGCACCGCTTAAATCTATCGTTTCTAAGCGCGCTAAAGCGTTTAACGTTGCACATATAGATGTAATAAACACCAATACTGAAAAACCGGCGACAGGGCCGCAAGCTGCCGCATTCCGGCAAATACTAAAGCGGCCTAACCCCCTTCAAACGCAAAAACAATTTTTGGCGCAGCATAATACATATCTTGACATATTTGGCTATTGCCCTGTTTTTATAATCAGGCCTTTCGGTATGCCGGCAGAAGTTACAGCAATTTGGAACATACCCCCATGGCTTTTTAATGTTCAGTTTACAGGTTTTTGGCTACAGCAAACAACGGTAGAAGGTATTTTTAAAGGCTATACAATGCAATGGTCAACAGGTAATATATTTTTACCATCCGAAAACCTTAAACTTATATTTGATGACGGATTCGGCACTGATATGGATATCAATCTTTGTATACCTGATAGCCGTTTAAGATCATTAGAGTATCCAGTGTCAAACATTGTTGCTGCATTAAAAGGGACAAACTCACTGATTGTAAACAAAGGCCCTACAGGAATACTAAGCAATCAGGCTAAAGACAGCGTTGGTCATATACCGCTTCCAGACGGCGAGAAAGACGCCGTACAGAAAGATTTTAGGCGTTATGGAATAACAGGTCAGGAATACCAGGTAATCATTACAGAGGCCAATTTAAGCTATCAGCAGATAGGTAGCCCAATGACTGAATTGCAATTACCGGAAACCATACAAAACAGTGTCAATATGCTTTGTGACGCTTACGGTTATTATCCCGAATTAATGGCAAGGTCAAAAGATACCACCTTCGCCAATAAGGAAAAAGCCGAAAAGATGCTTTATACTGGAACCATAATACCCGAAAGCGAGAGCAGGCTTGAGCAGTTAAGCAACGCATTAATGGGACAGGGTAATAACTTGCGTTATTTTGGTTCATTTGCCCATGCATCAGCGTTGCAGGCAGAAGCTAAGGAAACGGCTGACGCGCGTAAATCTAACGACATAGCGCTGGAGAAAGAGTTTAAAAATAATGTTATAACGCTTGACCAATGGCTAACCGTTTTGGAGATGCCTTTACGCACCGATGGCAAAGGGGATAAATATTATTATGAATTGATTAACGAAGGTTGGTCTTTTGGGGATACAAGCGTACAGGCCGGGGATGTTAAGCCAGAAACTGATGGGGTTTTACCGGCTGCAGCTGCGGCATAGTTATTTGCCGCGTTTTATTTTAATAACTTTTACTTTATTCTTTTTGCCGTCAAGGTGAAATATAGGATCAGGGCCGACTTGTGTTACTGATCCCTGGCGGGTTGTGACTTTGGGTTTGTTTTCGTTAGTTCCCATTTTAATTTAATTGTGTATCATATAACGGGTAATTAGTAGCATGTATATACATACCGCGCTCATCCTTTTCTAACATCCAAAGAATTTTTAATATATTAAAAATGCCTTCTAAGGTACGAATAGGATAACGGTATTTTTCATCAACCAAAGGACAAACGTAAATGAATTTGCCCTCACTGCTATATACTGTTATTTTTGGTTTATCCATTTTTCAATTGTTTTAAATCCCTTAATTCGGTGCAAACTTCATAATAATTCCATCTTGAATCAGTTTGCCATGAAAAATGAGAGTAATGTTTTTTTATTTGAGGTATATCAAAATTCATAAAAACCGAATTTGGGATATGATAAATAGTTACATTACCTTTCTTTGAATAAATATATTTTGATAATGGATCTTCATTTTGAATTTCACAGTTATCTATTATCCATTTAGCCAGTAATTCAGGCGTTATCATTTTCAACCGCTTTTAAAATCTCGAACTCATCATCTGTTAAAAAGTAAAATTCACCATCATTAAGCATATCACACGGTAAAACAATAACCGCAATAAGCATCTTGTGAAAGTTTCCCTGGGCTTCGGTGCCCTGCAATGGTAACGCCAAATTATCAAATTCTTTGTA
>Ga0210404_10000608_pt1 | contig 17492 bp, 11 predicted proteins | sample IncBWH28MmetaG_FD_155455 | JGI IMG/M metagenome (GOLD analysis project Ga0210404, IMG submission 155455) | Forest soil microbial communities from Barre Woods Harvard Forest LTER site, Petersham, Massachusetts, United States - Inc-BW-H-28-M | ecosystem: Environmental > Terrestrial > Soil >... | reverse complement strand
AGCGGAACGGTGATGGGCAGAGCGAAGAGGTTGATGAAGCCCTCGGCGTCCTTCGGGTTGTAGCCGGTCATGCTGAAGCTGGCCAGGCCGGCGCGATAGAGCGAATAGGGCGACTTGCGCGAGGTGGTGTTGACATGGCCCTTGAAGAGCGAGAGACCGACCGAGCCGGTGACGCGCTGCTGGGATTTGGCGAAAAACGCGTCGAGCGATTCGCGCAGCGGCGTGAACCACATTCCGTAGTAGACCATCTCCGCGTAGCGCAGGGAAAGAATCTGCTGGTAGTGCGACGTTTCACGATCGAGCGTGAGCGATTCGAGCTCGCGATGCGCGGTGATGAGCAGAGTGCCGCCGGGAGTTTCGTACGCGCCGCGCGATTTCATACCGACCAGACGGTTTTCGACGATATCCATGCGTCCGACGCCATTGGCTGCGGCGATTTCGTTGAGCTTGTCGAGCAGCGCGAGCGGCGCGAGTTTCCCGCCGTCAACGGAGACGGGATTGCCGCCTTCGAATCCAATTTCCACGTGGGTGGGCTGATCGGGCGCCTTGGCGGGCGAGACGATCCATTTCCACATGGCTTCTTCGGGCGCGTTCGCAGGATCTTCCAGCACGCCGCCTTCGTGGCTGAGGTGCCAGATGTTACGGTCGCGGCTATAGATGTCTCTCTTGGTTTGATCGATGGGGATGCTATGCGAGCGCGCGTACTCGATGGCGTCTTCGCGCGAATTGATCTTCCATTCGCGCCAGGGAGCGATGATTTGCAGTTCCGGCGCGAGAGCTTTGGCGGCCAGCTCAAAGCGGACCTGGTCGTTGCCTTTGCCGGTGCAGCCGTGGGCCAGCGCGTCGGCTCCCACTTTTTTGGCGATTTCGACCTGACGTTTGGCCAGCAGCGGGCGCGCGAACGACGTGCCGAGCAGGTACTTATGCTCATAAACCGCTCCAGCGCGGAGCGTGGGCCAGATGTACCCGGTGATGAATTCCTCGCGCAGGTCTTCGACGTAAGCGGCACTCGCTCCGGTGGCCAGGGCCTTGTTGTGCGCGGCTTCGAGATCCTCCTGCTGGCCGAGATCGCCGATCATGGCGATGACCTCGCAGCCGCCGTAGGTTTCTTTCAGCCACGGAATAATGATGGAGGTATCAAGACCTCCGGAATACGCCAGAACAACTTTCTTCGGCAACGGATTCTCCTTAGGTGAGCAGCGTGTGCAGAACAGCTTTTTGGACGTGCAGGCGATTTTCGGCTTGATCGTAAATGATGGAACGCGGCGAATCGATGACGCCGGCGGAAACTTCCAGACCTCGGTGCGCGGGCAGGCAGTGCATGAAGACCGCGTCCGGTGCGGCCTGCGCAAAAAGAGCTTCGTTGACCTGATACGCGGCGAAGGCTTTTTCGCGTTCGGCGGATTCGGCTTCCTGGCCCATGCTGGCCCAGACGTCGGTGTAGATCGCCTGCGCGCCGGAGACGGCGTCTTCGGGCGCGCGGAGGATGTCGATTTTGCCGCGGGTTTCTTTTGCGACGCGCTTGGAGTCCGCGACGATTGCCGGATCGGGTTCGTATCCCGCCGGCGTGGCTACGCGAATATGGGCTCCGGCGCGTGCGCCGATGGTGAGCAGGGAGTGGCACATGTTGTTGCCGTCACCCACATAGGCGAGTTTCAAGCCGCGGAGGTTGCCGAAGCGCTCCTCGAGGGTGAAGAAATCAGCAAGCGCCTGGCAGGGGTGGAATCTGTCCGAAAGCGCGTTGATCACGGGGACGTTGGCGTTTCGGGCGAGTTCGTCAAGTGTTTCCTGGGCAAAAACACGCGCGACGATGCCCTGCACCCAGCGCTCGAGATTCTTGGCGATATCGCGAACCGGTTCGCGCTCGCTAAGTTTTGCGGCGGTGTGGTCGAGAAATGTGGATGTGCCTCCCATACTGGCGATTCCGGTTTCGAAGGTGACGCGCGTGCGCAGCGACGGCTTTTCAAAGATCATCACGAACATGCTGCCGGCGAGCACGGCGCGGTAGCGATCCTGGTGAGCCTTCATTTCCGCGGACAAGTGGAAGAAATCGCGGAGCTGGGCGGGGCTCCATTCGGTTCCCGTCAGCAGGTCTCTTTTTAGAGAGAGTGGTGAAGCGACAGCGGTCATGTTGGCCCTACCTTGCCGCAGCCCATGCGAGCGGCTGCGACTGCGATTCGGATTTTGCGGTGCTTGTGGCGGTCTTGGGCACCGCTTTCGCGGCACGCGTCAGGACGATTTCGAATGTATGGAGAAACTCGGCGACGTCCCGCTGGCGAACGATAAAGGGCGGAAGCAGCCGGATGACGTGGTCATGCGTGCAATTGATCAGCAGCCCCTGGCGCAGGGCTTCGGCCACCAAGGGAGCGCCTTCGATCGACAGATCGATGCCGATCAGGAGGCCTTCGCCGCGCACCTCGCGGATGAAATCGAAGCGGTTGGCGAGCGCCTCCAGGCCTATGCGAAGCTCGGCGCCGCGTGCGCGAACGTTTTCGAGCAGCTTCTCCTGTTCGACGATAGTGAGGAACTCCAGGGCTGCCGCGCAGACGAGCGGGCCGCCGCCGAAAGTGGAACCGTGGAGGCCGGGGCTGAGGGCAGACGCGAATTCTTCGCGGGCGATAAACGCGCCCAACGGCAATCCACCGGCGAGCGGCTTGGCCACCGTAACGATATCGGGCACCGGGGTGAATTTCTGATATGCGAAGCGGCGCCCGGTGCGGCCAAGGCCCGATTGAATTTCGTCTGCGATCAGCGCGGCGCCGTGTTCCATGGTCAGTTCCCGAGCACGGTTCCAAAATTCTTCACTGACCACGTTCACGCCGCCTTCACCTTGAATCGGCTCGATGACGATGGCGCAGACACGGGCGTCGAATTTGGCGTCCAGGTCGGCGACGTCGTTGAAGCGGACGAATTCGACTCCGGGAACAAGGGGCTCGAAAGGCTCGCGATACTTGGCTGTCGAGGTAATCGAGAGAGCGCCCATGGTGCGGCCGTGAAAGGAATTTTCCAGCGCGAGCAAGCGCGTCTTCGGCTGCGCGCCGGTGCTGTGGGGCTTGGCATGGGCGTAGGCGCGGGCCAGCTTCAGCGCGCCTTCGATCGCTTCGCTGCCGCTGTTTGCGAAAAACACGCGGTCAAGACCCGACCACTCCGCGAGCTTGCGCGCCAGCGGCGCCTGATACGGGTTGTGAAACAGATTCGAGACGTGCGTGGCGCGCCCAGCTTCGCGGCGAATCACGCGCACCATGCGCGGATGGGCATATCCTGTGGCGTTGACGGCGATTCCCGCCAAGAAATCGAGATATTCGCGGCCCTGCGAATCGTAGAGGCGGCAGCCGCGGCCGTGCGTGAAGACTTCCGGCGGGCGCCGGTAGGTCTTCATCAAATAGCGCGCTTCGTCGGCACGGATTTTGGCCGCCGGAATGCGTTTCGCCGATTTGTTCTTGCTTTTGGGCATGGCTATTGCGCGGCTCCGTGCGCGGCTTTGGCGCTAGCGCGGATCACCGGCAGGACTCGAGTACCCGAGCCGCGGCCGGCACTGGCTGCGGCCAGCAGGGCGCGTGGCTTGGAACCGCCGACGATGCGCACCTCGGTCACTCCACCGGCGAGTGCGCGCTTCGCTGCTTCGAGTTTCAGAATCATGCCGCCCGAAACCTTGTTCTTGCGGATGAGATCTTCGATGTCGGTACCGCGAAGCGCGCTGAGCACTTTGTCGCCGTCCAAAACACCGGCCACATCGGTGAGAAAGATCAACCGCTCGGCGCGGACGAATTCCGCAGCGGCGGCAGCCATGTGGTCGGCGTTGATATTGTAAAGCTCGCCATCGGCGCCCAGTCCGAGGCAGGAAGCTACGGGAACAATCCCTTCGCGCCAGAGCGAGCGGAGGAAATCGACATTCACTTCTGTCAGGTAGCCCACAAAGCCGAGGCTGCCCTCGCGATCCTCGACCTGCATCGGCTCGGCCAGGAAACAGGCTGCGTCCGCAGCGCTGATGCCGACAGCCGGCTGGCCCGCCAGAGAAATGGCGCCGGCCAGCCTCTTATTGAGCAAGCCGGCGAAGACCATGACGGCAGCGTCGCGCGTTTCGCGGTCGGTGACGCGCAGGCCGTTGAGGAACCGGCTGGCGATGCCCATGCGGGCGAGCGTGGCCGTGAAAATCCGGCCCCCGCCGTGGACGACCAGAAGCTCGTGGCCGGCGCGCGCAAGTTCCGTGATCTGGCGCGCCAGGACCTGCACGTCCTCGTCGCGCTCAAGCAGCGCACCGGCAATCTTGATGACCATCCTCATAGCAAACCCGCCGTTTCGGGATAACCGCACATCCCATTGAGATTTTGTATCGCTTGCCCCGCCGCACCCTTGCCGAGATTGTCGAGGCACGACACGATCACCAGCTGTTCGCCCGATCGATCGAGCGCAAAGCCGATATCGCAGAAATTCGTGTGCGTCACATACTGCAGTTCTGGAAGCGTGCCCGCTGGCATGATGCGGACCATCGGGCGCCCCGCATAGAATTTGCGGTAGAGCGCCTCGACCTCCTCCGCTTTGCGCGAAGGACCCAACCAGACATAGAGCGTTGAGAGAATTCCGCGATCGACCGGCAGCAGATGCGTGGTGAAAACGACATTTTCCGGCGCGAGACCGAGATGCTCGGAAACTTCCGGCGTGTGGCGATGCGAAAACAGGTTGTACGCACGGAAATTCTCGTTTACTTCGACAAAATGCGTATCGCGCCGAGGCTCTTTGCCAGCGCCGGTGACTCCGGATTTGCAGTCGGCCACGATGCCACGGGACATGTTGATCCAGCCGGCCTCGACCAGGGGCTTGAGGCCAAGAATCACGGACGTGGGATAGCAGCCCGGATTGCCGACCACACGCGCTATGGGAAGTTTGTCGGCGTAAAGCTCCGGCAGGCCGTAGACGGTTTGAGAGAGAGCCTTCGCATCGGGCGCCGGCAGCTGGTACCACTTCGAGAAGGTCTCGCCCTGCCGGAATCGGAACGCACCGCTCAGGTCCACGATTCGCAGCGATGGATTTGCGGCCAGCAGCGCGGGGACCAGATCGAGCGAGGCTTCATGCGGCGTCGAAAGGAATGCGACGTCGGCACCGCTGGAAGCGATGGCCTCAACCGATAGCGGCTTGCAGGGGGCGTCGCCCCAGCCGCGGAGCTGCGGGAAAAGGTCCGTGAGGCAGTGCACGTTCGCGTTTAGGTCGCGCACGTAAAACGTCGTCTTTTCAATGTGTGGGTGCCGCAGCAGGAGCCGGGCTAGCTCGAATCCCGCGTAGCCCGTAACCCCGACGGCGGCGACCCTTGACGGGTCGCTCATCGGAGCATTTCCTCCACGCGTTTCTGGACGGCGCTGCAGCCGGAGCGCGAGGAACAGATAACCAGCACAGTGTCGTCGCCGGCGAGCGTGCCGGCCACTTCCTTCCAATGCTCGGCGTCGACCGCCGCCGCAAGCGGCTGCGCGCCGCTGGGCGGAGTTTTCAGGATGAGCATGTTCTGCGCCGGGCGCAGGTCAAGTAGGAACTCCTTGAGGGCGCGCGCCAGAGTCGGCAGCGACGAGGCTTCGTCGGCGGCCGCTGAGGCCAGGGGCCGGTAGCCGGCGGAAGTTTTCACCAGGCGCAGCTCGCGGAGGTCGCGCGACAGAGTCGCCTGCGTAACACGCACGCCCAGGTGGCCGAGCTGGCGGCGCAATTCGTCCTGGCTCGCCACGGGCTGGCCCGTGAGAAGCTTCAAAATCTGCCCTTGCCGAAATCGTTTCTGTACGCCCATGTGTCCCGCACATGCTTGATTATGCATGCCGCTGCATAATCATACACGAGCAGGCAGGGCGGTTGTCAATTAATAATGTGGCGGGCACAAAAATCGTGAGTGCCGTGCCCGCTAAAACCAACCGCTACGATACGCGAGCCACCAGCTAAACACGGCGACGGGGATCGTCGCGAACAGAGCCCACCAGAGCGGCAGGAAGAAATCGCAGGCCAGACCGAGCACAATAAAGCTGGCCCAGAAGATCTTTCTCTCCATGCACGTATTGTAACGCGCGGAGTACTCGTTTGATCCGCGGGGAGGAATGGTTTAAGAAAGTAGTTGGGCAGAGGCGGGCCTGTCCGCACGGTTCTAGCAGAACAGTGCGCACGCCGGCCAATTCCATCTGGTTCTGTGTGTCGAGCGTGCTCCTCGCGACGGGCAGGGCGCCCGCGATTGCGCCAACAGGCTGACAACCGACATGGATTGCGAATCGGCAGGACGGGGCGAAACTTGAGAGAAGAAGCTGCGCTTGTGCGGTTGGTACTTCGCACTGCAGATCCGGGATCGATGAAATCTAAAGAAATAGGGCGGCCGCGAGAGCGGCAACGCACAGCTTCGCCAGCCAACCCATCGAGTGGGAGAATACGACCAGCGGATGCAGCTTCACAAACAGCGCATTGGTAACGAGCAGCGGCACGGGAATCATCAACCAGCAGAGTCCCGCAAACTCGAAGGAGGCCCCATATCCACGAATCGAAAAGACGACGCACGCGGTCATGAATGCGGCACTGGTAAGAAATCCAAGCACGACACTCCACGCGACTGAGGGGACCTCGCTTTTTCCGGGAGCGAGCCGCCAGATTTCAGGATGGGCGCTGTATTTGTTGTGAAAAAGAATTCCCGCGAAAACCCAGTCGGTCAGCGAGAAAACACAACCGCTCGCGAACACGCCCAGAAGGATACGCATCTTGCCGAAACTATAATCCCATGCCGGGCTAAATGGTATGCCGCACAGGCTCCAACCGCAGACCGGGCTGGTCAGACCCGGCGCGTTGTGGATCCGGCTGCGCTCGCGCGATAATGGTGGCCATGACCTCGACTACAGCATTCGCGAAGGACCCCTTTCAACCGACGCCCGAATTTGAAGGAAAGCTCGATCGCCTGGCTGAAGTGGCTGTTCGCGCCGGCCTGGGGCTGGCGCCGGGACAAGAGCTGCTGGTGACCGCTACGCTCGACGCTGTCGCGCTTGCGCGCCGGATCGCCGAGCACGCCTACAAGGCTGGAGCTTCGCTCGTCACGACGTTGTTTTCCGACGAGCAATCGGCGCTGATTCGATTTCGCAACGGCACGGAGTCCAGCTTCGACGCCGCGCCTTCGTGGCTATACGAAGGCATGGCGCAGGCTTACCGGAGCGGCGCTGCACGGCTGGCGATTACAGGCAACGACCCTTCGCTTCTGTCGTCCGAGAATCCCGAGCACGTGAGCCGCGCCAATCGAGCGACTTCAAAGGCTTACCGGCCGGCGCTCGAGCTGATCGCCGGCCACGCGATCAACTGGACCATTGTCGCCAATGCGACTCCCGAGTGGGCGGCAGCCGTGTTTCCGAATCTGCCGCCGGACGAGGCGCTGGCGAAGCTTTGGGATGCAATCTTTGCCGCGTCCCGCGCGGACCGGCCCGACCCATTGGCCGCGTGGAAAACGCACGACGCGAACCTGCACGCGCGTGCCAACCGGATGAACGAGAAGCGCTACAGGGCGTTGCATTTCCGCGGACCGCGCACGGATCTTCGCGTGGGCCTGGCCGACGACCATCTGTGGCTCGGCGGCGGCACCCCGGCGAGGAACGGAAACTACTGCATTCCGAACATTCCGACTGAGGAGATTTTCACGACGCCGCACAAAGATCGCGTGGATGGGTGCGTGACGAGCACGAAGCCCTTGTCGCATCAGGGGACGCTCATTGAAGAGATTTCCGTGCGGTTTGAGGAAGGCAAGATTGTGGAGGCGCATGCCGCGCGCGGCGAGCAGGTGCTACAGCGGATGATCGAGACGGACGACGGAGCGCGACGGCTGGGCGAAGTGGCTCTGGTGCCGCATTCCTCGCCGATTGCGTCGAGCGGGCTGCTCTTCATGAACACCCTGTTTGACGAGAACGCCGCCTGCCACATCGCCCTCGGGCAGGCTTACAGCACGTGCGTCAAAGATGGCGACAGCCTGAAGCCGGAGGAACTGGCAGCGCGAGGCGCGAATACCAGCTTGATTCACGTCGACTGGATGATCGGATCGAATCGCATCGATGTGGACGGTGTGAGCGCGGCAGGCGATTTGGAGCCGGTCATGCGTGCTGGGGAGTGGGTCTAGCTTAGCAGCGAATGGTAGGGCCGTGCGGGCTCGAACCGCAGACCTCCACCGTGTCTAGGTAGGCCGGACCTTACTACCCAATCCCTCCAAGTTGCCTTCCTGTTGACCTGCCTTCATTTAAGAAAAACAGTCAAAATAGGTGAATGAGCAAGCAACTGGGTCCTGAACCTCGCATGTGCAGGCGATCGGCTCGAAAAAAGCGTGAACAAAACGATGGCGAACGGAATGTGTCGATTGGGAGGGGCTAGTCCAGCCGGTGGTTTAGGTGTGCGTGTGTCCGCCTAGCCTGTAGCTCATGATCGATAAAGAAATGACAGAGGCAAACCGTTCATGAAGAAACGAGCAGTGCTTTTCCTGTTTTTCGCTTGGCCCCTCTACAGCCAAACGAACAGCGGCGAACTGCGCCTCAAGGTTACCGATCCGTCGGGGCTAAGCGTCAAAGCGAAGATTGAGATTGTCAGCGAGGCGAACGAATATCAGCATACTCTGGCGACCGACGACCAAGGTGTCTTGGACGTGCAGCGGCTTCCGTTCGGCATCTACCATCTCGAAATCAACCAGCCGGGATTTGCCGAAGTCTCGGAAACCGTCAACATCCGGTCTTCGATCCCCACCGACTGCTCGATTGTGCTGAAAATCTCTTCGGCCAGCCAGTCGGTCAGCGTGACGGCGGCGAATACGCTCATCGATCCCGATCAAGCTGGCTCCGTTAACCAGATTGGCTCGAACTTCATCCAAAATCGAGTCGGCGCGGTTCCTGGCCGATCCATCCAGGATCTCGTCAATTCGCAGCCCGGATGGCTATACGAAGGCAATGCCGTTTTGCATCCCCGTGGCTCCGAATATCAAACGCAGTTCGTCGTCGACGGCATCCCTCTCACCGACAACCGCTCGCCCAGCTTCGGTCCGGAAATTGACGCGGATGATGTCCACTCGCTGAGCATTTACACGGGCGGCATTCCGGCTGAGTACGGCCGCAAAATGGGCGGAGTCGTGGAAGTCAATACAGCGGAGGATTCGCAGCAGGGTTTCCACGGAGAGGCTGTGTTGTCGGGAGGGAGCTTTGACACCGCGGGCGCTTTCGTGGAAGGCCAATATGTCTGGGGCTTGAACACGTTGGGCATAAGCGCCAGCGGTGACATGACCGATCACTACCTCGATCCCGTGGTCATCCAGAATTTCACGAACCACGGCACCGTAGGCGATTTTTCCGCGCACTACCAACGCGATTTGACGCCCAAGGACCGCCTGAGTCTCATTGTTCGGCACGAGCTCTCACGCTACGAGCTGCCCAACGAGCAGTTGCAGCAGGCTGCCGGACAACTACTCACGGCGGATAACTTCGAAACGATGGGCATCATTTCGTATCAGCACACATTTTCACCGAATGTCGTGTTGGACGTTCGCGGCATGGTCCGTGACAATGCCAACGACTTTTATTCGAACGCCGAGGCGACTCCCATCCAGATCCTGCAACACAATTGGTTTCGCGAGGGTTATTTCAATAGCAGCATCACGATCAGCCATGGGCGCCATGAGATCAAGGCGGGCCTGGAATCAGACAACATCTTTCTAAACGAGAATTTTCACTACCACATCACCGACGACACTCAGTTTGATCCGAGCACGCCTCTGACTTTCAGCTTCCTGGCGAATCGTCCGGACCTCGAGCAAGCGGCATATGTGCAGGATCTAATCCGATTGGGCAATTGGACAATCAATGCCGGTGTTCGCTGGGACCATTATCAGTTGATCTTGAACAATCAAGCGCTGAGCCCCCGTTTCGCCATTTCACGTTATTTCCCGTCGGCCAACGTTGTCGTGCATTTCTCCTATGATCGCGTTTTCCAAACGCCATCGTTTGAGAATCTGTTGCTGTCGAGCTCCACAGCGGCCGCAGGACTCGACACGATTTCTCTTCAATTGCCCGTCCGGCCGTCCGTGGGGAACTACTACGAAGTGGGGTTGACCAAGGTTTTCTGGAAGCAGTTCAAGCTGGATGCCAATTACTATCGCCGCCTCGTCAACAACTATGCCGATGACGATCAGATCGACAACACGACAATCAGCTATCCCATCGCCTTCCAGAAGGCCATCATTTACGGTGCGGAAGCAAAACTCGAACTACCCCAATCGCACGGTTTTTCCGGATTCTTAAGCTATTCCTACCAGCTAGGCAATGCATGGTTTCCCGTGACTGGCGGGCTTTTCTTGGGCGACGACGCGATCATACCCACCTCAGGTCATCTCCCGGATTCACAGGATCAGCGCAACTTCGTTCGCGGTCGCGTTCGCTATCAAATCATTCCACGCCTTTGGATTGCCGGCGGCATTCAATATGACACAGGCCTGCCGTTCGACTTTCAATGCCCTGAAGGCGAGACTCTTGCAGAGTGCGCCGCAGGGGAAGCCGCCATCTACGGGCAGCAGGTTATTAACCGCCTTAATTTCGCGCGTGGCCGCATACTTCCGTCGTTTCAGGTGAATGTTTCTGCTGGCACGGACCTTTACAAGTCCGAACGCTGGAATGTGCACTTCCAGGTGGACGGCGAAAACCTTACGAACGTCATCGATGTAATTGACTTCGGCGGCCTCTTCTCGGGCAATGCCATCGGTCCGTCGCGCAGCTTCGCCCTCCGCCTGTCGACTAATTTCTAAAGCCCATTGCGGTGTCTAGCATTTGAAGTCCCCCGGCGGGCCGGCCCCCCAAAGGTAGTCTCCCAAGCAGCATTTCACTTCCCGGTAGCATCCACCGAGAACGAGGTTCGTTACAACGATTGCTCGGTTGCAACGACCGCTGTTTTTAGAGCCTTCAGGCGGCGTGCGAACAACCGCAGCACACAGTTCTGCTGCCTTCGTAAAGGTGGTCATGACCAACAAAACGATGAAGAAGAAACCGATTGTCGTGGCCGTTCTTCTCGCAAGCGCCCTGGCCGGTTGCGCGGCTCGGGGAGGGTGCCCGGCGAGTGGAACCGTCCCGTGCAACACGCCTCCAACGGCGGCGTCGCATAGGACTGTCAACTTGCCGCATACGCGACAGTGATCGTTCTCGATCGCAAGGTTGGCTAGGCCCGGTAAGCCGTTGTGGTCGGCGCGGGTTCCCGCAACGTTACCAAGCGAGGGGGCGACTGCGGACCATGCGCGCATGGCATGAGGCGATCACGGCGCCCGCCTGCGGCTACCGCAACGCAGATGACTCCTATGACCGAGCGCGCTGCGGGTGATTGACCGGATTCGAGTGCCGACGCTAATCCTCGCGGCGCAAGATGACCCCATCCTCCCCATTGCCACGTTTCGAGATCCTAAAAGGAGTCGCGGAGTACATCAGAATCGCAGCGGCCGCTTTTTGGGAAGAGGCTGCTTACTCCAAGCAGACTTCGTAGGACGCGGTGCAAATTTTTCAGACTTTCTATCGCGCTAGGGAAACCCGCAGAAACGTGTTAGTGCCTAAATCAACAACCATTATGCCAACGAGCCTGCAGTTGAGAAGAGTAAAATGACCTAGGTGGTTCGCTTCTTTTGGAAGGTCCATGGGCGGTAGAGGGCAGATAGCATTTGAGAATCCCACGAAAATGATTTTGGTCAACGTCCATGCACTCCTAACTCGGAGCCTGAGAAACGCCTCGGTTCTATGTCTAATTGCCATTTGTGCAGGGCCGCTCTCAGGCCAATGTCCTCCACGACCACGGATACCTGACCCACCCGGATGGGCGATCGACACCGCGGGTCCGGGCATCTACGGTTACCGTTTGAGCGAGGACGGCAACTGGTTCGGTTTCAATTCGCAGGGCGCGATCTGGCTGATGAACGTGCGTACTGGCGACAAGAAACTCCTATTGCCTTGTATTGAAGTCAGTGCCGACGCAATTGCTTTTTCTCCCGATTCCTCGGTGATGGCGCTGGGGACGGGAAACGGTGTCATCTATCTTTTCGATATTCCTAGCGGTGCTCTAAAGACCAAGCTACGAGACCAGGATGCGGTGCTACAGCTTAAGTTCGGCACCTCGGGTCTTCTCCTAGCCACGCGAACTGACGCGATCAGCGTCTGGAATACCATCACCGGTCAACGCGTGGCATGGTTCTACGGAGGGACGTGCGCGCAAGGAGGGCCGTGTGTTTGGCAGTACTTTGACGGGGCTGAACTCAGTTCTGATGGAAGACTCATCGCTACATCGGGTAGGGAAAACTCGGGGATCGTGGTGCGGGACATGGGAGGCCACGTCGTCCTTTGGATCAACGAGCCAAAAGAGGTCGGCAGCTACCTCTTTCTGCCAGGCGATCCAAATATACTGATTGTATCGACTCCAGACGGATTTCACTTCTGGGATATCCACAACAAGCATGTCGTCAGGGAGATATCACGTCACGAACGGGTAACCTTGGTTTCATTTCTACCCAATGATCCGAGCGTTGTGGTTTCATGGCTCCAATCGCCTGGCCGATCACAAGACATTCAACGGATTGATATAAACAACGGGGAAGTCTTAAGCCGTTGGCACACTGCCGAGTACCTTTCTTGGATTTCTGCCGATGGCGTTTGGGGAACTACCCAAGCCCGCGAGGCCATCCACTTGCCGACTCAGCGCGTGGCGGCAAAGTTAGAGTATGTCCCTTTAGTGGGTCCCAGTGTTAAGTGGAATGTGGATTACAGATTTTTGGCTCAGAGAATCCTGACAAAAGAACCTCCTACCCATCTGGTAGTGACGTTGTTTGTTTTGCTTGGAATCTTTGGATACTTGGTCTGCCGTGCCTCAAAATATGCGTTCCTTCCATTCATCGCATCTGCATTGACTTTGTCTTTCTGGTGGCTTCATGAGCTCTGGTGGCCATCTCACGGGCCTGCTATCGGGCGCGCGCTTGGACCAACGGCTGCAAGTGTGACAGTCCTTTCGATCGCAATCGCGTACCTGCTGCCTGTCGTCGCGATAGCCCAGCCGGGACCAATTTGGAGGAATCCCCGCCGAGAACGGTTGGTTATTCGGTGGGGTCTCCCATTGATTTCAGCGTGCTTGGCTGGCTCGCTTTTCGCCGTATCAGTCGCGCAATTGGGGGTCACGCAGGAGAGGTATCAGATTGAAGGGGATATCCGCGCCGGAGGCGAACTACGCGGATCCGGGTTGGTGCCGTGGTTCGAACGCAATCTTCCGTACGAAACGGCAAGAGCGATCAACGGTCCGTCGATTCTCCTTGGGCGTTTCCTCCCAGAACGAAAACAGAATCTGGCTCCCCTCGTAGCGGTGGCAGTCGCCTTTGCCTTTTGGTCACTCGTTGTTGCGGTTCTCTTGCCACCACTTAAAGGAAAAAAGAGCGCGCGCCTTTTGTTTTCTATGGGACTAGCAATAATTGAACTTTGCTCGGCAGCTATTTTGCTCGTCCCATATGCGTTCAACAACATCGATAGAGCCTATACACCGACATCTCTACTATTTCATTGCCTACTTTGGACCTCCGGCCTAGGAGTCGCAGCGATCGTGGTTCTCATCAATGTAAGAAGGGGAAAAGAGGTATCGGTCTGAAGCGAATCAAGTTCGACATCTGTGTTGACGGTTCCGAACAGGACTGTCTCAGTAGTTTCCGTGCACACTCTGGAAACTAGCTTCTGCGGCCCCACCAAACCAGGCGCTTCCCTGCTCGACCTAAATGTCTCTAGGGGGCAGCCAACTCCTGAGTAATCCGATAGCCGGGCCCTGCGAGCCTGGTCGTTATTCCCGTAGGCAGGAGCCTGGAAATCTTTTCTGCGGCACGCTCGGCACGCGCGGCAACCTGCTCTTTGCACTTCGCTCGTGCCTGCCGGATGACTTCATCACTGCCTGAATGCATGCCGGAATTCTGACCCTACGGAGCCGCGTCCGCGCTCGTTTGGGCTAGTAAACCTACTCCTCCAACCACCGCAGTAACTCGTCGTAATTCTCTTGGGTGAAACCAACCGACCAGGCATCTGGGTTCAGGGCGGAGTACCAGACCTCGATCCTGTTGTTTCGTTCGTCGAAAAGGAAGCTAGAACGATAAATCTGCATGTCATCCCAACCCGACAGGCTCGCACTCAATATCGGTTTGTTGTACGAGGTCCAATGAACCCCATCCTGACTTTTAGAAAAAAACAGCCGTGTGTTTGCGCAACAGGTCTGGCCATTGGGATAAGCCGTTACCGCGGCCCACAATTCATTCTTCGATGAAACATAGTTAACGTTGATATGCCAAATCACAAAGTTGGCTTGCACCATGTCCGTTGCCTGCGGGTTTGACCAATTCGATCCGTCGACTGACGTTCTGTACGTCAACGTTGAACTAGGAGCGGCACAACCGGCCGGATCCACGAGTGTCGACTCGAAGTCAGTGTTTCCCAAAACGGACATCAGTTCGCAGCATGCATTCCCCCTGACAGATAGGTTTAAACGAAACTATAAATTGACGATAAGACAAACACAAGGGCGTATTCAGCTTTGTACTTCAAGAAGTGTTTGTATGATCTGTAAGCCGACGTAAAGGCGTTCAGCATTGAACTGAACGAGGCGCGGGTGAAATGGCGACGAAGAAACCCGCGCCTATAGCGCCATCAGTGTCATTCTTGTTTGCCCGAGGCCGGGTGCTGTCTGAACCGCGATTCATCTGGCTCTGGCGCGCCGACTCCCGACCCTCTGGTTCGAAGGCAGCGGCAAGGCTCTCTTAAGGTTTATTCAATTTCGTTGATTGTATCTGCTTTTGGTTGCAGCTGTTGCTGCCGGCCTCCTGGTGTTCGTTGAACTTCTTGATTCCGGGAGGCGGTCACAGTTACGAAATTGACTACAGCAAAGGGAGAATCCGAGCTCGCCCTTCGTGACTTCGTGGCAGTGAGTAACCTAGAGAGGTAATCGGCAGCGTCCAGGTGAGATCACCGTACGCGTGTCACGGCCCGAGCGGCGTCATCAACGTGTCTTCGCAGAAGCAAAGCGTCGCGATTCTGCTGACAATCGTGATATTTCTGGAGGCAGGCAAGCCTGTGATGCTTTAGACTTCCCTTAGCGGTTGAGGTGGGCAATATGCACTACGTGTCGAGAATTGACGAAGGCATCGCTGAAACGCCCAAGGGCTACGCAAAGCATTGTACTGGATTCCGGCGCGGCACATATGTGGATCGGGCGATGGGTTCGGTGCATATGGGTGTCGGGATCTGTTTCTTGCAACCACACGGATCGATTCAACCACACGTACACTCCTTCGAGGAGAGCTTCTACGTTCTTGAGGGCTTGATCTCCGCCCAAATTGGGGAAGAGAGTTACACTCTCGGCCCGGGCCACTTCGGGCTGATAGGCACCGGTACGCGACATGCATGGCGCAACACGAGCAACCAGCCAGTCCGGTGGCTAGAGATGCAGGCTCCCCAGCCGCGGCCCGCCACCTACAGCCAGGATACGTTTTTTCTGGACGAAGTTTCGACGCCTGGGCCATCCTCTGGCACCGCAGACTCGTCGCAGGCGCTTATCGGTCACTTCGATGAAGCAAACCTACCGCGGCCAGGGGGCCCATCCCAGATGGAAGGCTTCAATCCCACGACGGGCGTTGCCATAAAGATGTTTGTGGACCGCTCCTTCGGGGCGATCCATCAGTCGCTTTTTTTGATTCAATATTCGCCTGGCGCAAAAATTGATCCTCACGATCATACGTTTGAGGAGTCGTATTTGATCTTAGCTGGCCAGGTTCGCGCGACAGCGGACGGCAAGACCTATGAACTCGGGCCGGGCGACACGATTTGGACTGGCGTAGGGTGCATTCACAGCTTTGAAAACGCCAATACGGAGCCGGTGCGCTGGATCGAAACACAAGCGCCATTGCCGCCAGCCAAGGAGGTTTTTCGATTCGAGCGCGACTGGTCGCGTTTGAGGCGGCATGATGACGAGAATGCTTTCCGGTAATTTCGGTGTAAGTGATTGAGGATATGTGAGATGGTAGGCCCGTGCGGGCTCGAACCCCAGACCTCCGCCGTGTCAATGTCGGTTAGAGCTTAACTACCAATTCTGCTGAGATTACTTCCCTATTGACCTGCTTTCACTTGAGAAAATCGGTCAAAATAGGTGAATGAGCAAGCAGCTGGGTACCGCTACGAAGTCCGCTACGAGCGTCGGGGATTTAGGCGTGGGACAAGGGATAGGATGGAGTTCTTGGTAGGGACAGGCGTCGGGGCTGGCCCTGTTATCGAGCCAACCCTTACTGCAACACCGTGATTCCATCCCGCAACACCTAGGATCGCAAGCCTCAGAACACGCCGGCGGGTGGTGGACCCTTGCTCCCACAACTGACCCGGTCCATTGCCGGATGGCCGGGTCGATCGCTCTGAACTCAGCCGGCCAGTGATTTTGCAGTTCTAAGAACCGCCGCTAAGCTGCGCTCGACATCATCTTCCGTCGTCGCCCAGCATGACACGCTGATCCGCATAGCAGTCTGGCCATGCCACCGAGTGCCGCCGCACCAACAGGTGCCGTCATTCTGAATCTCCTCAATCACACGACGCGTCGTTTCCGCGCCGCCAAATGACACGAGGACCTGATTCAGCACCACATCGTTCAGCACGGGGTAACCCGCCTGGCGCAATCCTTCGGCAAAATATTCTGCAAAACGACAATTCCGTTCGATAAGTTCTGTGAGTCCTTGGCGGCCAAGTGACTTGAGAGCAGCCCACACCTCCACACCTCGGGCGCGACGGGAGGCTTCGGGCGTAAACTGCGCCGGTTCCCGCACATCTCTTTCCAGGAGGTAGTCTGCACTGATCGCCATCGCATTGCGCAGGTTCTCGGATTGCCGGACAAACGCAATGCCAGAATCGTAAGGAACGTTCAGCCATTTGTGAAAGTCGGTGGCCCACGAGTCGGCATCGGGAATACCGTCCGTTAGATGCGCGCGGGAGGGTGCGGCGGACGCCCACAGACCGAACGCTCCATCTACATGCACCCACGCACCCGCATGGTGGGCGAGGGAACAGATTTCACTTGCTGGATCGAAGGCGCCCGTATTGACGTTTCCAGCTTGGATACAGACGATCGTGCAATCATCAAGCATCGGAAGCTTGTCGGGCCGCATGCGACCTTGGTCGTCGGTGGGTACAGTTATGACGCGGGCGCTGCCGAGTCCCAATAATGACAGAGCTTTCGTCACCGAAACGTGAGCCTCGGCGCCCACCACGACGCGGACCGCCGGAGCACCAAACAGCCCGTTTTCCTCAACGCTCCAGCCTGCACGCTTGAGCACGGCATGGCGCGCAGCCGCTATCGCGGCGAAGTTCGCCATGGTTGCACCGGTGACGAATCCAGCCCCGCAAGACTCGGGCAACTTGAAAATGTCACGCAGCCAAGCGAGCACAATTTCCTCGACCTTTGCCGCTACGGGAGACATCACTGAAAAGGCCGCA
>Ga0210404_10000607_pt1 | contig 17500 bp, 10 predicted proteins | sample IncBWH28MmetaG_FD_155455 | JGI IMG/M metagenome (GOLD analysis project Ga0210404, IMG submission 155455) | Forest soil microbial communities from Barre Woods Harvard Forest LTER site, Petersham, Massachusetts, United States - Inc-BW-H-28-M | ecosystem: Environmental > Terrestrial > Soil >... | reverse complement strand
CTGGGAATCTCTCCCTATTCCGGTGCAGAAGATAGGTCTGCTGAGGAAGAACTGGCGTATGAAAGCTCCTATCTCACGGAAACGGGCGAGCCGGGCTTGCAGGTCTGGCGAGTGGACAAGGGCGAGTTTCTCCGCATGTCCTATGCGGATGGCACGCAATTTTGGCTGGATCGAAAGCACGAAATACTCTGGGCGGTGTGGCCGGAGAAATTCACGCTCCAAGACACAGCTACCTATCTCTTCGGGCCCATCCTCGGACTACTTCTGCGGCTGCGGGGCGTCATTTGTCTGCACGCCAGCGCCGTCGCGTTCAAGGATCACAGCGTTGCCTTCGTCGGTGCAGCAGGGATGGGAAAATCGACGACGGCCGCAGCCTTCGCGCGACAAGGATATGGAGTCCTCTCCGACGACATTGTCGCGCTTGTAGAGCAAGAAGGCGCATTCCACGTCCTGCCTGCCTACCCCCATCTTTCTCTTTGGCCAGATTCGGTGAAAACGCTTTATGGTTCGCCGGAAGCACTGCCGCGATTCCTTCCGGATTGGGAGAAGCGGCGGCTGGACCTTGGTAGCCGGGGGACACGATTCGAAGGACGCCCTTTTCCGCTTGGTGCAATTTATTTGTTAGGTGAGCGCCGCCCGGACCCAGCGCCTTATCTGGAGAGCGTCCGGCCGCAGAGCGCGCTTCTGGCGCTGGTGGCCGAAACGTACGCCAACAAAATTCTGGACCGCGAGATGCGTGCGAGCGAGTTCGCAGTGCTGGGCCGGTTGGTGACGACCATCCCCATCCGGCAGGTCCATGCTCACGAGAATGCTGAGAGGCTTGCGGAACTCTGCGAAGCCATCAGCGAGGATTTCGTTGCGCTGCGATTTCCGGTGGATGCGCGGCCCTGAGGGGTACGGGGGGCAGGCGAATCTGCGGTGGAAGTGGGCAACGAATCTGATAGGATGAAGCGGTGTTTTCCGTTTTGGAACGTGCTTTCCCGATTCGGTGCACTTAGCGCGTGCAATGTCTTGTCCCTCTCCAAGAGAAACCATCCCATTCCTAGCCGGAAGAGTCCTGCCCTGTTTCGGGTCGGAATTGGTAGGTGTGTGGTTTGAGAGGCAAAGAGCATTCCCGATTCGACGGAGTGCAATGTTTAGCAGTAACACGAAGATTTAGGAGGATTGTCGCCATGAAGACGCGGGGTTCTTGGGCTGCGGTTGTGAAGCTTGCTGGTGTGACTATTCTTGTTTCCAGTCTTCTGGTCTTTGGTATTTTACAAAGCAAGGGAAAACGCCGGCAACCAATCGGAGGGGGACGGTCCTCGGTCACGGCAGGCGCGACAGCAAATCATCCGCGAGCGAAAAACGATTCTCAGTGGAGTGAGGCGTACGGCAAACTGCCCATGGGCTTTGAAGCAAACATGGGGCAGACAGCCCAGGAAGTTCGTTTCGTATCTCACGGGACAGGCTATGGATTGTTTTTGACGCCTCAAGAAGCCGTCATCTCTTTGCAGCACCCGATGGCCCACAATCTGTCGCCACTGCACCGGATGTCATATTTTCGTGCGTTGCGACAAGCCCGCCGGGCCGAGAGAACAACGGTACTTCGAATGCGCCTCGAGGGAGCCAATCCCGAGGCAGAAATCGCCGGGGTCGACCGACTGCCGGGAAGAGTGAACTATTTTATTGGGAAGAACCCGAAGGACTGGCACACGGACATTCCCTCCTATGCGCGGGTGAAATACACGGGGATCTATCCGGGTGTAGATCTGGTGTTTTATGGCAATCAACGCCGGCTGGAATACGATTTCGTGGTTACGCCGGGAGCCGATCCCAAGGTTATTCAACTGAGTCTGAAAGGCGCGCAGAAACTGCGGGTCAATTCGAATGGCGATTTGATCTTGAGTGTTTCCGGCGGCCAAGTTGCTTTGCAGAAGCCGGTGGTCTACCAAAATCTAAGCAGTGGCCGGCAGGAAATCCAGGGAAGCTACGCACTCGCGGCAAATCACAGGGTCACTTTCGCGGTCGCAGATTATGATCGAAGCGCGCCGCTCATCATTGACCCGGTGCTAAACTACTCGACTTATTTGGGTGGAAGTGCCACGCCGAACGGGGATCTAGCTGCGGCGATTGTCGTGGATTCATTGGGAGACGCTTTTGTCACCGGTACGACTTTTTCAACGACATTCCCCGCCAGTCCTGGCGGGTTCGGTGCTGGAAATGCCACCAACGGAACTGCATTTGTAACGAAAATCAATCCCACCGGCACGGCGCTACTTTACACAACCTACCTCGGAGGCACGGGTGGTGATTTTGGAACCGGGATCGCGCTGGATAATTCCGGAGCTGGTGCGAACCCAGGCGGCAATGTCTATGTGACGGGAGAAACATTTTCGACCGACTTCCCCACCACTGCGGGAAATGCTTTGAAGACGGCAAGCGCCGGCGCCTCCGTGGGAACCAGTTTTATTTCCAAAATCGATCCGACGGCTAGCGGCATAGCTTCGCTGGTCTATTCCTCGTATCTGGGTGGAACCAACGGGACCTCAAGCAATCCCGATACTGGTAATGCCATTGCGGCAGATGTAGCCGGAAATGCGTACGTGACTGGATTGACGTCTTCGTCGCCCGGGTCGGCGGACGCGAATTTTCCGGTAACGGCTGCGACTGCCTTTCAGGCCATCCCTACCGACAGCGCGGATGGCAACGCGTTTCTGACGCGGATCGACACGACCAAGTCCGGTGCTAGTTCACTGATTTACTCGACGTACTTGGGCGGCACGGGCGCAAATGCGCTCGCCGTGGGTGGGATTGGGTTGGCGGACTCAGGGTCTGGGGTGGCGGCGGATTCATCGGGCAATGCCTATATCGCGGGTGCTACTACGTCGACCGACTTTCCGACGACCACGAACGGATTCCAGCAGACTTCTCCGGCAGGCAACGTCATAGCGACCATTTTCGTATCCAAGATCGACACGACGAAAAGTGGCGCCGCCTCCCTGGTCTACTCGACGTATTTGGGAGGCAAAACGGAGGATTTGGGTTTCGCGATCGCGCTGAAGCCAAATAGTGCCGTGGCCTACGTTACGGGCACGACCGATTCGGTCAATTTTCCTTCGTTTCCTACGGCTGCTCCCGGGCCCTTCCAGGCGACGGGCGGTACCGGAGGCACTGCTTTCATGAGCGTCATTGACACAGCGCAAAACGGAGCCGCCTCGCTCACCTATTCCACATTCCTTGGAGGAGCACAAACCACCGCATTCGGCATCGCGGTAGATGCAGCCGGCAATGGTTATGTCGCCGGAGGGACTAGCTTTCCCAGTTTTCCCGTGACCCCAGGGGCGTTTCAGCCGAAGATTGATGCGGGAGCCAAGGGTGAAGGATTCATCACGAAAATCAATCCAGGAGGCAACGGCGCTGCAGACCTGCTTTATTCGAGTTACTTTGGGGGAAGTGGAAACACATCCGACCCCTTCGGCGGGCCCGACGATATCCGTGGCGTTGCTGTCGATAGTCAGAACAATGCCTATATTACGGGAGTGGCATTCTCTACAGCGGCGACATTCCCTATTTTTCCCACGACAGCGTTTCAGACGACCCTGAATGGTTTATCGGATGCGTTTATCGCGAAGCTGACGCTGATACCGACGATGTCGATTGTGCCGGCGCCTGGGTCGACGATTGATTTTGGGACGGTGCAGATCGGCACGACGAGCGCACCACCGAAGACGGTAACGCTGACAAACAATACGAATGCTTCGATTGCGTTCACGGGTGCTGCCTTGAGCGGGACGAATGCGGCCGATTACACGGTAACCACGGCTGGCTGCAGCCCAAACATCGTAGTTGGGACGCCATGCGTCGTGAGCATTACGTTTACTCCTACCATCGTAGCGCCGCCCTCCGAAGTCGCCACGCTGACAATCACCGATGGCGATAGTACCAGCCCGCAAGTGTTTAATCTGACGGGGAAAGGTACCAACACGGCGCCGGATTTCACGCTGACGGGGCCGGCAGCGACACCGACGACGAAGGACGGCGTCACTCTCAACTTCCCGATAACGGTCACGCCCGTCGGGGGATTCAGCTCGGCGGTCACGTTTACCTGTACAAGCGCGCCGACGCTGACGCTGGGCACGTGCACCGCTACCACGGCAACGCCGAATGGCGCTCCGATCGATTCAACGGTGACGGTGACTTCGACGGCAGCTGTAATTCCGCCGAGCCCGCGCATTCCACCGCCGTCGATCCGGCAGGTCGTACCGCTGGTTCTGGCGCTGCTGCTACTGTTCCTGCTGCCAACCGCGCGGCGCATGCGCGTGCGAATGGCAATGGGAACGGCGATGATTCTCTTCCTGGTGCTGGCGGGCTGCTCTGGAGCGCAGAAGCCGCACACGGCAAAGGGCAATTACGCTCTGACAATCAAAGGTGTATCGGGCAACTTGAACCACACGGTGGTCGTTAACATTACGATTAACTAGGAAGTCCTGATTCTGCGAAAGAACCGCGCGTGTTGCGCAAACGGTGCGCGCGGTTCTTCGCGAAATTGCGTTTTTTGATTGGGCAAGAAAGCTGCGCAATCAGGATTTGCGATTGCGGCCGTATTTGCGCGCGAGCCGAAAAGGGCGACGCAATGCGTCGAAGAAGCTAGTGCGGCGCTCCTCAGCGCTATCTTTCCAGTCTTCCTCGGTCGGCGAAAGCGATAACCGTAGAAGATAGGCGGGCGCGGCGACCAAACCGCCGCGCATGCGCAAACGAAATGCGGCGCGTTCGAATAGACCCGGCGGCGCATCACCTGCGGCGGGGAGCCACTTCTGAACCTGGCGGGCCAGTCGCGCGGCGACCGCATCCCTTTTTATTTGCCTTGAAGCTTCGCCTGGCAACTGCATCCTCAGCAAGTCTTCAGCTAGCTGCAATCCGGTGTGCAGCATGCGTTCCGCTCCCACTTCCCGCGCCGAAGCGGTAACCCGATCCCAATTGATGCCCGCCTGGCGGTTGACCAGCGCGGCGACGTCGGTGATCCAAACCAGGCGCTCCCAAAGATGTTTGGCGCCATGGATGCAGATCAGCACCAATTCATCTTCGACGGAAAGCGCGGGGGCTTCGCGGCCATCGAGCGGCACGCGAATCTGCCTTTCAAAGAATCTTTCAATGGGGAGGCGGCGAGGGAAATAGCGCAGCGTAAAATCGTTGTGCAGCTCGATAAGCAGATTCGAATCCGGCTTGCCGAAGAGATACTGGCCGGGAATTTTCCCGGCGTCGATGGCGCTGAGGGGAACTTGGGGGCGGTAGCCGTCGGCGAGCATGAGTTCCGTGGCGTAGCGAATGTCCCGCTGGCGAACGAGGAGATCGAGGTCGCCGTAGCTGCGCATGGCGGGGTCGCCATAGGCCTGAACCGCGAGGACCGGCCCCTTCACCACCAGCGCGCCGATGGCTTTCGAGGCGAACCGATCCAGAAGGCGGAACAGCTCCGCGGTCATTCGAAGTGAAACAAATGTTTGCGCACGGTGACGTTCGCGAAGCGCCTGGAGAATTTCCGGCGGGACTAACCCTTCGCGCAGCCGAAGCAGGCGGGCCACAAGATGGCCAGTCACGCCGTGATCTTCCGCAAGAGCAAGCAGGTGGGGACCGTCCGCGGAGCCGGCAAGTTCAAGGATGCGGGCAAGATCGGGCCGCCAAGACGCGCATTCGAGGAGTAGCATCCACTCGCGATAGAACGAACCCGGTTCGAAGGGAGGCACGACTTCTCCGTAACAATTCAAACGGTAGTGTACGTGAACGAATGATTTATTTCGCGGCCGGAGAGCTGAACCTGGATATCACGGGAGTAATTGTAATGTCGCTGTCGTCGGAAAGGCGGCAGCTGGGCTGCCGCACTCCATAAGGTTGAAGACTACTTTCCGATGGAGGCGGTGAGGCTTTCGTCGGTGCGGCCGCGGCGGCGGACATCGATTCCCAGTCGCTTGATTTTCTGATTCAGGGTGGAAAGCGGAATCATGAAGCGTTCGGCGGCTTCCGTCTGGTTCCAGGCGGTCCGCTCCAGCATGTCAATAATGATGCGGCGCTCGATCTCATCCATGATTTGGAAAAGGGAGGGCTGCGGGTGGTCGGCGGCGGAACGCGAACCCGGCTCGCCGGGGAGCGGCGGCAGGAACTCCGAAAGCTGCAGGCGGACGCCGCGAACGATTTCCTTGCTGCGAATGCTTTCTGGCAGAAGATCGACGTCGACGCGCTCCAAGTTGGAGAGGACGACCGCGCGCTCAACGACGTTTTCCAGTTCGCGCACGTTGCCGGGCCAGTCGTAATCCATGAGCAGCTTCAGAGCCGCTTGGGTAAACTGACGCGGCGGCTTGGCGTTCTCGAGGCAATAGCGGTCGAGGAAGTGCGCGAGAAGCAGCGGCACATCTTCGCGGCGGTCGCGCAGAGGCGGAAGCTGTAAATGAATGACATTGAGCCGGTGGAAGAGGTCTTCGCGGAAACGGCCTTCGCGCACCAGCGTGAGGAGATCGACGTTCGAAGCGGCGACGATTCGAACGTCGACTTTGATTTGCTCGGTACCACCGAGGCGCATGAATTCGCGCTCCTGAATCACGCGCAGAAGCTTGGCCTGGGTTTCCGGGCTAATCGTGGCGATTTCGTCGAAGAAAATGGTGCCCTGGTCGGCAACTTCAAAAAGGCCCTTTTTGGAGGCCACGGCGCTGGTGAAGGCGCCCTTCACGTGGCCGAAGAGCTGCGACTCCAGAAGATCGACGGGAATCGAACCGGTGTTCACGGGCACGAAGGCCTTGTCCGCACGGGTGGAGGCGGAGTGAATGGCTTTGGCGATCAGTTCCTTGCCGGTGCCGCTTTCTCCGCTGATGAGGATGGTGGAACGCGAAGGCGCTACCTGGGTCACCAGGTCGAGCAGCGTCTGCATCTTGTCGCCCTTGCCGACGATGCTGGGAAAACTGGAGCGTTGTTTGAGGGCGCGCTTGAGCTGGATGTTTTCATCGCGCAGCTTGCGTGACTCGACGGCTTGCGCGACTTGGGCCAACAGCTCGTCGTTGGACCACGGCTTGGTGATGTAATCCATCGCGCCGTTTTTGAAGGCGGCACGTGCCATGTCGATCGAGCCGTACGCAGTAATCAAAACGATGGAGAGTTGCGGATCGCGGCGGTGAATCTCTTTGAGCATGTCCAGGCCGTTGCGGTCCGGCAAGCTGACATCCAGCAACAAAAGATCGAAGGGATGTTGCTCGAGCTTGGCAAGGCCGGATTCGCCGGTCTCCGCGCTGGAGACGCCGTAGCCTTCGCTTTTCAGGAGGATTTCGAGGCCTTCGCGGATTTCCGATTCGTCGTCGACTACAAGAATAGAACCCTTAGACATGGACCGCTTTCCTGACTGCCGGGAATTCGACGTGGAACGATGTGCCTTTGCCGGGCGTGGAGCGCACGTCAATCTTTCCAGAGTGCTCTTTGATGATGCCGTAGCTCACGGAGAGGCCCAGGCCGGTGCCGCGGCCGCTGGCCTTGGTAGTAAAGAACGGATCGAAAATGCGATGGATATGTTCGCGCGCAATGCCGCCGCCGGTATCCGCGATTTCGATTTCCACGCTGCCGTTATGCGCGGCAGTGCGGACTTCCAGCATGCCACCGCCGGGCATGGCGTCGCGTGCGTTCAAGAAAAGGTTCAAGAAAACCTGCTGGAGCTTGTTGGCGGAGCCACGGACGGCCGGGAGCGGCTCACCGAGCTGCTTGACCACGCGGATTTGAGAAGTCTTCAGCGGGTGAGCGACGAGCGAAAGCGTTTCTTCGACAACGCGGTTCACATCAACGTCGGCTGCTTCCGCCGCGCCCGTCCTTGAAAAATTGAGCAGGTTGTTGACGATTTCGCTCGCGCGGAAAGTCTGTTTGACGATTTTTTCGATGATGGACTGGCGCGGATCGCCTTCCGGCATCTGCTTTGCGAGCATCTGAATGTAGTTGGAGATAACCGCCAACGGAGTGTTCACTTCGTGAGCCACGCCCGCGGCCAGAAGCCCGAGTGAAGTCAGCTTTTCCGTTTGCGACAATTGTTCTTCCATGCGCTCGCGCTGGGTCACGTCGTCGAAAAGCAAGAGGCGGCCGATGCGCTCGCTGGACTTGCTCACCAGCGGAGTGATGGAAACGTTTAGAGTGAGCAATTTCCCCTGATGATGCAGCCTCTGCTTATAGATGCCGGTAATCTGTTCGGCGTCGCCACGCGCGGCAATTTCGCGCGCCAATTCTTCCGGCAAGAGCGAGCTGAGCTGCCGGCCAACGGCTTCCTGGCGGGCCACGCCAAAGAGCTGCTCCATGCGCGTGTTCCAGGATTCGACGATGCCGTCCAAATCCACGGCCAGCACTCCGACGTTCAGAGATTCGACGATGTTCTCGCTGAAGTCCTTGAGCCGCACGATTTCGAGAGCCTTTTGTTCAAGAGAACTATAGAGCTGGGCATTGTCGAGGGCCACGGCGACATAGCCGGCGATGGTCTCCACCAGCTCCACGTCATCGCTGGAGAGGAAATCACCGTCAACGGTCTTGCCAAGGCCGAGCACGGCGACGGTGTGCTCGCGGATGCGGCAAGGAACGAAATAATTCAGGTCCAGCTGCTCCAGCGTGTGCCGGACGGATTCGCTGACGTTGCGCGCGGCACGGGGCGACTCAAAAAAGAGCGCCCCCCGCGCCAACTCGGGCCGGGCCGGCTCGAGGAAACTGAGATCCAGGGATTCGGAAAGACGGACGCCCATCGAACGCGCAATGCGCATCTGGCCGGTACGCAGCGGGTCTTCCACAAAAATCGCTAACCGGTCAACGAGCAATGTTTGCGAGACGCGGTCCATCACCGAGCCCAGCATGGGGTCGAAGCGCACCTCGTTCGTCAGCGTGCGCCCAAATTCGATGAGGGTGCGCCGGTAGTCGAGGCGATCGCGGTAAAAGAAGCGGTCCAAGCGGCCTTGAATCCATTCGCGGAACGGCTGGAACAGGAAGGCGGCGATGACGATGGCGATCATGCCGCCAAGCGGTCCATTGGTGGGCGTATGGAAAATCTCGGCAATCAGGGCGATCAGAGCAAAATAAACGGAAGCAACGCCTGCGGTCGCCGCGGTATACGCCAAACCGCGCTTGAAGATGATGTCCACGTCCATCAGGCGATAGCGAATGATGGCGTAGCCGAAACACAAGGGGATCAGCACCAGGCTGAAAACCGAAACCTTCATCCACGGGCGCGCTGCGGCGTCGAAAACCGTGGGAAAGATGTAGAACAAGGAGACGGGCAAAACACCGACGAGAGTTCCGCCGGTAAGCCACTTCAACTGCTGGCGAAGAACACCGGAAGGCGCTTCGCGGAAGCTGCGGTAGAAAACAAGTCCTGCAGCCAAGAGGTACAAAGCGAAGTAACTGAATTCGATCTTGTTGAGTACGATGTACGCGCCCAACCAGGGGACAAACCCGAAGGCGTTCAGCGCCGTGCTGAGATGCACCAAAAGCAGGGCCATAGGCGACAGGTAAACGGCCAAGAGCTTTGAGGTCGAGCGAATCGGCGTTTCGGTGCGACCCGGGAAGACCAACGCGAAATGCAGCAGCAAAGCCGGCGCAAGGAGGCGCGCGACAATCTCCGCCCAGTAGACCTCCCAATCGAAGGTGTCCAGTTTTCCGCTGAAATGGAACGAACAAAAAATGAAGGAAACCAGGCAGAAAACGTAGAAGTGCACGGCGCGAGGAGCGTTCCACCGGCGAATGAAAATGAACAGGCCGATGAACAGATAGAACAGGCCGACGATGCGCAAATAATTTTCGGTGGTGAGCGGCTTGTCGGTGGAGGCCGTAATCAGCGGTGTCTCGAATTCTTCGCCGCTGCGCGAAAGCTTGTAGCGCACCTCCTTCCACAGCCCGGCTCGTTCGAGCCGATGGGCAATCTCCGCTGCGCGGGTGAGCGGCGCGCCGTCGAACGTCAGCAGGACATCGCCAGCGCGAATGCCTGCGCGCGATGCCGGGGAATTCGGCGAAATCTGGCGCGCTTGGATGCCGTGGTCGCTGTCTAGCCAGGCGACTCCATCGTAGACTACCTCATAACGGCTGCGCTGATCGAAGTTGATGAGGGCAAAAATCACCGCCGCCAGCGTAGCTAGCGCCAGCACGACCGCCCCAAGACTGACTCTGAGATTCTGCTTCATCGCGCCATCAGGCAGGAAGACACCCCGCCGCCAAAACTAGGTGCAAATCAATGTCCAATCTTTGGTAGATGATAATCCGGAAAACTCTAGCGTCTTCAACATTTTACAGATACCGGAGGGCGGGAGATTCCCTGTCATCCACTTTCTGGAAGACCAAATACAGCTTTCGAGAACTTCCACGGTCGCTAAAACTGGACGCTCAGACCACCTCGGAACGTCCGAAAAGCCGGCACTAGGACTACATGGCCGTCCCGGCTACTAGTGGGCACGTACCCTTGCGCCAGCAGGTTGTCGCAGTCAGCGATCGCTTCCCAACGCCCGAGGGCAAATCTAGGAAGAGGCTGGCGAAGGCTCACATGCAAGTAGGGATCAAGCTGGAAAAGCGACTCCCCATAACTATCCACGCGAGAAACCGTTACTCCATCCACCCACTTATATCCGGCACTGACCTTGGTGCCGGCGCGCGGCACTTTTGCGGAGATGCTGGCGCCGAAAGAATGCCGCGGAGCGGTGCGAAGGACCTCACGGAGCAAGCCATCGGCTCCGTCCAAGGGAGCCAGAGCGCCGCCAAAGGAATAAACGGCAGTCAGCTCGACGTCGCCGTCCAGTTTTTCGCGGAGGGCAACGCGCGCGCCCCAACTGCTGGAAGAGCCGCCATCGTAGGCAAATCCGTTCGAAAAATAATCCTGGAAATAATCGCCTGCGGGGAGATCACCGCCGTGGCCAAACACCGCAACGTGGCGGTTGTCGTCATGAAAACCCGCGATCTGCAATTTTCCGCGCGCTCCGAGTTTCCGATCCGCGGAGATTTCCTCGTGCATGCCGCCCTGCAATACCGGGTGCCCTCCGCGCCACAGTAAGGCTGGGAACGCATCCAACTCGTTGAGTGCGGAGGCCAACGCGCCACCGGGCTGCCCGTCAGCCGCTTCCAGTGGCGATGTACCGCTGGGCATGGAGGCAAAAATCAGCGCGGTGGTCCAATCATCCGAAACGCGGACGTTGAGTTCCGCACGGGGCCGCAGCGAAGAGGCCGCCGCTCCGAGTCCGACCAAAACGTATTCGCCGCCGTAACGCAGGACCGCGCGATTTCCAAGGGCCAGTGCGCCGCCTTGATCGATTCGAACGCCGCGGAAGGTAGGCCCGTAAGGTCCTAACTTGGCTTCACGCAGAACCACCGCGGTATGCGGGCCGGCACCAAGCGTTCCGGTCGGCAGCCACACGGTGGCGATCCCGCCGCTGGGCGCATCCTGGTCATAGCTCATTTGTCCAGCCAGGATGACCTTGCTGGTGCCGCCTAATTTCTGCTCGTATGCAACAGCGGTGGCTGGCGCCGAAGCAATCGTTGAAGCCGAAGCGGGACGGCGTGCGCCATCGGTGAATTCCAGGCGGAGTCTTGGTGCCGGAGGCTTGCCCGACTCCACGCTGACTGTTGAAGCGCTCACCGTGTCGTCGTCCATCCATTCCAGAACGGGGCGCACGGCCGAGGCAGACCGCAGCACCCACTTCCAATCCTCCGCTTCGACAGCGGTATTGGAAGGAGTGCGCCGCAACTGGTCGAGCGAGGCAAACATGGATTCGAGTTCGATGTGGACGAGCGTGGTCAGATTCGAAGTAATGCGGATGTGCTTCTCAAGGGTAGGGAGAAAACCTGCAAGCGTTACACGAACGGAATAAAACCCGGGAGCTAGTTTGTCACCGCTGAAAACGCCTTGCGTGTTGGTAAGGAAGCCACGCGAAGACGCAAATCCCGCTGCTTCGGGGATTAGCTCGACACTCGCGCCCAACTGCGGCGTTCCCGCGCTATCGCGCACCACACCCGCAAGCTTCCCCGGGACAGGCTTCGCTTGCGCGGCCGCCGGCTGCGCCCCAAAGGACGAAACCATGGCGGTCAGGACCAGGGCCCCCAGGATTCGGAGCCGTTCCTGTTTCACTTTACGTTACCTCCCCGGCTTGACGTTGGCCGCGGTCTTGGTTTCCGCCGCCGTCTTCACCGTAAAATCTGCCGTACGCGAAATGGTCTGATTCGAAAGCGTGTCCGTGGCATTGATCTCCAGGGTGTACTTCCCAGGCGTCAGTGTTGCGAGAGGCATCAGGCGCTCAATAGTGACCTGATCGCCGGTCTGCTTCATCTCCGCGGAGGTCTCGTTGAACTGCATGATGGACTCCGCGCCCCGCTTAACGGTGTACTTGAAGGTTGCATTGGATTTGTGCGTCTTATCGTCGGACTTCAAATTGTACACTTGCATGTAAACGCCAAGCTTGTCAGCGGTCGTAAAATCACCTTCCAGCCGGGGGCGCACTTTTGAAGAGCCCAGCACAAATTGGCCGGTGCCGATCTGCTTGGCAGGGACATGCTCGATCTGGTCGGCAAGAATCAAAGAACTGGCTTCCAACTTGTCATCATCGTAGCGTGGCACCGCCAGGCGGGTGTTCACGACTCCGACATTTCCGCTTTGCACGTCCTTGATTACCAGGTCCAGCCGGTAGAGCCCGGGACGCAGAGGAACGGCCTTCTGATAGATGGATTGCAGCTTGAGTGATTGCTGGAAGAGCGAATCGGGGAAGTCGCGGCTGACGGGATCTTCGAAAGTCTGGACAACTCTGCCGGTGAGCGTGGTCACGCGGCCAAAGATGTTGAGCGTTGCGGAGTGGATGCCTTCCTTGGCAGTGAAAGAGAGTTGTCCGTTGGGCACCTGCACGGTAACGGGAACGAGGACGGTGTCATTCGTAACCTTCAGGTAATCGGTTCGCCACGTGAAGTGCACCTGATCCCGGACGATGCGAGAAGTCACGATGGCTTCGAGGTCCTTAAATTTCACCTCGGGCGGTTTGTTCACCTTGGCGTAGAGTTCCAAGCGGCTGAATTCATTCATACTCTCGGGCGTGCCACCCAGCGAAGTGGGAGTAGTCATGCCGTCGGAGCGCGTAAAGCGATCCGCTTTCGAAGCCATGCCCATGGATTCCAGCTGGCTCAGGCCAGCACCAGGCACGTGCAAGAGCGCATCCTTTTCACCTGGATCCATTGTCAGGTGATATTCGCCGGAGCCGCTGGGATCCACGAACTCGAGCTCGATGTTCTCCCCGATACCCTCCAGATAGCGCCAGCGCCACGTTTCCCAAGGATAGGTGGTCGTTGAACCGCCTCCTTCATTCATCGGCCGGTCGTAAGTTCCGCCGGTTGGGTGGGAATCTACTTCGTCGGCGGGGCCCCACATAATGTACATGCGGCCGCGATCGGTCTTCCAACCGGGGATGCCGGAAGCAAAATGCTCGTTGGCATAGGCGATGCGGCGGTAGTGCTCCTCTTTGAAATCATTTTCCGGAAGATCGGGATTGCTGCTGCGCCGGAGCCAGAACTGCTCGATGAACTGCTCGCGCTCTTCGTTGGTATCCAGTTGCAGGAACGCGTTACGTTCGTCCGGCGAAATGATATAGGTGACGTCTTCCTGGAGCCATTGCCTATAGGTGTTGTCCAACTCTTTGAGGGTCTTCCTCATCTTCTTCTTGGTTTCTTTGGTCAGCTTCTGTGGTACGGGAGGAGCCATGGGATCTTGCGCCGGTGGGGCCTGCTGGGCGAAGACCTGAGGAACAGTCAGAACAAAGGAAAATGCGAAAGCAAATAGGGTACGCACTACCCGTGACATAGAAGACACCTCAAGCTCTAGGACGTTGTGATTCTAACCTCTGGACAAGCCCCCCGTCAATCGGCGAATCCCCTGTATTTTGTGACACTTGTCCCCCGATCTGGGTTAGAACACATGCTTCCTTATTTGGTTGCCTGACGGATTTTGACCTGAACGAACGTACAGGAGATTTGCATAGAAGAAAGCATCGAACACGCAGTATGTGGACGGCAATACTTTCGGCCGGAAAGGGCACTCAAAAATCCGGGAACCTATTGCACTCGCTGGGGCAGGCCGTCGGAACCTACCAATGCATCGAAGATGGCAAGCACGTGCCGCCGGTAATCCACCATGCGAGAGAAAATATCGCGGAGCTGCGGGTCGCGTTCGGCTTCGCGATGCCACTTGGCGAGGACGGCGGCGGGGACTTCGATGTCGCGCCGCAATTGGTCCGCGGAATGGCCGCGCAGGAACAGACCGTAGAAAAAGGCCGCCTCTCGTTGCGGAAAGTCGTAATCGTTGACGACTTCGGCAGGCACGAATTGTGGCATCGTGGCCATGGAGAAAAATGCAGTTTACTCAAAAGCTCGTCGGCGTCAAGTAGGACTCGCGTCCCGTTGGCGCGTTCCGGGTAACTCCCCCCTCTGCCAACCGAACCTCATGATGTCGCTTAGACCGCTGGTGCGTCGCCGCGGTTGCTACTCAATTCGAACCGCCGTAGGATGTTTATAGGCATGGCTAGGTTACATAGCACGCGTAAATCGTCTTTGGCTGGGCGCACCTTCCGCCGATTCTTGAAGTTTGGTGTGCTCCGCGGAGTCCGCTCGATCGAAATCGACCCGGAAGATTTCCGCAAGCAACTTTCCGACAAGCATGGGCTGTGGGTGCCGGATTTTTCCCGCATGAAGGACGTCCCCCTGGAGCGCCTGGATGCCATCGCCAAAATCTTAATACGCGATGCCGAGCGCCTGGCTCTTGCCGAAGGCGCGGGGTTCGGCCTGGGCGGAATGATCACTTTCTTGCCTGACGCCAGCATCCTGACCGTGATCACGCTGCGGCTCATCCAGCGCCTTTCTTTGCTTTATGGATTCGAAGCGCACGGACACGACCAGCGGATGGAAATGTGGAAAGCCGCCGCGGCCGCCGCCGGGATCGACTACGGGAAGGATCTCGCCGAAAAACAGATACTGGAAAAGCTGGTTCCCCGCATCGTGCAACGGTTTGCCGCCAAGATTGGCGCGGAAGCCGCGGAGAAATGGGCCGGCCGGCTGATTCCTCTGGCCAGTTCGGCCATCGGGGGCGCGCTCAATTTTTCGTTTGTGCGAACCTGGGGCCGGCGCGTGCAGCGGCACCTCCGTGCCAAGCACCCCGGAACCGGCCCTTCGGTGTCCCCGCCACCGCCGCATAGGGCTGCGGCGGCGGTGATCGCTTAGTAGGGACTGCGGCCTCGCGAAACGGTCCTTCGGTCGTCTAAACAGGTGTGATGAGACACTCTCTTCGGCCCCTCTCCGTTCTCTCTCGTTTGATCGTGGCTTTGTTCGCCCTTGCATTCACCGCATATCCGCAGGAAAAAGAAAAAGAGCAAATCAAAGGAGTTCTCGCCGAACCAGACGATGCCGCCCAGGTCCGCGAACAGATTGCCAACGTTGAAAAACTGCTGCCGCAACTCGCCGATCGCGGAGCAGTTCTCTATTTTCTATCGACTGCAAGGCAGCACCTGGGAGAGACGCTCGAAGCTTTGAAGCTGCTCAAGGAATGCCTTGCGCTTCGCGAGGGCTTCGACCCCGCGGGCAGCCCCTCGCTAAAAGTGCTGAAGGGCTCGAAGGAATTCGACGACCTCGTTGCCAGTGTCCATCGCGATTTTCCGGCCGTGGGACAAGCACGGCTGGCGTTTGTCACCGAGGAAAAAGATTTGGTGCCGGAAGGATTGGCTTACGATGCCGGGCAGAATCTCTTTTACTTGAGCAGCCTCAATCGCCGCAAGATTGTAAAGATCAACGCAGAGGGAAGAGTCTCGGACTTCGTGCCCGCCGGACGCGATAATCTGCTCTCGGTTCTTGGCATTCGCCTCGATCCGCGCGACGGGACCCTGTGGGCCAATTCGTGGGCCGAGGCTCCTGGGCGCTCCGAGCTCCTCCACTTCGACGCGGCCGGGAAATTGCTGGGCCGCTATGCGCCAATGGATGCCGCCAAGCATGGCTTCAACGATCTCGTAGTGCGCAAGGGCGGTGAAGTCCTTTTGACTGACAGCGTCAACAATCATGTGTTCCGCTTCGATCCCTCCACGCACACGTTTACACCACTGCTCGTTCACCGCCCGCTCTCCGGCCCGAATGGAATTGCCCTTGCCGATGACGACCGGCAGCTATTCGTCGCGGATGACTTCGGGGTTGTGCGCGTGAGCGTCGAAGACGGTGCGAGCAGTAATGTTAACCCCGGCCCGCGGACCACATTGGCGGGAATCGACGGCCTCTATTGGCACAAGGGCAGCTTGATCGCGGTACAAAATGGCATCGGCTCGCCGCGCATCGCTGCTTTCAAGCTTTCGAAGGACGGAACCCGCGTGATGCAAACCATCGTTCTCGAAAATCGCTCTGCGTTTACGTCGCTTCCCACCACCGGAGCGATCCGCGGCAATGATTTCTACTTCATTGCGAACAGCCAGGTCGACAACATGAACGGCGATAAAGTGATGGATGTGACGAAACTTGCGGCCATCCGCATTGCGGTGGTGCGGCTGCCTTGATCGTTACATTTGAATAGGCCGGGAATCCAGTAAAGTGGAAATTCGATGGCCATCGCCGTACAGTAGAGAGGAAATCGAACACCGTGCGAAGGATAGAGTCGCGAGGCGGCCATGAACGAAACCCAAAAACTTTGTAGCGGAGCAATTCTACTTGCCGTTGCGGCCAGCCTCGCGCTGTTACCGCAGCAAGCCGTTTCCCGAACGCCGAGCGGAACAAACACGTCGCAGTCCGCACCTGATGAGCCGGTCCCCGCCTTTCATACGCAAGCGCCGCAGGGCGAACTCCCCGCCACGATGAATCCCGAACTTTTCACCGACCCCGTGGTGCAAAACGCCTACACGATTGCTGCCAGGATCAAAAAGACGCTTTACCGCGAGCCCTGCTACTGCCATTGCGACCGCAGCCAGGGTCACGGCAGCCTGCTCGATTGCTTCGCCAGCAAGCACGGCGCCGGATGCAACATCTGCATCGCCGAAGATTTCTACTCCTACGAGCAATCCCGCAACGGCAAGACCGCGGCACAGATTCGCGCCGGCATCATCCGGGGTGAGTGGGAGTCGGTCGACCTCACCAAATACCAGAAGCCCTTGCCCGCAAAATAAGCGCAGGCTTTGCGATTCCTTGCCGCTTCAAATATTCGTAACGCTGGGACGACTTCATCCGTCACACTGGCAGATCGCCAGGCGGTTGGAATCCATCACGAGTGGCCACTGCCGCGGTTCCTCATGAAATCCATACAGGGGCGGACAATGTCAAAGCGGCTTCTTTCTGCGGGTTGCATCTCTGTGGTCGTGTGTGTATTGGCGCTGGCTCTAGCAGGGCTCGGTCTCCGCGCTTCCTCGAACGCCGCGGACAAACCAGCTTCGTGGGGGTTCGATACCGCGAATCTGGATAAGTCTTGCAAGCCCTGCGACGATTTTTATCAATTCGCCATGGGCGGCTGGATGAAGGCCAACCCCATTCCTCCGGA
>Ga0210404_10000606_pt1 | contig 17501 bp, 16 predicted proteins | sample IncBWH28MmetaG_FD_155455 | JGI IMG/M metagenome (GOLD analysis project Ga0210404, IMG submission 155455) | Forest soil microbial communities from Barre Woods Harvard Forest LTER site, Petersham, Massachusetts, United States - Inc-BW-H-28-M | ecosystem: Environmental > Terrestrial > Soil >... | reverse complement strand
ACTCTCCAAGAATTTCAGGAAAAGATTACTGTTTCGCAAGGGGCACTAACGGTTGTTGATAGAAAATTTGGTGCCAATGGGCAATCTGAAGGTAGTATTATTTCTTTAACACCACTTGAGGATAAATCAAAATCGCAGTTGCTCGTTGTTTCTTTTCCACAAGGGGCAAAAGTACTTCTTGATGATCAAAATATTGGTACCACACCGTTACTTTTTAATAACCCAACAGAGTCTGACCATGATTTAAAAGTTGGTAGAGATGGGTATAATGAAAAAGAAATCAGGATTCGCACGCCACTTGGCTATAAATTAGCCGTTACTGCCTATTTAAGTGCAAATACTACAAGTCTTACCTCTCCAACTGCATCGGGATCTGCTTCTCAATCTTCGAACGCTTCTGTATCTGTAACTCCTACTCCTGTAGAAGGTACACATATTATTATACTGGATACTCCAACTGGTTTTTTACGAGTTCATGCTGATCCTTCGGTGAACGCAGCAGAAGTGGGGCAAGTGACACCAGGCAGAAAATATGCATTGGTGGATGTAAAAGATGGATGGTATGAAATTACTCTTGATGATAGGTCAGCAGGATGGATTAGTTCTCAATATGCCCAGCGAAAATAAGAGAAAGTATTTTTATTTACGCTTTAATAGAGTAAATAAGAAGTACAACGATGACTGTCCAAATAACAACTGAAAGGAGTAGCGGTTTATCATAAAAAAGGAGACGTTCGGGGCTCTCACCTTCATGCTTTTCATAAATTCTTTGTAAATATCGCATAAGACCATAGACTACAGGGATAATTGTTACCATTAACCATTTGCGCTGCAAGTAGGTCCCCAAAGCATCCGCAGGAAAGAATGTAAGATTAAATTGTAACCCTCGCGGGTTTTCTAAAAAAGTAAATAATGAATATGAAAGAAATGTCGACGTTGCAAAGATTGATAAATAAATATCAAGTAGTTTTTCTGTATAGTGAGATAGCGTTTTGCGGGTATGGAGCGGTGCTCCGCTTTGATGAGCGAGTAAGGTAAGTTCTGATCGGCGTTTTCCAATTGCCAAAAAAAGTGATAACGAGATAACAGTAAGAAAAAGCCAGGCAGAAATATGAGTGTTGCTGACAACTTCTCCAGCAAAAACGCGTAGAATATATCCTGCAGCGAGCGTAAGGATATCGATAATCTCAATATGTTTGAGGAAAACTGAATAAGAGAGATGAAGAACAAAATAGACAACTGCAATAAGAGAAAATGCTGGCTCAACAATATAACTTAAAATAATTGACCCAAATGCGAGCATAATCGCGAGTATAATTGCAAGTCTTATTGAGACATCGTGATGAGCAATGGGACGATATTTTTTAAAAGGATGAATTCTGTCTTTTTCAGCATCAAAAATGTCGTTTATGATATAGATTGAGCTTGAAAGTGCACAGAAAATGAAGAATCCATACGTAACAGTTATAAAAAGTGTAAAATTAAAGAACTGACCACTGAAGAGAAGAGCTGCATAAATTATGAAGTTTTTAATCCACTGACGTGGCCTAAGTAGGCGAATGATATCACGAAGTGAGTTTTTCATTTTTTTTATTTGTGATCAAATGTAAAAAAAGTAACGCTCCTCCGGTAACTGCAATAACCATAAGAATTGCAAAGACTTTGCTCCTACTTTCTAGTAAGAAGGAAAGCATACCTAATATACCAGAGATACACCAATAAAACAATGCTACCTGTCTTTGAGTATATCCTAATTGAAGAAGTATATGATGTAAGTGTTTTTTATCCCCTTTAAAAGGAGATTTTTTTGATAAAATTCTTCTGACGATAGTAAACATAAAATCAACAAGGGGTACACCCATAACGAGGATTGCCGTTGCCAGTTTTGCACTGGAGAGGATTGATGCCACGCCAAGCAATAAATAAAGAGATGTCGCGCCAAATCCAGGAAAAATTTTTGCCGGATAGAAATTGAAAAATAAGAAGCCAATAGCAGCACCTGCGATAATAAAAGAGAGCTGTGCATCAACGAAGCTGCTTTGTCCCATTGGATTGAGCTTCAGACTCAATATACCGATCACAATTGCAGAGATAGCAACAATACCAGGCATTTGCCCGTCTACTCCTTTGCTCCAGTTGAGCATGTTCATTATCCAGACAAGCCAGATGACTGAAATAATATCTGATAATAAAAATGTTATAGGAAGAAAAGGAATGATGAGTTTGATTGTATCAAGATGTAAAACGCCTGAACCGAATGGATTGGTAATGAAATGCATACTGATACCGCTTGCAACAACAATCACTGCTGTAAGAATGTTAACAAAGAATCGAAAATAAGGAGAAAGATCTTTCGATTTTGCGTTGCATTTGTCATCTGTTAACCCAATACCAAGTGCTAAAAAAGCTGCAAAAAAAATAGCAATTGTTGTTGTGTTAAAAGGGATAAAGATTATACTAGTAAAAAATGTACCTAAAAATAAAGGTATACCTCCACCTCGTGGAATGGGTTTGGTATGTATAATTGCGGGATGTTTATGTAGCTTAGGATCATCAATAAGTCCAATTTTTTTTGCAAAGGGAATTGCAAAAAATGTCAAAACGGTTGTTATTGCAAGGGCAGTAATAAATGGCAGATAAGCAATAGTTGTAAGATTTTGCATGGTTATATTATATAATGAGCTGTAAAGTTCGGACGACAAAAATAAAAGAAAGCAAGGCAGCAAGCAATGTCGTGATGCCGATAATCCGCGATACTAACGGCATAGCAATATATAATTTTGTAAGCAAAATATAATTAAAAATGAAGAAAACTGCGGTTATAACTAGAGGAAGTAACATTTCATAGGTAGCACCAAGTCTTGTGTCCCCCCATGGCATTTGATTAAAGAGTGGTACTATTGGAGGAAGTTTTAAGTAGAAAAGTGCTAAAACACCTGCCTGTAATAGTAACAATACGAAAGACAGTGTCATTCCCCAACGGATGATTTTATCAGCTTTGACAAGATTAGAAGTTTCGTTCATAAATAGTTGTTCCTTCTATATTGTATCGCATTATATAAAGTGGAGCTGCAAACGGCAAGGGCTGAGATTCTTTTAGCACAATTATATATTTTAGTTGCTGTTGTGTTATTGCCTTTTGTATCTCATTAAAAGTGTTATTTTGTGTAATATGGTAGGCAACGGTATACTTTATTGGTGGTAATTTGTGTGCTAGTGCATAAATTTGAGCATTATTTCCCCAGATAAAAACATTGTCAGAGGGTTTTGTATGCGTGGTGATAAATGATGCTATTGCATAATCACGGGGAACTTTTTGATCAAAGAATGTTTCATACTCTTGGACACTTTTTCGATCAGTTACAAATTGCAGTGCATTTTGGTAATACTGATATGATCCAATGATATTGTAATGAAATTGTGCCATGAGCATAATGCTCACTAAAACAATGCCAGCAGTAATACTGAGTCGTTTTTTAATAGTGTGACTGATAAAGAATAATCCAATAAATAAACAAAAACTTGGCAACAGTATAATGGCATAGTGTGTATAAGGACGTCCAGAAAAATAAACGTTAAAAAGAGAAAAAACGAGCCAGATAGTAATAAAAAGTGAAGATTTTGTAAAATATTTTCGTTTCCAATAAATAAAAATTATGGCAACGATCAATACGATAAATTTGAGTAGTAACAAACCTTGAGGTATTCCTAAAAGACTGTTTTGCCATCCAACATAATCTACATTGCCAGAAAAGGCAGATTGGTAAAAATCATAAAAAGCATGATTAATAATAAAATAAGGAACAGTAATAACGAATGGTATCAGGAGACCAATAAATAAAAAACATATTATAAGAAGTAAGGATTTATTTTGTGATTTTTGATACTTAGTATTTATTATGTGTTTAAAAGCATTTTGGAAGCCAGCCCACGTTATTTTTTCAGGTACGTTTATTAATATAAGATAAAATAAAAATGCAGCAACATCAAAAATTGCAACTATTTTAAAAAGAAGAGCAATGCCTAATAATAAGCCAGCAAGCAAGGAGTGTATAATATATATCTTATGTTTTGTTTTGGCTTTGACTACTTCAAAACTAAGCTTATAAATAAGTAATCCTGCAATAAGTATTGGCAAAAGTATAAAATTTTCTGCATTTGCTATATTTCCCTCAAGTAGTGGTGTTCCTAAAAGTATCGTATATATAATAGATATGCTAATACTAATACGCAATTTATTAAAAAGTTTTTGTGAGAAGAAAAAGAAAACGATAAGAGAAAGTAATCCAAAGACAAGCGAAAGAATTTTTACTGTAGGTTGATCTCCTTGTGCAAGTGCGTAAATGATATAAAGAAATGGTGGTTTGTTATCCCAAATATCACGATAGAGAATTCTTCCATGATTCATTGCTTGTCCTATAACTTCGTAAATACCTTCATCACCATACCAATATGGTTCAATAATCGAAGGAAGACGCAAAAAGAAAAAAGATAAACAGCAAATAGTAATCCACCAGAATTGTTGTTTTTTTTCTAATTTTGAGAGGAGTTTCATACTATGGAGCGTCTAGCGCATAGGTATAGTTTAGTTCAAATTTTTGTTTGATGCTAGACCCTACACGCTGTTATTGACTATACTTTATCTGTTACCTTGTATTCTAATCGCTTACCCAACATCAATTGTGTGTGGGAAATCAAAGCTGGGAGCGCTGATAAAAAGAATCCGACAATCGGCATAAGGAGGAATTCAAAGGGAAACAGTATTTTGCGGTAGAGGGGCAAATGTTTGTTAGATGGACGGTTTTTATAATCAATGAAAAGCATTGCCAGCAGCGATACTAATGCAATACTAAGGATAGAACCTGCAAGTTGAGGCAGACTGAATCCAAGCGTTGTTCGTGAATAAACAGGGTTAATGATTGCCATAACGTTAGCAGCAATTGTAATAATAAACCAATAGGATGGCCATAGTATATGATCCCATAAGACATTAAGTGTTAACATGGTTTTCCGATAGACTGGAACATTAGGGACTGTAAGCCACCATTTAATAAAAAGTGGGTTGTCAGAAACTCCCCATGACCATCGTCTTTCCTGATGATATTTATTTTTGAGACTACTGATGTATCCGTTTGATAATGCTGCGTCCATAGATGTTTTAAGATAGATTGGCTCAACCGATATGTTACCTTTATTTCGGTAAAAGGCTTTGAAGAAAATGCGATAATCTTCTGGTATAACATCTACATCCCAAAAATCAATATCTTTAATTAATTTCATTGAGAGTGAGTACGTAGCATGGGTAAGCAATCTATCACCTTGGGTAAGCAGTGCCATACGGTAAAGATTTCCAAAAAAGGAAGTGATGCGAGTTGGTGCTGGTACTTCCCAAATATTATTATGGAAGACAATTGCTGATTGCCAGAATTTGTTGTATGGTTTAGGATCAGTCAAAAATTTGTATGAGAGATAAGCAAAAAATTGTTTATGAAAAATAGAATCAGCGTCAACTGATGAAATAGTTGCATAATTAATATCCAATTTTTCTTCTTCAAAAAGTTTTTTATATGCCACACGTCCCGCATAGGCTTCATTTGAGGATTTTCCTTTCACTTCTCCAGGTACATCTGGATGATAGGTTGCAAAGATTGAACCGAATAGATGTTTATATTCCTTTATTAGGATTGTAGCTCGTTCTTTTGCCTCTGTTTCACGTTCTTCCATAGCTAAAACAAGATGAAGTTGCTTGGTAGGAAATGTTTGTTGTGCAAGTGCATTAAATGTCTTTCGGAGTTTTTCAACAGATTCCTTATAGTTAAGAATAATTAGCACATGATGCATGTCAGAAACATGTTGTAGTTTTTTTGCCTTTGTATACCAATCTTCTTGTTCTGCGAGTTTGATTCGCCTGGATGCAATTGTTGCAGTTACGACCAGCGATAACGATTTATAAAGCCAATAGACGTCGAAGAAGAGAATAAAATAGGCAAGTATAGTCGGAATTAAAAGCGAGCCCCAAAATGGTGAGAGGATGAGCATCCAAGCAACAAAGCCAGGGAAGAATTCTAAAAGTCTTCTCGTTTTGACCGGATAGCGTGTGAAGATTTTCTCAAAAAATTTCGTCATGTTCATGTAACTTCCTGAACATAGTATAGACATTTTTGTTTGTCTGTTCCACTAGTTGTTCAAATGAAATGCCTTTCGTTGCAGCAATGAATCGTGCAGTCAGTATAACATACTTTGGTTCATTTCGTTTTCCTCGATGTGGTATTGGAGTGAGATACGGCGCATCGGTTTCAATCACAATTCTATCAAGTGGCGTACTCTTTGCTAATTCGGGAAGTTCAACAGTCTCGCCAGGTGCCAATCCTTTGTAGGTACTATTTCCATCAAACCCAATCGAGAAGCCTAATTTTAACGCCTCTTTTAGTACTTCTTTTGTGCCGGCAAAACAATGGAACATACCTGGATTGCTAAGTAAAAGATTTTTATGGTGTTTCAAAATTTCAATAATAGTTTCTCCAGCATGGCGGTTATGGATTTGTAGAGGAAGTTTTGCTCGATGTGCCAATGCAATTTGTGCTTCAAAGACTTCTTTTTGGCGCTTAGGATCGACGATGCCGTTTGAACTATATGAATAATAGTCAATGCCAATTTCTCCAATCGCAAGTACTTTAGGGTGTTTTGTCAGTTTTTCCAATTCTTTAAGCCAGTAGTCGGAAGAAACATGTTCTGGTTCAGTTTTTATCTCTTGCGTTCTTTCTGTTTCTTCGACTATTTCAGGGTGTTTCCATATTTTATCAGCATGGTGAGGATGGACGCCAACAATTGCGTAAAGCTTTTCATATTGTTCTGCAAATTTTACTGCTTTTCGGCTTGAAGAAAGCTGAGTACCAGTATTGATAATAGTTGTGACACCTTCAGCAAATGCGTCTTTGATGATTGCATCATAATCATTTTCAAAAGTTTTGAATTGGAGGTGGCAATGGACATCGATCATAATACTATTTTTTTAAGCTTTTTCTAGATTGTAATTTAGTTCAAATTTTATTTGTTCACTTTGCAGTTGTTGTAGAGTATCATCAAAATCGAAAAGAACTGCTTGATATTTCATAAGCGAGGAAATAACGACTTTGCACTTTTAATTTTCGGTCCTTTAAATTGTTCAAGAATTTTTTGTGATGTTTCTGGCATAAATGGTTGAATTTGTTGAGCTAGTGTACGAAGCATATCAATTTCTTCTTGTAAGACTTGTTTTAATTCTGTTTCATTATTTTTTATTAGCCATGGTTTATTAGCATCAATATGTTGATCGATATTTGATAAATGAGTAAACCAAAGACTTTGCAAAATATCATTAAAACGAAATTCTTCAAACATTTGTTCAAGCTCTTTTGTATATAGTTCCTTGAGTGGTTTTTTTTCTTTAAATTCGAATCCTGAATTCTCAGCAAGTCTTGCAACCCTCGCCACAGCATTTCCTATTCCATTTGCAAGGTCGGCATTGTAAGCGACTTTAAATTTTTTTTCTGAAAAATCACCGTCTGAGAATGGTGAAAAATAGCGAAGGAAATAGAATCGTAGTGCGTCAGAGCCATAATTATTGATTAATGCAATTGGATCGATAACATTGCCAAGTGTTTTTGACATTTTTTTCCCGTTCACCGTGAAATATTCATGAACAAAAAGTTTTTTGGGTAATGCAAGTCCAGCGGATAATAAAAACGCAGGCCAATAAACTGCATGGAATCTAATAATGCCTTTGCCAATCACATGAACATCTGCTGGCCACCATTTTTTGTATTCCTCCTCATTCTGGCCAAATCCAACACCACTCTGATAAATATTTAAGGCATCAAACCATACGTACATTCTTTGTGTATCATCATCAGGAACAGGGACACCCCAATTTCTTGCCCGTTCATTACTCCGTGAGATACTAATATCTTTAAGACCTTTTTTAATAAATGATAACACTTCATTTCTTCGGAAATCAGGAGTGATTTGGAGTTTATTTGATTCAATCAAAACAAGAATTTTTTCTGTATAGTTTGACAGTTTAAAAAAATAATTTTCTTCTGCTACTTCTTCAATCGGTTTTCCAGGATGCTCATAGCATTCACCATTTTCATCTAATTCGTCACGAGTGTAAAAAAGTTCACAACCAACACAGTAGAGACCTTTATATTTTTTTTTATAAATGTCACCATTTTTTTGGCATAATTCCCATAATTTTTGTGAGGCAGGATAGTGATGTGCTTGGTCACTGCCTTTTTGAAAGATATCAAATTGGACGTTGAGTTTTTTAGCAAGATGTTCAAAAAGTTTGGTATTTTTGTCAACAAATTCCTGAACAGGCATTTTTTCTTTTTCAGCTGCTTGAACATTTTTTAGCGCATTTTCGTCTCCTCCTGAGAGCATACGAGTTTCAAATCCTTTCAATCGATGATAACGAGCAACAACATCTGTTTGTATAAATTCAAGAGCGTGGCCAATATGAGGTTTCGCATTAACATAAGGTATTGCAGCTGTAATATAAAATTTTGCCATAAGGTATTCTAAATTGTAGCACAAAAAGCCTTGTATCGGAATGAGGGTAAGTTATTTAGTATTTTCTCTGGTAGAGACAAAGAGCTCGAGTACAAAAAAGAGAGCGAGTAATAAAATAAGGAAGAAAGGATGCGTAAGATGAATGAGCCTAAAAATAAGATAACTGATCACAAGACCTGCAAGCAACACTCCATGCTTTTTGCTTTTAAAGACAGAGGCTCCCAGAGAAAAAAAGAAAACAAAAACCAGTAAAAAAAAGAGGCCTAACGGAGCACTCTGTACCAATCGATCAAGAGAGAATGGGATAGATAGGGAAATCGTGGTATATGGTGGATAAAAAAAGATCAAGCCAGTAAGAGCTACAAAACTGAGAAGACTAGTAATAAGTAAGATGAATGCTCTTTTAGGTGATCTCATTGGCCAAATCCAGGTAGATGCAGGATGTCAAAACCGATTAATTGTAAAATAACAAAAGAAAAGATCAAAAAGACAAGGCCAACAATAGCTGCAACGAGTTGATCTCTTCCTGCTTGCATTTGTTCTGGCTTGCCCTGGGAAGTCATTAGTTGATAACCGGCTTTGATAATTAGGAGTAACGCAATACCACCTGAGGCACTCAGTAGAATATCAAAAAGTACTTTGATAAATCCTGTGGGATTTGTTGGAAGCTTACCAAATGCTGATAAAAACGAATTACATTGTCCATTATTCCATTGATCACATGGTGGCGATGGGGGCGGAGGTAAGGGGGTTGGACTTACGTTTGTAACGACATGGGTTTGGCATTTGTTATCAGAGCCACAAATAAGTGGATTACTGGTCCCTGTTTCTACATTGCAACATTGAATATTTCCTGCGCAACTATCACCGACATGTCCTGCACAATTTATTTTAATTTGGCAGGTTCCTGTAAGATTTCCACTACAGAATAAACTTTGTCCTTGTGAATTTATAGTACAGCATTGATTGGATTGTCCCAAACCATTATTACATTTTGCCCCTACTGTAGTAATACAGTTATTTTTTGGCTGATCTTCGACACATTTAAGATCCTTGCCACAGCTTGTCGGTTTTCCATTTTTACTTGGATTACAGCATGCTGTATAAACGGGCCCAAATCCTTTTCCACCACTTCCACTTGCTCCACAATGTTCACCTACTGCTGCGCATAACGGTGCAGCACAAATCTTTGTGGGGGTACGCAAAAAGAAAAGCGAGAATAAAACAATAAATACAACAAAAAGTTTTTTCATTCTTTAAATAACATCTCATAGAATAGTTATATTCACAAGGGGCTTGACAAGATTTGGCACTCATGCTATATTATTGCTAATACGATTTGTTCAGTGGAATAATAATTCGAATTATTTATTATGCATAATTTAACGCAGCGGCAAGTCGAGATTCTTCGAAGCGTTATCGAAGAATATATCGAAACTGCCGAACCGGTAGGATCTGAAACAATTGAAAAAAAGCACAATCTTAGTGCTAGTCCAGCGACTATACGGAATGAGATGGTTAAGCTTTCAGAGTATGGGTATCTCAAAAAGCCTCATTCATCATCCGGAAGGATTCCTACTGCAGCAGGGATGAAATTTTACGTCCGTGAGCTCATGAAGGAGAAAGAGCTTTCAACAGTCGAAGAAGTTGCCCTAAAAGAAAAAGTATGGGATTACCGCGAACGGATGCAGCGGTTTTTAAAAGAAGCGACTCGGTCTCTTGCAGAAAAGACCAATACGCTGGCAGTCGCAACCACCGATGAAGGTGAAATGTACTGTTCAGGCTATGCAAATATTCTTGAGATGCCAGAGTTCTTTGATATTGATGTTACCAAGACGCTTCTTGAAGCACTTGATGAATATGAGAGTTTTTCACACATTTTTGCCAACGCAAATGATGATGGTGAGATTCATGTGTTAATTGAAGATGAATTAGGTAACCAATTACGTGGACCATATGGGTTTATTTTTACCGAATATATAACACCCATGAATGTCCGTGGAAGAATTGGCGTTCTTGGACCGGCACGATTACATTATACGTCAATCATTCCAACGGTCCGTTACTTTGCAGATCTGATTAGTACCAGTGCAAAAGGTTGGTAAGGCAAGATTAAATCATAATAATGAAGGATATTAAGAAAGATAAAGACAATGAAGAGACAGAAGTCGAAGTTTTCGATGAACTTGAAGAGCTAAAGCAACAAGTTCAGAATTTTGAAAATAATTATAAACGGGCACTTGCAGATTATCAAAATTTGCAAAAAAGAGTACAAGAAGAAAAAAGCGAATGGATTCGTTCAGCAAATAAAGAATTGCTCTTGCGAATATTGACTGTTTTGGATACACTGATATTGGCATATCAGCATACTCAAGATATAAATGTTCAGGTCAGTATGCAACAATTTCTTGATGTTTTAAAAGCTGAAGGTGTCACAAAAATTGAATCAGTTGGTCAAGAATTCAATCCACAGCTAATGGAATGTATTACAACAGAACCTGGAGAAGATAATAAAGTTTTAGAGGAGATTCGTGTAGGGTTTATGATGTATGATAAAATACTTAGACCGGCACAAGTAAAAGTAGGGAAAGGAAAATAAGTATGGGAAAAATAATTGGAATCGATTTAGGAACAACAAATTCATGTGTTGCTGTTATGGAAGGTGGAGCACCAAAAGTGATCCATTCTGCCGAAGGTCGTAACACTATCCCTTCAGTGGTTGATCCAAAGACACATGTTGTTGGTGATATAGCGAAGCGTCAGCTCGTCCTTAAACCAAGAGAAACACTTTTTTCAATCAAACGATTGATGGGGAAGAAATTCAATGACTCTACTGTTCAGGAAGATATTAAATGGTTGCCGTACACTATTAAAGCTGGCCGTGATGATATGGCAATTGTTGAAGTTGATGGCAAGACTTACACTCCTCAGGAAGTTAGTGCGATGATCCTCCAGAAAATCAAATCGGATGCAGAATCATACCTTGGTGATAAAATTACTCAGGCAGTTATTACCGTTCCTGCATATTTTGATGACAGTGAACGACAGGCAACCAAACAAGCGGGTGAAATCGCAGGACTTGAGGTATTGCGTATTATTAATGAGCCAACTGCTGCTGCTTTGGCATACGGCTTAGATAAGAAAAACGCTCATACCATTGCAGTTTACGATTTGGGTGGCGGTACGTTTGATATTTCTATTCTTGAACTTGGTGAAGGTGTCTATGAAGTGAAATCTACGAATGGAGATACCCATCTTGGTGGAGATGATTTTGATAAAAAGATTATCAATTACATTGCAGAAGAGTTCAATAAAGAAAATGGTATTGACCTGCGTAAAGATCCACAGGCACTACAGCGTTTGAAAGAATCAGCTGAAAAAGCAAAAATAGAACTTTCAACCTCACAGGAAGCTCAGATTAATCAGCCATTTATTACCCAAGGGAAAGATGGGCCTTTGCATTTGACAATGACATTGACACGGGCAAAACTGGAGCAAATTGTTGATGAATTAATTCAGAATTCTCTTAAACCTGTGGCGAAGGCATTAAAAGATGCAAATAAAAAAGTTTCAGAAATTGATGAAATCATTTTAGTTGGTGGCATGACTCGTATGCCAAAGGTCATCGCTGAAGTGACAAAATTCTTTGATAAAGAGCCAAATCGTTCTGTTAACCCTGATGAAGTCGTTGCAATCGGTGCAGCTGTACAGGCAGGAGTTCTTGGTGGAGAAGTAAAAGATGTTTTATTACTAGATGTTACACCATTAACTCTTGGTCTTGAAACACTCGGCGGTGTCTCAACACCTCTTATTAATCGTAATACAACTATCCCGACATCAAAGTCACAAGTATTTTCAACAGCTGCAGATAATCAAACTCAGGTTGAAATTAACGTCTTGCAAGGTGAGCGTCCAATGGCGCCAGATAATAAGTCACTCGGTCGATTTATATTAGATGGTATTCCACCTGCACCGCGTGGTGTGCCACAAGTTGAAGTGACTTTTGATATAGATGCCAGCGGGATTTTAAGTGTGAAAGCGAAAGATAAAGCATCAGGCAAAGAGCAAAGTATCAAGATTACGGGTTCAACCGGTCTTTCAAAAGAAGAAGTTGAGAAAATGACTAAAGAGGCAGAAATACATGCCAAGGAAGATGAGGAAAAGAAAGAAAAGATTGAAGCACGCAATCAAGCTGATGCACTTTTATTTACTGCTGAAAAATCATTGAAAGACGGTGGAGATAAAGTGTCGGCTGATGTGAAGCTAGAAGTAGAAGAGAAGATAAAAGCTCTCAAAGAGATTCTTGATAGCGGTTCGAAGGAAGATCTTGAAATAAAGACAAAAGAACTTTCTGATTCACTCCAGAAAATCGGTCAAGCAGCCTACGAGCAGGGAAAGCAAGCCCAGACAGAGCCTGAGATTGAGAGTGAAGAGAAAGATGGCTCAAAAGATGAGAGTAAAGACAAAAAAGATGGCGAAAAACCTGTTGAAGGTGAAGTAGTAGAATAAACAACAGTATAATTTTAGTCTTTATTAATCTACAAAACGCATTTTTTTCACAAAATTGATGGTTAGAAGCCACTGTTTTTATATATTTAGTAAGCAGAATAAGACTTTAAATGCTATAATAATACAATGGCAGATACGACAGATTATTATGAGATTTTGGGGGTTGAGAAGACTGCGACTCAAGATGAAATAAAAAAAGCATACCGCAAATTAGCACTGCAATATCATCCCGACCGAAATAAAACAAAAGAAGCTGAGGAGAAGTTTAAAGAAGTAACTAAAGCTTACGAAGTTTTGTCCAATGAAGAAAAGCGAAAGACTTATGATCAATTTGGTCATGCAGCATTTGAACAAGGAGCAGGGCAAGGTCCATTTTCAGGTGAGGGTGGTCCGTTTGGCGGTCAACAAGGTGGCCAATATGGTCCATTCACCTATAGTTACTCTTCAAATGGTCAAGGTTTTGATTTTGGAGGCTTTTCGGATCCTTTTGATATCTTTGAACAATTCTTTGGTGGAGGAGCAGCTCGTTCTCGACGACCAGTTTATTCAATTACAATCAGTTTCAACGATGCGGTACATGGAGTAGAAAAGGAGGTTACCATTAATGGCAAAAAACAGAAGATTAAAATTCCTTCAGGTGTTGATCGTGGTTCGCGTATTCGATTTGAGGATTATGACATAGTTGTTGATGTGACACCTGACAGTAAATTTGGTCGCGAAGGTTACGATATACTTACTGAAGAGTTGATTTCATACCCTGATGCTGCATTAGGAAAAAATCTGTCTGTGGAGACTATTGACGGGCCTGTTAAAATCCGTGTGCCAGCAGGAACACAACCCAATACTTTGATCAGGCTTTCTGGGCGAGGAGTTAAACATATTCGTGGAAGTGGACGTGGTGATCATTATCTAAAAATTAAAGTTATTATTCCAAAAAAATTGACTCATAAACAAAAAGAGCTTCTTGAATCTTTACAACAAGAAGAGTCAGATGATTCTTCAGAAGAAAAAAAAAGCAAAAGCTGGTTTTAAACATTCCTCAGAAACTATTTGATTTTTCCTCTGTTTCTGTGTTACCGTTATATATGGTATGGCTTGTGCGACTAATGAGGTTCTAACAGATTTTGGTTGTTTTCCTAATGATCCTATTGGATTTGTACAAAAATTTTATGGTGTCGGCCTGGGCTTTGTTGCAGGAGTAGCTCTTCTTGCGCTTATTTATGGTGGTTATGCAATTATGACTTCTCGAGGGGATCCCGCACGGGTCAACAACGGTAAAAGTTATATTTATTATGCGATTGCAGGTTTACTGCTTGCAATTTTTGGCTATGCATTTATCCAAACAGTTTTGGTTGATATTTTACACGTACCTGGATTTAAATAACATATATGAAAAGACTACTGCCCATTTTTTTAAGTTTTGTATCTGCTTTTCTTTTTTTGTTGCATCCTCTTGTTGTTACTACCACCTACGCAGCACAAACAATTACAACTAATCCTCAGACAGACTCTCGGTGGGTGATTGATCCGGAAGTAACATTTATCGGTAAAAATGCTAGACGTTCCGGGGATTTTTTAAATTGGACACTACAAAATTATAACTGGGTTTGTGTGAAGCAAGTGAGTGTTGGTAAAAGTGGATTACAATGTGATGATAGTAAGAATCCAATAGCAAGTTATTGGTCATTAATTGTTCTTTATATCGTTGTTCCATTGTTATTTTTGGTTATTCTCGCAACCTCAATTGTTATTATTGTCACAAGAGGTAAGAGCCTCACAATTATGCGGTTTATTCCACGATTTATTGCTGTTGTTTTGTTAATTGTCTTTTCTTATTCATTATTGCAGTTTTTTTATCAATTTACTGATTTGATTCAGGGCTTTTTCTTACGGTCAAATATTACTAGTCCCTGTCCGCCGAATTGCATCTCAGATAAAGATTTATTATATGTTGGATGGGATTATAACAGTTTTGTTGGGCTTCGGTTACTTGGTGATAAGTATGCCGAATCAGCGTTTATTTCATTATTATTGACTAAATTAACAGCTTTGACTTATTTTGTTATGGTATTTCTATTACTAGTAAGAAAGATTGTGCTATGGTTCTTTATTATTGTTTCTCCTATCTTCCCGATTTTGCTTCTCTATTATCCAGTTAGGAATACTGGAAAAATTTGGATTGGAGAATTCTTCCGTTGGCTCCTTTATGCACCACTTTTTGCAATATTTTTGAACGGTTTAGTTTATTTATGGAGAAATCAGATCCCACTTGTTTTTAATAATCCGAATATTGGAAAGGCATCGGCGATTGAATATCCGACAGCAATAAATATTCTTCTTGGTGGGCCAAGGCAGCAAGTTACTCCGACAAACAGTGTCAATCTTGTCGAAACGTTCGCTCTTTATGTTGTGTCACTCATTATGTTGTGGATTGTTATCCTTTTGCCATGGATTCTCTTGCAGATTTTTCTTGATTATGCACAAAATTTTGCCCCAGGAGATACTGCTGTTATGAAAACTTTGGTTAATATGGCAACGACACGAGGCGGTGGACCAACTCCACAACCTTCAGGAGGAGGCGCTGCAGTTAGTTTGCCATTCGTAAAGAAATTTTCGGTACCAATTGATTTGAAACCGGGTCCTACTGGTGTTGCAAAAGAAATTAATGCCCAAGGAGCAACAATTAAGGCATCTTTTGCACAGCCATTTACACTTCCTAATGCTACCGTGAATGCTCAAATGTTGAATGCAGCTAATGTTAAACTACCAAGTTTGCGAGATATTGCAAAGTTTGATGTCGCTCTCAGTTCTAACGATATATCAAAATTGCAGGATGTTAATCGTTACTCTGAACAACTGGTAAGAATAGCAAATCCAATTGTCGTCACGAATACGATTGAACGTAATCAGGTTAGCGAAATACATGAGCGAATTATACAGCAAAGTAAACGTGGTAATGTTATGGCTAGTTCTATTATGAGTGCAGCCAATGCATCAACACATAGCATGTCAACTATTTCTAACCAGAAAGTCAAGAATATGCTACAGCAGATGTCTAATCCTTCTTTGGCAACAACAACCAACAAAGAAAAGATGAGTCAGTTAAATCAAATGTTGCAAAAAGAAAGTACACAAAATCGCAGCCAACTTGCAACATCAATTCTTTCAGTAAATGAAAAAACTACGGATAAAGAAGTTCAAAAGATCAAAGATCAATTGATGCAGACATCGAATAACTCGGTAAGTAAAGTAGTCACTTCTGCTATCACGCAATCAACCCGATCTTCAAGACAAGTAGAAAGTGTTATTAAAGGAGTTGCGAATCCTACTGCTGTTAAGAGTGCTGATAAGGAACGGATTGCAAAGCTTCGAGGTTCGCTTGAGAGGGCAAGTAAGAGTGGTAATCAACTTGCGACTTCCATCCTTGCAGTTAATGATAAGACTTCAGTAAATGAAATTGAAGCATTACAGCAGCGGATTCAAGATGCTAAAGTGAAAGGTGAGCCAGTAGCAGCAGAAATTGCAGCTCTTGCTAGTACGACGGCTACAACTACATTACCTGCTATAAACAGAGTTCAGACTGTTAGTAAGGAAGACTATCAGGCAGTCAAAGATATGTGGAAACAAAATTATCAAACGCAGGAAGTGCCTCAAGGCATAACCGAACGTGCTGAATGGGTAAAAGATGATGTTACAGGTATTGACGAAACAATTGCGTTATTATCATCATCTGTTCAGGATAAGGTGCAACAAGGTATGGATCAGGTTTCTAATTTATTGCCATTCTTGTTGGTTGGAGGCTTTTCACAGACAGAAATTGTTGAATATTTGAAAGCTAAACAAGATGCTGCGAGAGAAGTTGCAAGATTGCTTGTTGTTGAAGAAGAAGAAAAGGTTTCTGTGGGGACAAAGAAAGAACATGCACAAGCAGAGCAAACACTAGCTGCAACAGTTGATGAAGAAACTAAAACACCCGAGCAACAGGTACAAAGTGCAAATGTAACAACTCAATCTGGTGAACAATCACAGGATGCCGGAACAATACCTGGGAAATCTGAACCGAGTAATATGTTAGCTAAAGCAGACCAGGTAGTAATTGAGGCAAATAAACAGGAAAATAATAAATAAAGTCTTGCTGTTTATCATTATTTAGTATTTAATAGTAGTATGTTTGGAAATATTTTTAAGAAAGATCAAGATAATAATGCGCAACCTACGGCTCAGGCTAGCGTACCTCAAACGAATGCAGGCGTTCCATTACAAACAGGTACATCAGCTTTACCACAAAATATTGGACAAGCTTCCTCTGTGCAAAATTCACCTATTCCTGCTCCTTCCGTTTTTTCATCAGCACCAGTAGCGCCTGATATACAAGCCACATCGAGTAATCCATCTGGAGAGCAGCAGATGAACCCCGTAACGGATCAACCCGTTGAGACAAA
>Ga0210404_10000604_pt1 | contig 17549 bp, 17 predicted proteins | sample IncBWH28MmetaG_FD_155455 | JGI IMG/M metagenome (GOLD analysis project Ga0210404, IMG submission 155455) | Forest soil microbial communities from Barre Woods Harvard Forest LTER site, Petersham, Massachusetts, United States - Inc-BW-H-28-M | ecosystem: Environmental > Terrestrial > Soil >... | reverse complement strand
GGATGAAATGAACTTTGACTGGATCTGGCACCAGAATCTGCTGCTGCCTCCCGGGACGCACCATTTGACCGTGACCCACGCGGGCAAGACGGTGTGGTCCGGCGACGTGACCGTGGTGGCCAACAAAAAGGTAATCGTGCAGCTCTCCAGCGGCACGCAGAAGACCGTCGACTGGCCGCGCGGTGAAAAGCTGAAGGACGTCCCGCGGTTCAAGGCGGGCATCGCCAGTGCGCAGATTGCCGTCGCTCCAGTGACGGGAAGCTTCAGCTCCTCGACCGCCAATATCAACTGCGGCCAGTCTTCGACTCTGACCTGGAATACCACCGAAACGGTCGACGCGAATATCAGCGGCATCGGTACGGTGGCGACCAGCGGCAGCCAGTCGGTTTCGCCTCACCAGACCACAACCTATGACTTCACGTCGGGCGGGCCCGGCGGCGTGATCAAGGGTGAGAGCACTGTAAACGTCAACACCAAAGTCGACGCCAGCATCAGCGCCAATCCGACCGAAGTGCACTATCGCAAGATCGGCGACAAGGTCATCACCCAGGACTCTTCGACGGTGAGCTGGCAGACCTCGAACGCCGACAGCGTCACCGTCGACGGCCAGAAAGTCGATCTCAGCGGCAACGAAACCGTGAAGGCTGAGCCGATGGACTCGTCCCAGGTTCCCGACGGTGGCCAGGCGCGCACGATTGATGAGTCGAAAACCTTCACCCTGAATGCCACGAACGTCTGCGGCGGATCGGCCACCCAAACCGCCTCGATGCACGTCACCGGATCCGTGGAACCGATCCCGGCGGTCGTGCTCCAGAGCGTGTTCTATCCCACCGACTACCCCGACAAGAAGCATTCGCAAATCGGACTCGTCCGCAGCCAGCAGTTGGCGCTTGCGACTCTGGCCGGCGGCTTCAAGAAGTACCTCGAGTACGATCCGGACGCGAAGCTTTCGGTCGAAGCGCACGCCGACGAACGGGGTTCGAAACCCTTTAACCAGGACTTGAGCGAACGCCGCGTCGAGCGGATCAAGCAGTACCTGGTTGACCAGGGCATTTCGGCCGACAAGGTTGAGACGGCCGCCTATGGAAAGGAACAGCCGCTCGATCGCGCGACGGTCGGAACACTGGAAATGACCAACCCGAACGCCCCGCCGAAGGTCCGTCTGCGCGACAAGCGGGCCGACTGGCTGGCGTACAACCGCCGCGCGGACATCGTGCTGCTGCCGTCCGGCAAGAAGTCGGCGCAGTTCTTCCCGCACAACGCCGACGATTCGAAGCTGATCTGGCAGGTTCCGAAGCCGCCGCTGTCGAAGGTGCAGGCCGACCAGTAGCCAGAACTTAATTTAACGCGCGCGCCGGGGAGCGACGGCTCTCCGGCGCGTTTTTGTTTCTATTCGCTGTTTTTCGATAGCAGGTTTTCATGCTCACCGTCGTTGCCGCACTCATCCAACACCAAGGCAAGCTCCTCGTCTGCCAGCGTCGGCGCGGCTCGAAATTCGAGTTCCAGTGGGAATTCCCCGGCGGGAAGCGCGAACAGGGCGAAACGCTCGAAGCCGCACTGGCCCGCGAGCTACAGGAAGAATTAGGCGTCCTGGCCCAGATCGGCCCCGAGGTTCATCGCCGGCGTCATCGCTACGCGTCGACGGGCGTGCCGTTTGAGCTGGTCTTCTTCGCCGCCAGTGCGCCGCCTGAAAAAATCCGGAACCTCGAATTCGAGCGGGTCGAATGGCGGGAGCTTCGCTCTCTGGTTGAACTGGATTTTCTCGCTGCGGACCGGGACCTCGTGGAGAAGCTTGCCAGTGGAGCAATTCAGATTCCGGCCGTGGGGTGACAGAGAGGCCGGCTACTTCGCGGGGAAAATCTTTCGCACCATCATGGTGATCGGATCGTAGAACTGATCCACTACGCGTTCCTTGAGAGGGATGATCGCGTTGTCGGTGATGTGGATTTCCTCAGGGCAGACTTCCGTGCAGCATTTCGTGATGTTGCAGAAACCAATACCGAGTTCCTGCTTCAGCATCGGAATCCGGTTGACGCCGTCCAACGGATGCATCTCGAGTCCCGCGGCGCGAACGAAGAAGCGCGGGCCGCCGAACTGCCCCTTTTTATCGTGATCGCGCAAGACGTGGCAGACGTTCTGACACAAAAAGCACTCGATGCACTTGCGAAATTCCTGCACGCGGTCCACGTCGCGCTGGTCGATCTTCCATTCGACGCCCTGCCGCGGCTGAAATGGCGGAATCTTTTTGTTGACCTCGTAATTCCAGGAAACGTCCGTCACCAGATCCTTGATCACCGGAAAGGCCTTCATCGGGAAAACAGTGATCGGCTCGTTAATCGGCAGCGAATCCATGCGCGTCTTACACATCAGCCGTGGTTTGCCGTTCACCTCCGCCGAGCAGGATCCACACTTGGCAGCCTTGCAATTCCAGCGCACCGCAAGATCGGGCGCTTGATGAGCCTGGATCGAGTGGATGGCGTCGAGCACCACCATGCCCTCGGTCAGCGGGACCTTGTAATCCACGGCCTGTCCGTTTTCCCGGTCGCCTCGATACACTCGCAACGTCGCGTCTGCCATCCAACTCCTCCGCCCTTCGCTACTTCCCGCCTTCGTCGAGAATCTGTGCCAGCGCCGCCGGCAGCGACGGCCGCGGTATCTCAAACAGCGTCATGGCGTCGCCCTTTTTCACGATGCCGAGGTTCTTCTGCCCCCAGGCGTCTTCCGTGTTCGGAAAATCCAGCCGGCTGTGCGCCCCGCGGCTTTCCTTGCGCGCCAGCGCCGCGTGCGTGCAAGCCTCGGAAACGGTCAGCAGGCACTTCAAATCGACCGACAGGTGCCACCCGGGATTGAACAGTCGTGAGCCTTCGACGCGCATCCTCTTCGCACGCGCCTTCAATTTGTCGAGCTCGGCGAGCGCCAGGCGCAAATCTTCGTCGGTGCGGAAAATTCCGACCAGCCGCTGCATCGCGTCCTGCAGATCGTGTTGAATCGTGTAGGGATTCTCACCGCCAGCGCCTTCAAACGGCGCCAGCGCCTCGCGCTCGGCCTGCTCGATCTGCGCGGCATCGATCTTCGGCGCCGGCGATTTAGCCGCATCCTGCGCAGCCGCCAGCCCCGCGCGCCGGCCGAAGACTAGCAAATCCGAAAGTGAATTCCCGCCCAGTCGGTTGGCGCCGTGCAAGCCGCCCGCCGCTTCCCCCGCCGCGAATAGTCCCGGTACCGAGGCGCGACCCGTTTCCGCGTCCACCCTGATTCCACCCATCACGTAATGACACGTCGGCCCGACTTCCATCGGCCCTTTCGTGATGTCCACGTCCGCCAGTTCCTTGAACTGGTGATACATGCTCGGCAGTTTGCGCTTCACGTATTCGGCTGGCTGGTGTGAGATATCGAGGAACGCGCCGCCATGCGGCGATCCGCGCCCCTGTTTCACTTCGGTGTAGATCGAACGCGCCACCACGTCGCGCGTGGAAAGCTCCATCCGCTTCGGATCGTATTTCTCCATGAAGCGCTCGCCGTTCTTGTTGCGCAAAATACCGCCTTCGCCGCGCACCGCCTCGGTGACCAGAATGCCCTGCACTCCCGGAGGCCACACCATCCCGGTCGGATGGAATTGCACGAATTCCATGTCCAGCAGCTCGGCTCCCGCCTCATACGCCAGGGCCATGCCGTCGCCCGTGCATTCCCACGAATTCGAAGTGATCTTCCACGATTTCCCGATCCCGCCCGTGGCGATCACCACGGTCTTGGCCTTGAACACCACGAACCGCCCCGACTCGCGCCAGTAGCCGAAGGCGCCCGCGACGCGGTCGCCATCTTTCAGCAACCTGGTAATGGTGCACTCCATGAATACGTCGAAGCCCATCTGCACGCCGCGGTCCTGCAAGGTGCGGATCATTTCAAGGCCGGTGCGGTCTCCGACATGGCAAAGCCTTTTGAATGTGTGCCCGCCGAACGCGCGCTGCAAAATGTCGCCGCTTTCGGTGCGATCGAACAGCGCGCCCCACTGCTCGAGTTCCCTGACGCGATCCGGGGCTTCTTGCGCATGCAATTGCGCCATTCTCCAGTTGTTGAGGCGCTTGCCGCCGTTCATGGTGTCGCGGAAATGCGGCTGCCAGCCGTCGGCTTTGTCGACATTGCACATCGCCGCGGCCAGCCCGCCTTCGGCCATTACCGTGTGCGCCTTACCGAGCAGCGATTTGCAAACCACGCCCACTCTCGTGCCCTGCGCCAGTGCCTCAATCGCCGCGCGTAGTCCCGCGCCGCCCGCGCCAATGATCAAAACGTCGTGTTCGTGGGTTTCGTATTTGGATTCAGCGGTCACAGCAGTCGAATGTCCTTGACCGCGCCGGTTGCGACGAGGCGGATGTACAGGTCGGTCAAGCCCACCGAGATCATGCTCACCCAGGCCCAGAACATGTGGTGCTCGTTGAGCTTGGTGACTCCTCGCCACGCGGAATGTCGTGGGCCGCCCAGCGCGGAGCAGGAGAAGCAATCGACCTTGCCGCCGATCAAATGGCGCAGCGAATGACAGGAAAACGTGTAGGTGGTCAGCAGGATGATGTTCGTCAGCATCACCAGCGTTCCCACGCCGATGCCGAACTTGCCGTCAAAATCGAACGCGACAATCGAGTCGTACCAGAGAAATGCAACGAAGATCACCGCGACGTAGAAGAAATAGCGGTGCACGTTCTGGAGGATGAACGGAAACGCAGTCTCGCCACGATACCTTCTGCTGCTGCCTTCGCTTACCGCGCAAGCGGGCGGGTCCAGCAAAAATCCGCGATAGATGGCCTTGCGGTAGTAGTAGCAGGAGACGCGGAACCCCAGCGGGCCGGCGAGGATCAAAATCGCAGGGGAAAACGGCCACCAATGGTGCTGAGGGTCGATCAGCGGAGAATAAAACGGCGAAAGATAAGGCAGCCCCAGTTGGAAGCACTCGTAGAATTTGCCTTCAAACGCACGCCATGTGGTGTAAATGCCGAAGGCGCTGATGACGATGATGAACGGCAGGTTCTCCACCCACCATGGATCACGCCGCTGCGTACTGCCGAACCGACTTAGAGTCTTTAAAGCAGAGGTATCTGCCACCCTGATTTAGTCCCCCCGAACAGAATAGAATATTCGAGAAAACGAGTTTTGCAAATAACAATCGCGGGACGATCAATCCGAAGCGCGAGCCAAGGCGAAGAAAGCGAGGACGCGTTCCCGAAATTCGGCTGGCGCAACAGCCAGGGCCTTGGTGTGTTCGGCGCCTGGAACGAGCCACAGCTGCTTGGGACCGGCAGCGGCGAGGAAAATCGCATCCGCGTGCCGTTGCGGAATCTTGTGGTCGCGCAAGCCGTAAATCAACAGGAGCGGAAATTTCCGCATCGCCACGGACTTCTCGGGCGAAACGTCCAGAAAGCGGAAGCCTCCCTCCCGCTCAGCTTCGAAGTCCGCAACCATGGCGGCGGGACGAAAGACCGTCTTGCCCAAAAAGACGCTCCGCTGGAAGCCAGCATAGTCATAGGTCACTTCGCGAAGATTACGAAAGGCCCCTTCCGCGACAACGCCATCAATGCGTGGTTCGACGGCGGCGGATTGCAACGCGACAGCCGCCCCATGGATTCTCCGAGCGCGAAAATGTGCGCCGGTCGGTCGGTTGCTTCGAGTGCGTCAACGATTACGCGTTCGTCGTAACGCTCCAAGTAACCGTAGGTTGCCATCGAGCCACCGCTCTCGCCATGGGCGCGCGCATCCATCATCACCACGCCGTAACCAGCAGCGAGAATAAACTCCGCAGGTCCGACCATTCCACTCCGGTTGTGCGATCTGCCGTGCAGAAGCAGAATCCAGTCGCCGCATGGATGCTCCGGCCGCACCTTCCAGCCGCGCAGCATCACCCCGTCGGTAGCACGGACGACGAAATCCTCGCGTGTGGCGCCGCCCGCGAAAAAACCTGGTCGGCATGGGCAATCTGCAGGGCGGTGAGGTGGTGCCTAAAGGGATGCAGGACGTATGGACCGAGAACCACACCGGCTGCAGCCGAAAGAATCGGCAAAGCCACAAGGACAACGAATGCGGTCTTGAGGACCCGCGTGGATTTGGTTCGCACCTGCTACCCACTCGCGCCAGAAACGCAGACAGCGATTCGCACACGCCCGCTGTTCTTAATCGCGGTGCACGGTGGCCGGCGAGAATGCCGGCAGGCACACGGCGATATATTCGGCGCCCTCCGGAGTTGAATACTGCACCCATTCACCGTGATGCGCGATCACGGCCTGGCCCGGCCGCACCTCCAGGCTTCCTCCGCGGTAGGTCACGTGAAGCGCGCCGTGCAGGACGATCGTATATTCATCGAACTCCGGAATCTGTCCCGGCTCGAGCCATCCCGCGGGGCTGCGCATATGCGCCACGCTGACCGATTCCGTCTTCGAGTTCACCCGTCCGATGAATTCCTCGATGATCTTGGGCTTCGTCCCCGCGGCCTCGACTCGGGTCGGTTTGTCGATCAGTGTAGGCATGGAGTCTCCGTCGTTTTGGAATCATTCAGGAAATTATCGCAGACCGCGCTCACATCTTAGTGAACCGAATAGCCCCCGTCGACCACCAGTGTTGCGCCGGTCATGTAATCTGAGGCGCGCGACGCGAGGAATATCGCCGTGCCCGCCAGTTCTTCGGTCTCGCCCCAACGGCCCGCCGGAGTCCGCTTGATCGTCTCGGGGTAAAACAGCGTATCTTTGAACTGTTCGGTCAGCTCGGTATGGAAGTATCCGGGCACGATCACGTTGACCTGGACGTTGGAAGGGGCAAACTCAATCGCCATCGACTTGGTCAGCTGAATCAACGCGCCTTTCGACGCGCTGTAGGACGCCGCAACGGGGTTGCCAAACAATCCGTAAATGCTCGAAATGTTGATGATCTTTCCAGCTTTCCGGCGGGTCATCGAGATTCCCGCCGCCTGCGAAAGCAGAAAGCACGCGGTCAAATTGATGTCGATCACGCGATTCCATTCTTCCAGCGACACCTCGAGCGACGGCTTGATCAATCCAATTCCGGCGTTGTTGACCAGGATCCCCACGGGGCCAAGCTCTTGCTCCACGCGCGCCACGGCAGGCCTGATCTGCGCCGTGTCCGTAAGATCGGACTGAATGGCGATCGCTCGCGCGCCCCGCGATTCCAGCTCCGCCAGTACTTTCTTGTTCTTCTCCGCGTTGCGGCCCAGGATCGCCAGCGACGCACCCGCATCGGCAAAACCGAGCGCGATGCTGCGCCCGATCCCGCCATTGCCGCCGGTGACGAGCGCGACGCGACCGCTCAGATCAAACAGTTTGGAATCGCGCATCCCTGCGCTCCTGAAGTTCTTGCTGCTAGACCAGCGCGCGGCCGCCGTCGACGACCATCACCTGGCCGGTCACGAAATCCGCAGTCGCCAAATACAACACAGCTCCCGCTATGTCCGCGCCGGTACCGGTGCGGTGCAGCGGGACGCGGCGAATATACTCTTCGTCGGGCGGTTCGCCGGGAAATTGAATCGTGCCCGGGGCGACGCTATTCACGAGAATTTCCGGCGACAGCGCGCGGGCCAGGCAGCGCGTCAGCATGATCGAACCGGCCTTCGACACGCAGTAGTGGGTAAAGCTCGGCCACGGCAACATTCCGCCCAGCGACGTCAAATTGATGATTCGACCGCGCCCCTGCCGTTTCATGACCGGCGCTGCGGCCTGCGCGCAGAGAAACTGCGATTTGAGGTTGATGTCGAGGATGCCGTCCCACTGCTCGTCGGTCAGCTCCTCGAACTTGGCCGGAAAAAACTCCCCGGCGTTGTTGACCAGAATATCCAGCCGTCCGAACGCTTTTTCAGCCTCAGAGAACAGCTTCGCCACTTCCGCGCGCTTCGATACGTCGGCTTGAATGGCAATGGCCTTCGCGCCGCTCGCTTGAATCTCGCGCGCGACGGTTTCCGCTTCCTGCTTCGATCTTCGGTAATTCACGACAACCCCGGCACCCTCGGAAGCCAGCCGGAGCGCAATGCTGCGCCCGATGCGCTTCGCTGCACCGGTGACCAGTGCGACTTGTCCATCCAGTTGCTTTGCCACCACCTAAAATCTCCTCCGCATTGCAGACGGACACATTAGCATTAGCCAGCCATTGCCGCACGCCCGCCATTTGCTTCGACGTCGGCCCTCGGCCATAATGCGCCGGGCATTGGGGAGATACCTGTGGCCAGCATCGAGACGCGACCATCACGCAAGCCGATTGCGCCGCCCGAACCGAGTCTCACTCCCGCCGAACTCCTAAAACGCGCGATCGCCATGCGGCCGATGCTCCGCGAGCGCCAGGATTCGGTCGAAGCGGCCGGTTGCGTTTCCGAAGACACCAACTCGCAATTCATCGCAGCCGGCTTCTACCGCATCCTCCAGCCACGATGCTTCGGCGGCTACGAGTTCGACTTGCCGACATTTTTGCAGGTGATGATCGAAATCTCGCGCGGCTGCTCCGACAGTGGCTGGGTACTCGCGCTGACCGCCGGCCACGCGTTTCTGATGTCGTCGTTCGACGAGAAGGCGCAGCGGGAGGCGTTCGGCGACCGCGGCGAATTTCGAGGGCCGAGCGTGGCCATGCCGGGAGGTACCGCCGTGCCGGTCGAAGGCGGGTATCGCGTGAAAGGCGCGTGGGACTATTCGTCCGGCTGTGAGATTGCGACGCATTTCATCGGCGCGTCGATCGTCGAAGGCCAAAAGGAGGCCGCTCCCGGCTACGGCGTGTTCGTGCTCTTCGACCGCGATCAATATCGCATCGTGGACAACTGGCACGTGATCGGCATGCAGGGCACCAGCTCGCGCCGCGTGATCGTCGACGAAATGTTCGTCCCGGCTCACCGCGCGCTGGCCATCAGCGACGAGCGAGGACAGTACATCCATCCGCGCCCGGGATGCCTGATGCATCCAAATCCTTTCTACCGGGGACGAATCACGTCGCTGCTGGTTTCTGAGGTCGGTGCCGTCGCGGTGGGCATCGGGCGCGGCGCTCTGGATTTCTACCAGGATATCCTGCGCAACAAGAAGACGAACTTCCCCCCGTTCCGCCCTCGCGCCGAACAGATCGAATACCAGCGCCATTGGGGGGAAGCGCAATCGCTGGTCGACACCGCCGAAGCCGCCCTGCTGAAAATGGCGGCGGATTACATGGAGTCTTGCCGCCGCGATGCCGAGGACGGAGTTCCCTTCTCCGATGAGGACGACCGCCGCTTCCTGCAGATCGAACAGCAGTGCGTGCGGCTCTGCTTTGAGGCCGTCGACTTGATGCTGCGCACCAGCGGGACGTCCGCGGCCTCGAAAACCGCACCGCTCGGCCGCCACTTCCGCAATCTCGCCGTAATCCGCACGCACGTCACCATGCAGCACGACCACACAGCGGCCAATGCCGGGCGGCTGCACTTCGGTCTGCCGCCGCTCAGCCGACTCTAGGGCCAAGATCGCCCCATGCACCGTCAGCGTCTTTTCCATCGCAGGCTTCGTGTAAAATCGTGGCGCACTCGTCGGAGGCCGAATGAAACTCGATTTGCTCGCGATTGCTCCGCACCCGGATGATGTCGAATTGACCAGCGGCGGCACGATGATCAAAATGGCGCAGGCCGGCTACTCGACAGGCATCCTGGACCTCACGCGCGGGGAGTCTGGCACGCGCGGCTCCCCGGAGACCCGCCTAAAAGAAGCCGCGCGCGCCGCGAAAATCATGGGTGTAAAGGTCCGGCGCAACCTAAGCCTTCCGGACGCGCATTTGAAAGTCACCGACGAGTACAAGGCCGCGATCGCCGCGGTGATTCGAGAACTGGAACCACGCACGGTGATCGTTCCCTACTGGGAGGGCCGCCATCCCGATCATTACACCGCCGCACGTCTCGGCTACGAGGCTTGCTTCGTCGCCGGGCTGAAAAATTATCCGCTCGAAGGCCAGCCGTTTCGCCCGTTCAAGATCTTGTATGCGGCTGCCTATGCGGACGTGCGCCCGACCTTGGCAGTCGATATCACCAGACAATACGATCGCCGGCGGCAGGCCATTCTGGCCTACGCCTCGCAGTTTCGCCCTCCCCAACACGACCGCAAGTCGCGAGTCGCGATACCGCTGGACGAACTCGAGGAACGCATGAGCCTGCAGGCAAAATATTACGGCCGACTGATCGGCGTGAAATACGCCGAAGGCTTCGTGGTCAAGGAAGTGGCGCAGGTCGAAGACGTGGTCCGAATGCCCGTTCGCTCGATGTAATGCGATGGCCAGCCATTTGCGAAATTCACTGGGCATAAGGGAACCATAAAGAAACGACCCCCTTCACTGAATCCATTCCATCCAAATAATCACTCGGTTCGATGGAAATAATCGTTGCATCCAAGCCAAAGGTGTTCTTGACGGCGGCGGAATCGCTGGAGTACCTTCTGGCCCTCAAATTCTGATACCGCAGAACACTGCGGCGGAGGACGGATGGACCCCAAAAGCGTTCTTGAATATGCCTCGAAGCACAAGGCGGTAATCCTCGATCTGCGATTCGTCGACGTGCCGGGCGTTTGGCAGCACGTGAGCTATCCCATCAAGGAGCTCACCGCGGAGTCGTTCGAGGATGGATTCGGAATGGACGCCAGCTCGATTCGGGGATGGGCGCAGATTCACGAGTCGGACATGCTCCTGATCCCCGACCCGGACACGGCCTTTATGGATCCCTTCCGCGAGGTACCCACGCTGGTGATGATTTGCGACGCACAGGACCCGATTTCGCGCAAGCCCTACGACCGCGACGTGCGCAACCTGGCTCACCGCGCCGAGGCCTATCTGAAAAAGAGCGGCATCGCCGACAAGGCCTTTTTCGGCGCCGAAGCGGAGTTCTTCGTGTTCGACAGCGTGCGATTCGACGCCAAGGAGAATAAGGCTTTCTACGAAGTGGACTCCAACGAAGGCCGCTGGAACACGGGCAAAGAGGGCGACAACCAGGGCTACCGGCCGCGCTACAAAGAAGGCTACTTCCCCGTTCCTCCCACCGACCAGCTTCAGGACCTGCGTACTGCCATGGTCCTGAGGATGCAGGAAATCGGCATCGAGGTCGAGTGCCACCACCACGAGGTGGCCACCGCCGGACAGTGCGAAATCGACTTCCGATTCGATACCCTGATCAACGCCGCGGACAACATGATGAAGTACAAATACGTAGTCCGCAACGTGGCCTACCAGGCGGGCAAGACCGCTACGTTCATGCCCAAGCCCATCTACAGCGACAACGGCTCCGGCATGCATACCCACCAGTCGCTCTGGCAGAAAGGCAAGCCGCTTTTCGGCGGCAATAAATATGCCGACCTCAGCCAGACGGCTTTGTGGTACGCAGGGGGTCTTCTGAAACATGCGCCGGCGATTCTGGGTTTCGCCGCCCCGTCGACGAATTCCTACAAGCGGCTGGTACCCGGATTCGAAGCGCCCGTGAATCTCGCATACTCGCGCCGCAATCGCTCGGCCGCTGTGCGCATCCCGATGTACTCCTCCAACCCGAAGGCCAAGCGCCTGGAATTCCGTCCGCCCGACGCGTCCTGCAATCCGTATCTCGCGTATTCGGCGATGTTGATGGCGGGGCTCGATGGCATCGAGAACAAGACCGATCCCGGAGGTCCGCTCGACGCCGATATCTTCGAGCTATCGAAGGAGGAGCTGTCGCACGTGCCTTCGGTGCCCGGCTCGCTCGAAGGCTCACTGCAGGCTTTGGAAAAGGACCATGCCTTTCTGACCAAGGGCGGGGTCTTTACCAAGGAATTCATCGATCTGTGGATTGATTACAAGATGGCCAAGGAAGTGAATCCCATGCGGATGCGGCCCCACCCGTATGAGTTCCACCTCTACTACGACATCTGATGATCGAATCGGCAGCCGGATAGCGCGAACGCGCTCCGCTCCTGTTGGCGGGGCGCGTTTTTTTTTGTGACGGATAGGAACCGCACAGAGCGCGACCAGAATGGCTGTAAATCGAATCTGGTAGACTGCCGAACGGGGGAATCCATCGGACGTGAATTTCTTCCGGCGAAAGGTTGACCCGAAACCTGTTTCCAGGCCGGTTCCCGCGCACCATCGTGGACACCTGGAATCGGCCACGCACCGCGTCACTCTGGAACTGGCGCGCGCCGAGACCTTCGCCGCGATGCTGGCGAATAGCCGCAAGTCGCAGGTGATCGAAGTCTCCGACCTGCTCGCGGGAATGTACATCTGCAATTGGGACCGCCTATCGCTTTACTGGCACGAAGAGGATCGCGAGGAAATCGAGACGTTTCTGCGCGGCGTCTGCCGGATCAGCCCGGAGCGCTGGCATTCCTGGATCGAAATCTACGACGGCCTGCGCCACAAGGACGAGCGCCGGCGCGTTTTGCGCCCACTCGAAAAACTGAAGAGGTCCGCAGCGCCGGAATCATCCCTGCGGCCTTCGGGCGCTCTTGCTTCGGTGTTCCAGCATGCGGAACAGATCGCTCCGTCACGGGATTCAGTCGGCGGGCGCAACATCCCGATCCTGACCAGCGAATGCGTCCTGCTCTGCATCGTGCGCAGCTTTGGCTCTGAAGTGACACGGAAGCTTGCCGGCACGGGACTCGACACCGGGCGCCTGGAACGCGACGCTCTGTTTCCCCGGCGCGCGCCTCTTACCTAAACTGCCTAAATGATCAGCTTGAATCGCGGCCAGAGCTCCGCCAGCGGCGCGATCGGTTTGCGGCAGACGTAAATCGGGATGCTCCGCTCGTTCGGCATCGAGTACGGACTCGAACTCATGGCCGTGATCTGCACGTCGCCAAAATATTGTATGAACTCCTGCGAGCGCTCGCCAAAAATGATCATGCAGGCCCCGGAGTATCCACGCGGCCCCCAATAGAAATAGCTGTTGTGCCCGCTCAGAGCCTTCGGCAATCCGAGCGCGGGTCCGTAATAGTCGATCGCGCCGGCCTCGCCGTAATTCCCGGCCAATACTCCGCAGTCGGCGCGTTCCTCCGCCGGAAGCTGGCGATAGACCTGGGCCACCGTCGCTGCCAGCGTGTCCCAGCCGAACATGTCCGCGTATAACTGCGGCAGTTCGACGTTCACCGCGTCGCGCTCCGTTTTCACCGCCTGCGCGGCCGGCAGCATTTCCGAATAGCGGACGAACGTTTCAATCGGCAGCATCGGCACGCCAAACGGCGCCGCGACCAATCCTCCGATGATCAGCAGCGCCGGAAACGCCGCGCGCATCCACCGGAGCCTGCTCGGCTCTGAAAATTCCTCAAAGGCCACTCCGCCAGCGGCCACCAGCACCGGATAAATCGGCAGCGCGTAGTAGGATTTGCCGCCGAATACTACGAAAACCGCCAGCACGATCAAGTAAGTCCATCCGAAAAACCGACACACCTTTGCCGCCCGCGCCAAAAAGCACCAGGCCAACCCGCCAAGCCACACCGGCAGGGTCAGGGGATGCATGAACACAACTTGCTCCACCAGAAACCGCAGCGGGGAGATGGGAACGTTCTTGTACAGCTGCGCGTTCCGCACCACTTCAATCTGCGGCCAGCCATGGTGCGCTTCCCACAGTAGATTCGGCAGAAAAATCGCCAGCGCGACCAGCCCCCCCATCCAGATCCACGGTGAACGAAATACGCGCCACTGGCCGGTCAACAGCAGTCCGGCGACCGCCGCAAATCCAAACACCAGCATGGTGTGCTTGTTCTCCAATCCCACCCCGGCCACCGCGCCAAACGCGAGCCACCAGGCCGTCGACGCGCCCTTTACAATCCGCACTACGATCCATGCGCCTACCAGCCAGAAAAGCGGCTCAAACGCGTTCATCGAAAAAAAACTGTCGAACGCCAGATACGCCGTGGCGCACAGGATCGAACAGGCCGCCAGAAATTGCGCAAATCGCCCGCCACTCAGTTCCCGCGCCAGCACGCCCGTGAGAAACACCACGGCCGCGCCCGCCAACACCGGAATCAGCCGCAGCGAAACGATGGTGTTCCCCAGCAGATGGCGGGACACCCAGGCCAACAGCGCGATCAGCGGCGGCTGGTCCACATAGCCCCACGCCAAATGCTCGCCGCAGGCCATGTAATAGAGCTCGTCGCGGAAAAATCCGTAGTGGCGAATTCCGGTGAAATGCAGAAGCAGCTTCGCGATAGCCAGGGCGATCAGAATCGACGTAGCGCTCAGCCCCCACGCGTCCTGGCACCCGACCCTGAGCGGTCTGACGTTCAATTCGCTGGCTCGTATGTGGCTCATGCGAGCAGAGGCGTCAAGAGAAAATCCTCGCCGCGCGATACGGGGCGCGCCCCGCCCGCCGCGAGATCAATTCGCCGCGGGGGTGACGATGGTGGCCGATTTGATGGAGTCGATATTCGGGAAATTCTTGTCCAGATACGCTTTGCCCTGCATGGTGATGGCGCCCTGGTCCGGCCGTTCGCCGTAACCGCTGTAGAGCTTTTGGACCACGTCCATGCCCGAGCTCACCTTGCCGAACGGAGAAAATCCCTGGTTGTCGAGAAACGTGTTGTTCCCGAAATTGATGAAAAGCTGTGTGGTCCGAGTGTTCGGCCCTGCGGTAGCAAACGTAATCGTGCCCGGCGCGTTGCTCTGCATCACTTTGTCATCCTTGATATTCGCGTCGCGCCACACTTTATTCACCGCCGGGTCCGCGCTCAATCCGAACTGCACGATGAATCCCGGCACGTTGCGGAAAAACGCTGCGTCGGTGAAATATCCGTGCTTCACCAGGTTATAGAAACGGTCCGCGCCGAGCGGAGCCCAGGCGCGCATGACGTCCACCACGAAATCGCCCTTGGTGGTGACGAATTTCACCTGGAAGGTTTCCGGTGCCTTCGCGGTCAGTGAGGCAGGATGCAGCAAAGTCGAATCGGTCATATGTGTTGTCCTTGGATGCGCCCCTGGACTCGTTTGCGCCGGCGCGGACGGAGCCTGCCCACCCGCTGCGGACGCATACACCGCCATGGTGCACAATGAAATAATTGCTGCCAGACGTTTCATGCGTTTCGTTCCTCTCTTGATTGCTTCCCGCTCATGCCGTGGCTCGAGCCTCCACATCTTGCATCAACCGCAGCATGTTGCCACCGAGAATTTTCTGAATTTCCGTTTCCGAATACCCGCGCCCGACCAGGCCTTCGGTGATTCGTGGAAACTGCGAAGCGTCTTCGAGACCGTAGGGCATCTCCGCGCCGTCGAAGTCCGAGCCCAGCCCCACGTGATCGATTCCCCCCACTTTCACTGCGTGGTCCACGTGCTCCAGGATCGCGGTCCATTCCACCCGCGGCAGCTTCCCCTCCGCCACCAGCTCGCGCACCAGTCTATCCTCTTCGCGCAACTGGCAGGCTTCATTTTCTCCGCACCGCCGCTGGGCCTCCGCTTGAATCTGGGCCTCGAGTTCGGGGCGCGCTTTTTCCGCGTCGCGAAACGCCTGGCTCAGAAATCCCATGTGAAAATTGATCTGCATCAAGCCGCCGCGCGCGACGAGCGCCCGGATCATTGGGTCGCTCAAGTTTCGCGGCGTGGCGCACAGCGCGTGGCACGACGAGTGCGACGCCACCACGGGCGCGTCGCTCGCCGCCAGCACGTCACAGAGCGTCTTGTCCGACACGTGCGAGACATCCACGATCATTCCCAACCGGTTCATCTCCCTAATCGCGCTGTGCCCAAACTCGGTTAGGCCGTTGTGGGCTGCCTGGTCTGTCGAAGCGTCCGCCCAGTCCGTGTTCTTCACGTGTGTCAGGGTCATGTAACTTGCGCCGCGCGCGAAAAACTCCCGCAGCACGCCCAGATCGCCGTTCATCATGTGGGCGCCCTCGATGGCGGTCAGCACCGCGATCTTCCCCGCCTCGCGCGCGCGCCGAATGTCACTTGCGGTCCTCGCTTTGGCCAGATCCCCCGGATGCCGCGCCACCTGCTGCTGGATGGCCTCCATCTGCTGGAACGCCCGCTCGACCGCAGTCTGGCCGGTTACTGTGGAGGGCATCCAAACCGCGAAGAAAATCGCGCCGATTCCGCCCTCGCGCATCCGCGGTAGATCGACCGAGCCATCCGCGTGCCGCTCGCCGATGTCGAAATCGTCGAAAATGAACCGCTGCGTGGTGTCGGTATGCGTGTCGATCACCAGCGACCGAAAATGAACATGGCGGGCTTGGGACGAGATTTGGTATGGAATTTCGAGCGCGCGTGGCGGCAAAAAGCCTCCCCCGATTGACCCCCGGCGGCTCGACCGCGCCGCGATTCCCCGCGCGGCTGCGCCCAATTTCCGCCTGGCCTTAGCTTATACCAGACCACGGCCCTTGGCGTGCGCAGCTTTCGTTCCCTTTCGGACGCCTCGAAAAAAAGATGGGGACCGTAGCTCGATCGAGTGAATCAAGGTGTTGCATCCAGCGCACATCAGTCCCAACAGAGCCTAGCTTCCCGCAAGCGGTGGGTTATCCTCGTATGAGAAATTGTGTCCCGGAAATCCATCCAGGCCATGGCCAGCGAACACATCGGCGAACTGAAGAAGTGGGCCAGCGACGCCGCCAAGAAAGGCAACGGCGGCGACGGCGTGGGATTCGTCCGCGCCATGGAGTTAATCAGCCAAAATTTCGGCTTGCAGACGCATGAGGTCGCCATCCTGGGAATCACCTCCGACGGCCGCTCCCTGCGTTTCCTGGCGCCCGAAAACCTGCGCACCGTGGGACAGATTCCGCTCTCGAGCACCAATTCGCTCGCCGCGCGCACGGTCCGTGAACGCCGGCCCGAGCTGATCAACCACTTTTCCGTGGTCCCCCACGCATCTGTCTTCGAAGCCGTTCCGATCGCCGAGGAAAGGCGCGGCGACCCCATTCAGAAAATCATGAGCTCGCCGATCCTTTCGGCCGGAAAAGTCGTTGGCGTTCTCCAGGTGTCCCGAAAAGGCAAGGCGGCCAGCGACGCCGGCCCCGATTTCACTCATCCTCAACTGCGCGAACTGAAAACGATCGCCGACACGCTGGCTCCCTGCGTCCTGCTGGACAACAAAGAGTAGCGTCGCGCTTCCTCCCGCTTCGTTCACGGAACTCTAATTCTCAAATCCGTGAAAGCAGTTGACATCGCTGCGCACGCTTGTTAATTTCCGAACGCTGTTTTTCTGAGCTGGTTCAACAGGAGGCACCGCAGCTCCGGCAGGACTCATGGCGTTCGTCGCGCAGAAAATTTTCCTCACTAAAGGGGTTGGTAAGCACCGCGAGCGCCTGTCAAGCTTTGAGCTTGCCCTGCGCAACGCCGGCATTGCTGCCTGCAACATCGTTCGCGTCTCCTCGATTTTTCCGCCGTCCTGCAAGCTGATTTCACGCAGCGAAGGATTGAAGCATCTCAAGCCGGGCCAGGTCGCCTTCACCGTCATTAGCGAGAATCAGACCCGCGAACCGCACCGCCTGATTGCCGCTGGCGTCGGCCTCGCCCTTCCGGCGGACAAGTCCATGTACGGCTACCTTTCCGAACACCACTCATTCGGCGAAAGCGAGGAAATCGCGGGCGAGTACACCGAAGAGCTCGCCGCCGAAATGCTCGCC
>Ga0210404_10000602_pt1 | contig 17573 bp, 14 predicted proteins | sample IncBWH28MmetaG_FD_155455 | JGI IMG/M metagenome (GOLD analysis project Ga0210404, IMG submission 155455) | Forest soil microbial communities from Barre Woods Harvard Forest LTER site, Petersham, Massachusetts, United States - Inc-BW-H-28-M | ecosystem: Environmental > Terrestrial > Soil >... | reverse complement strand
GTCTTGCCTGCGCCGGCCGTAACCAGCACCTTCCCTTTCGCGAGGCTGCCGACCGGGACGTAGGCGATGAAACCGGAGTCGTCGTCGCGCAACTCGGTCTGCTCGAGATTGACGGCGGTTTCGACGATGCGATCGCCGATCGGCTCCCTGCCGGCGGTTGGAACGAGCATCCAGCCTGCGACGCGCGTCTTCGGAACGGTTTTGGTTTCGACCACGCGAATCCATTCTTTCGGTCTCAGCGAAGAAAAATAATCGGCGGCGGCGTGGACTTCGGCGTCATTGGCTTTCGATCCGATATCGACCATGTAGCTGATGGGCCTCTGGCGCGGTTCGGAGGCCTTACGGTGCGCGTCGCGAAAGTCGGCCATTTGCCTGGTGATATATGCCGCCGGAAGTCCCGCGAGGCTCGCGTTCTCGGGACGACCCTGGCCGTTTGGTAGATGGCAATAGCCGCAGGCAAAGACCTCGGGTGTACGGCCGTGCGCCACGACATCCGGCATGGCTGGGTGGCCGTCGGGATGCCAATCGACCGCCCAGTAGAGATCGCTGATTTGCGCAGGTGTGAATGCAGCCGTGCTGCCGGTCAGGTGTCGCGGAGCGTCGTCTTTCGGTCTGTTCTGAGCGTCCGACCCGCTCGCCGGCGGATTTACGGCGTAGGCCCAGGAAGGAGGCGGGCCAAGTTCTGCGACGATCGTTGGTTTCTCGGTATGATTTTGTGCAAACGCCGCGGCAGCGCACGCACATGCCAGTAAGCTCGCAGCAAACTGCGAGAGCTTGTAGAGTTTCAAACCTGATCCTCGGATGCGTCCGTGGAAACTGCTGAAAAAAATCCAAAAATCTTAAGTGGATCCATCCAGGCGCGTCAACGCGGCGATTCTATCATTGGAGGTGCCAATCCAGGCTGGCAGGACGGCCGCGGAGAAATGTGCCGGTTGCCAGCATCGTGCCGCTGCGAATTGAACCGACCAAATTGATCGTCGCTACGCGAACGCCATCCGGCTGATCGCTGTGCATCGTGATGGTGACGTCGCCGTTCGGCGCGACCCTGCCTTCCATAAACATCGTCAGCGGCCCTTTGTCGATCAACCAGCGGCCAGAGATTTTGTTGCCAGTCACGCTTCCGGAGGCGTGATAACAGCGGTGGGGCAGTGCGGCGATTTTTTCGTAGCAAACCTGCCCGGCGTAAATCCCGTCGAACCGGCCCGCGCTCGCGTTCGGAGCGATCGCGGTTCGCGCGGGCGGGTGCCCTTTTGACTCGGGAGCGGGAGGCTGGGGTGGCGGCTGAAATTTCGCGACGGGCTGTGAATCCGTTGGCGGAGCGCCGGATTTGGACGGCGCGGGCGCAGGTAATGGCACCGGCGCCGCATCCGCATCGGATGAAGCTTGCGGTGTTCCGCTTACCGTCGGCTGCAGCGATTCTTCGGATTTGGCGACGAGCTTCGGTTCAACGGGCGGCGCGGTCTGCCTGGCTGGGGCCGATTTGGCCTCTGATTTTTTCGTAGCGGGAGACGGACCGCCCGCGCCGGACTGCGTCTTCCGAGCTGCCGGCGCCGCAGCGACCGCGGGTGGAGTTGCCGGTGCGGGGGCAAGTGTGACTTGCGGCGCGGGCGAGGCTTGATTCATCGCCGTCGCCGCGGGCGCGGTCTCGATCTTGCGGTGCTCGATCAGCGTGTAAGCGCCATACCCGGCGCCCGCGACAATCAAGACTCCCGCAACCACGCCAATCAACGTCTTTTTCCACGCCGCGGGCGGTTTCGCGCTCGGAAGAACCACACCGCCTTCCGATTCCACGATCGAGAACGTGCGCACCGGCTGCGGGATATTCTTATAATTTCGCTCACCCAGCGAATGGAACGCCAGGGAAAGCTTGTTGCGAATCTGGTCGTGCACGCTGCCGGAGATGCAGATCCCGCCCGGCTCGGCGGCAGTCTGTAGTCGCGCGGCGAGGTTGACGCCGTCGCCGAGCAGGTCCTGTCCCTGGATCATCACATCGCCCAGATTGACGCCAATGCGGAAGCGCACCTGGCGATTCGGCGGGAACTTGTCGTTGCGCGTGCGCAGAGCAGACTGCACGTCGGTGGCGCAGCGAACCGCTTCGACGGCGCTCGCGAACTCGGCAAGGATGGCGTCGCCGGCCGTGTTGAGACGCGGCCGTGGTGCGTGGCGACCAGCGCCTCGAAGACTTTCTTGTGGCCGCGAAAAACGCGCAGGGTCTGCTCTTCGTCCTCGCTCATCAAGCGGCTGAATTCCGCGACGTCGGCCGAAAGAATCGTGGCGAGCTTGCGCTCGATCAATTGCGAAGAGCCTGAGATCGTGCCGTGTGGCGAAGCTGGCTTGTCGGCCGCGTCAGACATCGAATGACTCCTGTATCAGAACCGGAATTGCTGCGTATGGTAGCACCGGCCCGGCCATCGCGGAACGGCGCAGGCTCTGAGTGTTTCGGCCAAGGACACGTTGACAGCCTTGGCGCCGAGGTGATACGAGAAGATAGGTTTATAGTGTACCGAATCGTGGGGGTGAGGCCATCATGACGACGAAATTCCCGGATACTTTCGACTACGCCGGCTTCAACGCGCCGATGCGCACCGAGTGCGACATCTACGACCTGGTGATCGAGGGGAATCTGCCGAGAGAAATCAACGGCACGTGGTATCGCACGATTCCCGACCCGCAGTATCCGCCGATGCTCGGCCATGACACGTACCTGAGCGGCGACGGCATGATCAGCGCCTTCAAATTCGAAGGTGGCCACATCGATTTCAAGATGAAGTACATCATGACCGACCGCCTGAAGGCCGACCGAAAAGCTCGCCGCGGCCTGTTCGGCCTCTACCGCAATCCCTACACGGACGATCCCAGCGTGCGTGGCATCAACCGCTGCGTGAACAATACCACGCCGATCTTCCACGGCGGCAAGCTGCTCACCCTGAAAGAAGACGGCTTGGCGATGGAAGTTCACCCGGAAACGCTCGAGACCATCGGGGTGTTCAATTATCGCGGCAAGCTGAAGAGCCAGACCATGACCGCGCACACCCGCCTCGACGACGACACGCAGGAGCTGCACTTTTTCGGCTACGAAGCCAGCGGCCTGGCCACCCGCGACGTGTCCTACTGCGTGGCCGATAAAGAAGGCCAGCTCGTCAAAGAAGAATGGTTCCAGGTGCCCTACGTTTCGCTGATGCATGATTTCGCGGTGTCGAAAGAACACGTCATCTTTCCGGTCTTTCCGACCACGGCCGACCTCGATCGCATGAAGGGAGGCGGCGTTCATTGGGTGAATGACCCGACCCTGGACGCGTACGTCGGCATCATGCCGCGCGACGGCCACGTCGACCAGATGCGGTGGTTCAAGCATCCCGCGTGTTCGGCGTTTCACTTCATGAACGCGCACACCGAGGGCAAATACGTGCATCTCGACTTCGGGATCGGCAAATACGCTCCGTTCCCATTCATCCAGCAGGCCTCGCACATCCATCCCACCGCCGAGGATTTCGCGTACGGCAGGGTCGTGCGCTGGTCGTTCGACATGTCCAAGCCCGGAGAAAAATTCGAGGAATACAAGCTCGCGCCCGCCGGCGATTTTCCGCGCATCGCGAACAAAGACCACATGAAGGACTACTCGATCGGTTACTACGAGCGCTTCGATCCCGAAGTTGGCGCGCCGATCGTCGCCGGCCCTGTCGGCGCCGGGTTCAACACGCTGAGCCGCCTGGAAATCAAAAGCGGCAAGCTCAAGTCCTGGCATCCGACGCGGCCCGTGACCATCCAGGAGGAAGTCCACATCCCCTCGCGCACGCCGGGACACGAAGGCTATCTCGCGCTGGTCGCCGATCTGCACGACACGCAGCTCTCGGACCTGCTGGTCTTCGAAGCCGAGCACCTCGACAGGGGCCCGATCGCCTCGGCGCACTTGCCGCTGCGCCTGCGCAATCAGGTTCATGGCAATTGGGTCACCGCAGAAGAGCTTCCATAACACAGCAGCGACAAGCACGCGCACGCACGGTGGGGGCGATGACGCGACAATCGGATTTCTACGGCTGGAAGCTACTGGCGATCTTCTGGTTCATCCTCTTTGCAAACTTCGCGTTCCCGCTTTACGGCGCCAGCGTCGTCAACACCTACATGGCCGAAGCGCTCCATTGGGACCGCACGCAGCTCGGCGCCGCCGCAGCCATCTACCAACTCATGATCGGCGTGCCCGCTCCGCTGATCGCCCTCCTCATCCTGAAAAAAGGAGTGCGCTTTAGCGCCGCGATCGGCTGCTGGGTCGTCGCAGCCGGGGCGCTGCTGATGTCGACCGTCGTGCATACCAGCCTGCAGGTCGATCTCGTCTACGGCCTGATGATCGGTCTCGGCGCCATGACCGGCGGCGTGCTCGTCTCACAGACCAGCATCAACCGCTGGTTCGCCAAATACAAAGGTCTCGCCATCACCATCGTGCACACCGGCGGCACCTTCGGCGGTTTCGTCGCCGCCCGCCTGCTCGACAAAATCATTCGCGTCAGCGGCGGAAACTGGCGCGCCGGGTGGTGGCTGATCGCCGGATCGAGCACGCTGTGCGCGTTGCTGGCCATGGCCTTCGTGCGCGAACGGCCCGCCGATCTCGGCCTGATTCCCGACGGCGCCTCTGAACAGGGGGCCGCGGCGGTTTCCATCCGCTCGAAGTCGAGACAACGCGTTCACAAGACAACGGATGACTGGACGCTCGGCGATGCTCTACACACCCCGGCGATCTGGCTCATCCTGATTTCACTGCTGGGATTCAGCGCCGGATATCCGGTCTACCTCGCGCACGGCAACGCGCATTTGCGCGATCTGGGCTATACTCCCGCGCAAGCGGCCTCATCCATCTCCATTATGCTGCTCTCCGCGCTGTGCGGCACTCTGCTTTTCGCCACGATCGCCGATCGCATCGAGCCGCGGCTCACTTGGGCGGTCGCGTCGCTCGTCTTCGCTGGGGGAATCCTCCTCGCGCTTCATCCCAGCGGCACCGTCGGTCTCTATCTCTACGCGATCCTGATGGGCGGCTCCTTCGGCGTGTGCTTCTCCGCGATGATGGTCCTGCCCGCCAATTATTACGGCGTGAACGGATATCCGCCGGTCATGTCGTTCATGATGATGATCGGAACGTCGGTGGCGGCGCTCGGTCAAATCGTCGCCGGAAAAGTATTCGATCGCGCCCACACCTACACGCCGGTCTTCTATGGCGTAGCCGCGTTGTCGGTGTTGTCCGGAATCGTCCTCCTGCTGATGAAACCGGCCCGCAAACCCGCTAGTTCCCTCGCCGCCACGGCCACCGAGCACGCCTGACGCCTTTTTGGGGGGGTAGGGCTTACGCTCCGACAGTAAGCGCGAACGGCGCGAAGCGCCCTTCTCTCGGCAGGTTCACCCGCTGCAAGTTTTCTCTACGGAGGATCGAGACAAACTTCGATTCACGCCCCCATCGAATCTCTTGCCGCTTCGAATCTCCGCCTGTATCTTCATTCCTCGCGCCAAGCGCACCCGAAAATGTCGAAACTGCTGGCAGGACAAATCGCCATCGTGACCGGCGCGGGCCGGGGAATCGGCAAAGGCATCGCGCTGCGATTCGCGGCCCAAGGCGCCGCCGTTGCACTGACCTCGCGCAACAAAGGCCAACTCGATCAAGTTGCCGGCGAAATCGAATCCGCCGGAGGCCGCGCGCTCGCGGTCGCAGGCGACGTGACCAAGCGTTCCGACGTCGCGCGCGTCGTGCACACCGCAGCCGAAAAACTGGGCCCCGTCACTCTGCTCGTCAACAACGCCGGTATCGCCGGACCCTACGGTCCGATCGGCATCGTCGATCCCGACCAGTGGTGGGCCGCCCAGGAAGTGCACCTTCGCGCGCCGCTGCTGTTCATGACCGCCGTGCTGCCCGGCATGATCGCCCGTCGCGCCGGACGGATCATCATCATCTCTTCGCCGCGATGCCACATGCTGACGCCCAGCCTTTCGGCCTACAGCCTCGGCAAAACCGCGCAGAATCGCCTCGCCGAATTGGTCGCCAACGAAGCGAAAGAGCACGGCGTCAAAGCCTTCGCCCTCGATCCCGGCTCGATCATGACCGAGATGGCCGACGAGACGATGAACGATCCCGACGCTCAGCGCTGGGTGCCGAAAATGGTCGAGCGCCTGCACGAATTGAAAGGCAAGATGACTCCGCAAGACGGCATGGACTGGTGCACCAGTCGCTGTCTAGCCTTCGCCGCCGGCCGCTACGACGAGCTTTCCGGCCGCTATATCGACCGCACCGACGATCCCGACGAAATGCTCGAACAACCGCCGCCAAAACCGCCGCGAACCAGTCCATAATTTCATTCGGGGGGAATCAGATCATGAGAAAACTCGACATCTTCACGCACATCTGGCCCAAGAAATTTCACGAAGCGCTGCTGAAAACCACCGGCCAGATGAAAGACATGCACCGCCGCAGCGAAGCCGTGCCCATGATGACCAATCTCGACCGCCGCTTTCAAGTCATGGACATGTTCCCTGAGTATCAGCAGGTTCTTTCGCTGGCTTCGCCTCCGCCCGACGCCGTCGGCGACAAAGCCGCCTGGCGCGAACTATCCCGCATCGGCAGCGACGGCATGGCCGAACTCTGCCAGAAATATCCCGACCGCTTTCCCAGCTTCATCGCCTCGGTCGCCATGCGCGATCCCCAGGGCGCCGTCGAAGAAGCTCGTCGCGCGATCAAAGAATTGGGCGCCTGCGGTATCCAGATCTATTCCAACGTGGCCGGCAAGGCACTCGACGCGCCGGAATTTCGCCCTGTCTTCAGGGAAATGCAAAGCCTCGGCAAGCCCGTCTGGATCCATCCCGCGCGCAACGCAAAATTTCCGGATTATCAAACCGAGCCGGAATCCCTCTACGAGATCTGGTGGACCTTCGGCTGGCCCTACGAATCCAGCGCCGCGCAGGCCCGCATCGTCTTCTCGAAAATGCTCGACGAACTGCCCAATCTGAAAATCATCATCCACCACGCCGGCGCCATGGTCCCGTTCTTCGAAGGCCGCGTCGGCCCCGGATGGGACCAGCTCGGCGCGCGCACCTCCAACGTGGATTACAAATCCCTGCTGAAAGAACTCCAGAAGCGCCCGCTCGACTACTTCAAAATGTTCTACGCGGACACGGCCACGTTCGGCTCAAAATCGGCCCTGGTCTGCGCGCTCGATTTCTACGGAGTTGACCACGTCCTGTTCGCCTCCGACGCCCCCTTCGACCCCGAAGGCGGGCCCATGTACATCCGCGAAACCCTGAAAGTAATCGACTCGCTCGAAATCCCAAAAGAAGCCCGCGAAAAAATCTACTACAAGAATTCCTGCGCCTTGCTCGGCATCCCGTAACGCGCTCCGGGTCCCGGCCCGGGCCTCCATTCTGGTGCGCCGGCTCGGGTTCTGATTCATCGGTGGTCGGCGACGCTGCCTTCGCGGTATCTTTTGTGTTTGGGGAAGGGGCAGTACGGCTTCACGAGCTCAGGGACGCTCACCAGGGGGTGGTCCTGAGGCACCTCAAATGACGCGTCATCGATCGGCGCGTCGGGCAAGGGGAAAGGCCACAGACAATCGGCCAAAACGGTATCCGCCATGCAAGGTCGTTCACGCCGCAACCCATTGAAAACAAAAGAAGGGGGGGCACCCATCTCCTGATTGGCGCCTTCTTCGCAGCTCTTTTGCCTGGCCCAGCGGGCTCTTACTTTTTCAGCAGGGCTTCGATCGCCGAAACGACTTCCGGCGAGTCCGGCGTCACCGGCGGCTCGAACCGCTCGACCACGTTCCCGTTGCGATCGACCAGGAACTTCGTGAAGTTCCACTTGATGTCGCCCGCCAGGGTAGGGTTTGCGTCTTTCGTCAGGTAGCTGTAAAGCGGCGCCTGATCGTCGCCCTTCACGGAAATCTTCCCGTACACCGGAAACGTCACGTTGTATTTTCCGGTGCAGAATTTCGCGATCTCTTCATTCGTTCCGGGTTCCTGCCCCGCGAAATTGTTGGCCGGGAAACCAATGATCACAAAGCCCCGGTCCTTGTACTTCTCGTAGATCGATTCAAGCGCGGAATATTGCGGAGTGAATCCGCAGCGGCTCGCGACATTGACCACCAACACCACCTTGCCCTTGTAATCGGCAAGCGGCGCGTCCTTGCCGTTCAGAAGCGGCAGCGTGAAATCATAAATGCTCTTCGGCGCCGCGTAGGCGCTGGCGACCATCATCAGGAGGAGTACCCCCGCAAGAAAATAGCCCAGAAACTCCGCCCTCCGCAATTTTTTCATGCCGATCTCCTTGGAAAATGTCCCGCCTTCATGCGTGGGACGAAGCTCGCCGCGCCCCACGAGAGTATGCCCGTCGCGCAGCCCGGTCAAGATTCAACGGCCGCGTCAATGTTAGACTCGTCCGAGCGCTCATGGACGAGACGGCGATCTATTCAATGATCGGCGAGGACGGTTTCATCCGCCTGGTGGCCGCTTTTTATCGGCAGGTCCCGGACGACGCCATTCTCGGGAAAATGTATCCGCCGGACGAACTTGCCGCCGCCGAGCAGCGGCTTCGCGATTTCCTGATCTACCGCTTCGGAGGTCCGCAGCGCTACATCGAGGAGCGCGGGCATCCGCGACTGCGGGCGCGGCATCTTCCGTTTCAGATCGACCGCGCCGCCCGCGACAACTGGATGCGGCTGATGAACCTTGCCTTCGCCGAAGCGGCGCTGCCGGCAGAGGTCGAGCTGCACCTCCGGGCGTTTTTCGATCAGATGTCCACGTTCATGATCAACCAGTGACGCGGCGGTTGCGCGAAACTGAAACCGCTCGTGTTATATTTGAATAGGCGCGAATGCGGAACCGAGTGCGCCGCGACAAAGGAGCGACGATGTTTCCTGACATTATGGTGCAAGGCATGCGCGACGAACTGACCCGGGTCGGCTTTCACGAGCTGCGGACGCCGGACGAAGTCGACGGCGCGCTGAAGAACGAAAAGCGCACGGTGCTGGTTGTCGTCAATTCGGTCTGCGGATGTGCGGCGGGCAAGGCGCGCCCGGCCATCGCCCACGCGTTGAAGAATAAAGTGCGGCCCGATGTGCTCACCACGGTATTCGCCGGGCAGGACCCCGAAGCGACCGCGAAGGCGCGAACGTACTTCCTGCCCTACCCGCCTTCGTCTCCCTCGATCGCGCTGATGCGCGACGGCAAACTGGCCTTCATGATGGAGCGGCGCGACATCGAGAGCAGCGATCCCTATACCATCGCCGCGGTTCTGACGCGCGCGTTCGAGGAATTCTGCACGCCCGCCTCCGCCAAACAGTAGTTCACATGTTTCGCTTTTCGTGCTTTGAGGTCTTACGACTCGAAGCTACTGCTTATTGCGATTGCGGAAGGCTGCTTCGTCAAGCGTCCTTCCGTCGGGGAACGTCAGCGACATGAACAGGCCGCCCTTGTCTCCGCTGCGCAGGGGCCAGACGATGACCGAGATTTTGTCGCCGGGTTTGACGCTATTGGAATGCCAGCCCTGGCGCGCGAGGTTGTTGGGGCTGTTCAGCTCGATGCTCCACTTGTCGACGGTGCCGTTTTCGTTGGTGACGTCGAGTTCGATCCAGCTGTGCGGATTGGTCCACTGAAATTCCTCGACCGTGCCCACCAGGGTGGTTTCCTTGCTGCGGTCGAACATGGCGAACGAGTGGTGGGCCAGTGCCGGTCCGGCGGTCAGGCAGAAAAGCGTGCCGAGGCACGCCAGTCGAACTTTCCTCATGGCGACCCACCCCCGAAATCGATGACCGCGGCGCGAAATCCATCCTGCGCGGCGCCGCACACGCTGCTTGCATAAAGTACTATAATGCCCGCCGGAATTTGAAGAGTTTGTTTCATGCGAAGGGCTGCATCAGGCTGGTCCGAGGAGTTCCTCTTATTCCCGGCCGGCCTGCGCTTCGAAGCGGGGGGAGCATGAAATTTTTCGCAGGATCGATCCTGGCACTGATTGCGTTTGGATGTTTCGCCTGCATCAGCCTAGCGCAAAATGCGCCGCCGCAAAAGTCCGCCGACACCGTAAAGGTCGGACGCTACGCGAATATTGAATCGCTGAAATCGCTCCCCGATTGGGCCGGGATTTGGACTTTCGATTTCGGCCCGCCACCCGGAGTGACGCCAGAGCAGCCTTCGCTGACCCCCGCCTCCGCCGCTGAGTTAAAGAAGTTGATGGACCTGGAGGCCCAGAACGAAGAGCCACCCACGGAAAGCGCGAACTGCCTGCCGCCCGGTATGCCGACGATCATGTCCCAGCCGTACGATATCGAATTCCTTTTCACGCCGGGGCGGGTGACGATTCTCCAGGAAGCGTACATGCAGGTGCGCCGCATCTTCACCGACGGCCGCGGACATCCCGCCGATCTCGATCCCACGTTCAACGGCCACTCGATCGGTCACTGGGAAGGCGACACGCTGGTGATCGACACAGCGGGACTGGGCCACAAGACTCCGCTCGGATTCAATCGGCTGGATCACGGGCCGAATCTGCACGTGGTCGAGCGGATTCATCTGATAGCGCCGGACAGACTGGTGGATGAGATGACACTGACCGATCCCGATGTGCTGGCCAAGCCCTGGCACGTGGTGCGCAGTTACACCCGCCATCGCGATCTTGATCAGCTCGAATACATCTGCGAGGAAAACAACCGCAATCAGATCGACGCGACCGGTAAGGTCTCGCCGGGTTTGCGACACTGAACCGGTGGTTGGCACGCTCCGACGCCATCGTGTTTCTGGATACACTTCGCAAACTCCGCTCCCCGCACACCCGTGTCCGCTGCGATAGAATGGCATCACCGTGGATGAACGATTCTATCGCGCCACCATGAAGATTGGCGGTGGGACGCTGCTGGGCCGCCTGGCATTCACCTTCCTGCTGCTCTGCTCGATCGCGTTTGGCGCGGCCGTGGGGCTGCTGTTCGTTTACTCGAGCGAGGCGCCGGAGATCCACGCGCTCGAAAATTACCGCCCGGTGATCGTCACCGAACTGTACGCGGACGACGGGCAGTCGATCGGCACCTTCGCGCTACAGCGGCGAATCCTTCTGACCTACAACCAGATTCCGCCGGTGTTACGCGACGCCATCATTACCACCGAGGACCAGCATTTCGAACAGCACTGGGGCGTCGATTTCCCGCGCGTGCTGGAAGCAGCCTGGCGCGACATGGTAAGCCACCGCGCAGCGGAAGGTGCCAGCACCCTAACCATGCAGCTTGCCGGCGGGCTCTTCCTGAACCGTTCCGACCGCAGCATGCACCGCAAGATTCAGGAAACGATGCTCGCGCTGCAAATCGAGCGGCACTACACCAAAGAGCAAATCTTCACGATGTACTGCAATCAGATTTATCTCGGCTCCGGGAACTACGGATTCGAAGCGGCCTCGGAATATTATTTCAGCAAACCGGTGGGGCAACTGACGCTCGCTGAAGCCGCGACGCTGGCGGCGATCATTCGCGGACCGATCTATTCGCCGATCGTGCATCCGGACCGCGCGCGGGCGCGCCGCAACCTGGTGCTTTCCCTGATGGCGCATGACGGCAAGATTTCGCAGGGCGCTGCCGAAAACGCCGCGAAGCTGCCGCTCGCCCTGCACGTGGAATCGCTGCGCAACGACCTGGCGCCGTATTTCGTCGAGGAAATCCGGCAGTATCTCGAGCACACCTACGGTACCGCCGCGGTGCACGAGCAGGGGCTGCGTGCGTACACCACGTTGAACGTCAACATGCAGCGCGCCGCCGACCGCGCGGTGCGCGACGGCCTGCACGACTACGATCGGCGGCACGGATGGCGCGGGAATCTCCCGAATATTCTGCGCGACAATCTGGGCACGCCGGACAGTTACCAGAACGACGACTGGAAAGCACCGATCCAGAAAGGCGACTACGTCACCGGGCTGGTCACTTCCGTGCAGCCGACCTTTGCGTACATCAAAATCGGGCCGTACCGCGCGCTACTGACCCCGCAGGATTTCGTCTGGACCGGGCACAAGACCGCGGCCGAGATTCTGAAACCCGGCGACCTGGTCACCGTCCTGATCAAGGAGCTGAACGGCACCGCGGCGGAAGTCGAGCTGGAGCAGGTGCCCACTGCGCAAGCGGCGCTGGTGGCCATTGACAACGCGACCGGCGGAATCAAAGCGATGGTCGGCGGCTACGACTTCGAGGACTCCAAATTCGATCGGGCCACGCAGGCCGAGCGCCAGACCGGCAGCTCGTTCAAGGTGTACGTCTACGCCGAGGCGCTCGCCCAGGGCGCGTCACCGTTCGATACGGTGCTGGATGAGCCGGTCACATTCCACACCGGCAGCCAGGATTATTCGCCGCACAACTACGACGAAAAATTCGAAGGCCGCATCACGCTGCGCCGCGCGCTGGCGGATTCGCGCAACGTGCCGGCCGTGCGCCTGCTCGACAAAGTCGGAATCGAGAACACGGTTGGGCTCGCGCGAAAATTCGGAATCGCGAGTCCGCTGCCGCCGGTGCTGCCTCTGGCGCTCGGCGCTGCGGATCTGACGCTGCTCGAACACACGTCCGGGTTCACGGTGTTTCCCGATGACGGCATCCACATCGAGCCGCACTATCTCCGCCGCGTGACCTCCTACGACGGTGCGGTGATGGAAGACCAGCGGCCGAACGTCACCGACGTGATTCCGCCGGAAGTAGCGCGAACGATGGTGGCGATGCTGGAAGACGTCGTGCAGTTCGGCACCGGCGTGCGCGCGAGGGAAATCGGGCGACCCTCGGGCGGGAAGACCGGTACGACCAACGATTTCACCGACGCGTGGTATATCGGCTTCACGCCGCAAATCACCTGTGGGGTGTGGGTCGGCAACGACGCGCACGTCACGCTGGGCAAGAAGGAGACCGGCGCGCGCGCGGCCCTGCCGATCTGGATTGAATTCATGCAGCAGGCCATGCAGGGCATGCCGGTCGAGCAATTCCAGAACGTGGTGCCGCTTGAGAAACTCGCGGGCGAGCATCCCGTGCAGGTCGATACGGCGGATACCGCGCCGCCCGCCGACGCCGCCGAGCAGGGGCTGGCGCCCTCAGCTGCAGCTGAGCCGGAACCAGCGGTCAAAACACCGCCTCCCGCCGCCACGCCGCCGGCCAAGGCGGAGCCATAGTCGCACGACAGTGATAGGACTCCTGCCTGCTGAGAACGTGGTTCGGCACTGAAGAAATGAAAACTGCTGCTCGATTTGCGGTGGCGGCCCTAGTTACCCCGGAGACGATCAGCGGTTCGACGGCCGGCACGACCTCTCGTTGCGCGATCATCCCGATCCTAAGGAATGGGCATAGTCAGGGATGCGCCCCACACCGATGCGAACCGTCGTCACATTCTGCAGCGCGGCATTCAATCCCACTCAGCCAAGACCTTATTTCATCAACCCCGGATGTTTCGGAGATGACCGAGCGCGGTGGTTAATTGGTGAATTGCGACATCAAGGCCTCGAGACGGACGAAAAACCTGACCAAGAGGATTCGGTTGGTACTTTAATCTTGAAAATGCGGGCGTTGGCAGCACCCTCGTTATCGGGTTCCGACCACCCCCGCTCGATGAATCTGCGGATGGGACAGGGATCGGATGGATTGAACGAAGCCGTGGATTCCTAGCTTCCCTGCTCGGTGGCCGCGATCGCGACGTTGATCCGTCCCTCGTCGAGCTGGTCCCCACGATCCTATCGACCTCACCAGAGATTCAGGATGTTCGCTGGCACCTGCGGAAAGACTTTGACGAGAGAAACTGGGGTATCGGATCCCCGACACCGTAGCCTGTCGTAGCCCCGTGTCCCGCTTACGATTTTCGCCGCGGCAAAAGGGCGCCGGCACTAGGAGAATGGATCCCATCCGCCTGGTTCGAGTCGCCGTTCGCGGCCATCGGCACCCACAATCGTGATCCCGTCGCCGCGTTCGATCTCGCCGATCGCAGCGATCTCGCCGAAGCCAGGCGCCCCCCGAAGCCGCTTCAAATTCCTGCGGGGTACCGTGAACACCAACTCGTAATCCTCGCCGCCATGAAGCGCCAGGCGCAGCGGGTCGGGCCGCCGGCCGCGCAGCAGGCGCTCCGCCGCATCCGGGATCTTCACGCAGGGAATCCGTCCGGTCCAGAGGCGCGCGCCGACTCCGCTCGCCCTGCACAGCCGCGCGAGGTCGGTCGAAAGCCCGTCGGAAATGTCCATCATCGCGGAAGCCACTCTGTTTCGCGCGAGCCACGCGCCAAGCTCGATCCGAATCTTGGGGTAGAGGTGGGGCTGAAGCAGCCGCGAAGTCCCAGCCCGCCGAGCCCCGGTGTGCCGCTCCATCAGGCGAAGCCCCCATGCCGCGCACCCGAGCCTTCCGCTCACGCAAACTGCGTCGCCAAGCCGTGCGCCCGCTCGTGTTACCGCCGACGCGGGGTTCCTGTCACCCAGCACCGTGATGCTCATCGATACCTTTTGACTCCGGGTCGTATCGCCGCCCGCCAACTGCATTCCCAGCTGGCGCGCCGCGCGGCCCATGCCGCGCAGGACGGCGTCGAGCCACTTCCCGGTGCGCTTCGCGGGCAAGGCCAGAGTCAGAAGGAAGAATTGTGGAGTCGCGCCCATGGCCGCCAGGTCGCTGGTCGCTCGGACCAGCGATTTGTACCCCACCGAATCCGCTGGATAGCTTTCGGCGCGGAAATGCACCCCCTCCACAAACTGGTCGCAGCTCAGGACCCATTCGCTGCCCACCCGCGGAGCCAAAACCGCCGCATCATCGCCGATGCCCAGGCGCACCACTCCTGTGGCGTGGGCACCGCGCACCGACGGCACAGCCTTCGCAATCCTTTCGATCAATTGATCTTCTTCAGTCAAGTGGCGATCCGAACGGGACGCTCACAAAAAAAGCGCCAATCTGGAGATTGGCGGCCCCTGGGAGGCCCTGTCCTTCGGTACAGTTGTGGAGCCTTCTGCCGATAAGGTAAAGTAATGGCTAGACAGCCTGGAAGTCCATAGTGCGGCTAGCCAGAATCGCCTGGGGCCAGCAGCCTGTGGAAAACCTAAGGCAGACGAAAGATCAGAGGTTGACGTCATCTTCCATGGTGGCTACAATCTGGCGGGTTTCGGACCAGGGCTCTCGGTTCAGACTCATGATCAGTGGTTCTGAGGAACACGGCTAATCGCTGCAAGGGGCGGGCGGTTGGACGGCCGAAGTAAAGAATCAGCGGAAGAAAACAAGAGATGAAGGGTAAGTCTTCCTATACGTTTTTTGTTGCTTCCAACGCCACCGGCGGGATGGCCCGGGTGCGCCTGCCGTGGTACGTGCTGCATTTGGTCGTCCTTTTGGCGATCGTCGGCGGCGTCACGGTGGCTGCGGGCATGGGCTCCTACTCGCGCATGCTCTGGAAAGCGACCAGCTACAATTCGCTGCGGCGCGAGCAGGACAGCCTGAAGCAGCAATACGTCCAGCTGCAAACCCAGGTGAAGGACACCAACCAGCGCCTGAATTCCCTGCAATCACTGGCCGGCGAAGTAGCCATGGCCTACGGCATCACGCGCTTCCGCCAGACCCCCTTTGACTTGGGCGATTCCACTCCTGAACTGGACGCGGATTTCCAGAACTCGGTGGACGAATTCAGTTATTTGCAGAAGAACGCGACGGCGGTGACCATGTCCGGCGCCGGAATGCGCCTGCTTCCCCCTTCGCAGCTGAGCACTCTGGGAATTATTCCTTCGCTCTGGCCTGTAGTCGGTGAGATCACCGGACATTTTGGCGAGCGGCTGGATCCGTTCAGCGGTGAAGGCGCGTTCCACGCGGGGCTGGATATTGCCTCGCACTATGGCGACGAAGTTCGCGCCACGGCCGACGGTGTGGTGCAGGAAGTGGACCAGCGCGCGGGATACGGCCGACTGGTGGTAATCGATCATGGATTCGGCGTGACCACCTGGTATGGACACCTCTCCGGTTTCAACGTGCAGGCGGGCATGCACGTAAAGGCCGGTGAAGTGATCGGCTATGAAGGCAACAGTGGGCGGTCGACCGGGCCGCACGTGCACTACGAAGTTCGCATCTACAATACGCCCGTGAATCCATGGCGCTACCTGCGCAACACTAGCCCGAGCGCCGGCCCCGGCGACAAAGTGGCAACGACGGGTGCGCCCGCCAGCAACGGCGACTAGAGTTTCCTTCCCTTTCCTCCCGGCTCCTGCTCTCTGTACAGAACTCGCCTGATTGAATTGCTCCGCATAGTCAGCTACAGTCAAATCCTCTTCATCATCGACTGCCGCCGGCGCGCACTGCCGACACATGATCTTCAACAGCTGGGACTACTACCTGCTCTTCCTGATCCCGAGCGCGATCCTTTGCCGATGGGCGAGTCCCGGCCGCCGGCCGTGGGTCATTTTTCTTAGTGGCGGGCTTTTCTTCACCTATTTTTCATATACGCAGCTGGGAGGAATTGCCGGCGCCGCGTGCCTGGCGATTTTTCTTTGGGAATCGCTGGTCAGCCGATTCTACAAACCTTCGTCGTGGGTGTGCTGGTTCGGCGTGACGCAGACGGTTTTGTTCCTGGTGCTCTTCAAATACCGCAATTTCCTAACCGGGATCGTGTGGCACGACGCTGCACGCAATCCGCTTTATTGGCGGAATGCGTTTCTGCCGCTGGGGATTTCATTTTTCACATTCGAATTTGTCCATTACGCTGTCGACCGCTACAAGAACCGGACTGAAGAAGGCTCCGTCACCGAATATCTCGCGTTCATTCTGTTTTTCCCCACCATGGTGGCGGGACCGATCAAGCGGTACCAGGATTTTCTGCCGAAGCTGCGCGGCATTTCCCGCGAATGGGTGATCGACTGGCAGCGGGGGGCCACGCGCATTCTGGCCGGACTGGTCAAAAAATTTGCCGTTGCCGACGTCCTCACAGCTTACACCAATCATCTCAACGCGACGGATGTCAGCCGCGCGTACCGGCCGATCCTGCTGCTTTGGATTTTTGCCTACGGAATCAAGATTTATGCTGATTTTTCGGCGTATTCGGATATCGCCATCGGCTCGGCGCGCCTGTTCGGCGTTCGCGTGCCGGAAAACTTCGATTGGCCTTACCTGCGTACCAACATCACCGAATTCTGGCGCCACTGGCACATGTCGCTGACCAACTGGCTGATCGACTACATCTATATTCCGCTGGGAGGATCGCGGCGGACGAGCGGCCAGGTTTGCGCGAATATCCTGGTGACCATGCTGGTCAGCGGCATCTGGCACGGGGCGGGAGTGAATTTTATCGTGTGGGGCCTGCTGCATGGTGTCCTGCTGGTGATCCGACGCATGTGGCGGCAGATTCGCCCTCTCGCGCCGGGGGCGCCGCTGCCGGCATGGTCACAACTTGGCTCGTGGCTGCTGACGTACGCCGCGGTCAATTTCGCGTGGGCGTTTTTTTGCATGGACGTGCACACCGCACTGTATTTTTTCCGGAGACTCTTGATCGGATGAGGCGATGAAACCACTCGATTGGTTGAAACACGCACTGGACTATGTGGGCGGCGCGCAGGACGAGCCGCCGCCCGGCTTTCCGATTCGGCTGAGCCA
>Ga0210404_10000601_pt1 | contig 17591 bp, 15 predicted proteins | sample IncBWH28MmetaG_FD_155455 | JGI IMG/M metagenome (GOLD analysis project Ga0210404, IMG submission 155455) | Forest soil microbial communities from Barre Woods Harvard Forest LTER site, Petersham, Massachusetts, United States - Inc-BW-H-28-M | ecosystem: Environmental > Terrestrial > Soil >... | reverse complement strand
TGGCGACCAGCGTTTCCGCGACCACCGGGCGCACGCCGGAGAAGCCTTTGGCGATGGCATTGGCCCGCAAAGCGAGCATCGCGCGCACCGTCGGCTCACTCAACGGCGCGCCAACTCCGCACGCATGGCTGCGAACCAGATTGAGCTGCAACTGGCGAATTTCGTCGCGCGAGATGCGCGTCGACGCCATCTTGCCGAAGCCGGTGTTGACGCCGTACACGGCGGTCCCGGCCTCGACCAGCTTCTCGATGACCGAGCGTGAAGCATTCATCCGCTCGCGTGCGGACGTCCCAATTTCCGCCTCGACAGTTCCGAATACGATGCTGTAGAGATTTTCTAAGGTGAGGTGCTGGCCGTCGATGACCATTCGGTTCACTGTTTTGTGCCGGTGCCCACCACGATCTCCAGCGGCATCGAAAACCCCGCCCCGTCGGCGCGTTTTTGCAGGTTCGCGAAGACTTCGCTTTCGACTTTCGCGCGCGCCTCGGGGGTGAGTTTGGCGACCAGGGGGCGAAACGGCGCGGCCACTTCGGTGAATTGCTGCCAATATTCCTCGGGCGTTCCGCCCCAGTGGCCTTTGACGGTCCGGACTTCTTCGCGCGCGTCCGCGAATCCCGCGCCTTTGAGCTTGCTCGCCAGCAGGCCGCGCTCGCCGAACATAAACGCATGCGGCGCGTCAGGATCGGGAGGTGGCGCCTCGACGTACTTCATCAGAACCCCGATGGTGGCGCCCAGGAATGGCTGTTCGTGGCTGCCCCACACCACGAACGCCACGCGCCCTCCCGGCCTCAGCACGCGCCGGCACTCGCGAAACGCTTTTATCTGGTCGGTAAAAAACATGACGCCGAAGCGGCTGGAGACCACGTCGAACGAGTTGTCCGGAAAAGCAAGCGCCTCCACGTCCAGGACTCGAAAGTCGAGGTTCGCGAGCCCCTTTTTTCGAGCCAGTTGGGCGGCGAAATCGATCATTCCCCTGCCGACGTCGCTACCGGTCACGTGGCCAGCAGCTCCAACCTTTTCCGCGATGGGGATCGCGGGATCGCCGACTCCGCTGGCGAGATCAAGTACGCGCATTCCGGGACGCAACCGAGCCGCTTCGAGCACCGCTTCCGTTGCACCGCGCGTGAAGGACGAAAGCTGGATGTGCCATTTGCGCCAGGCCGCGACGGTGTCGGCGTCCGTCCATTCCTCGCGAAGCTTTTCGCGGAATCGGGCGATCTTGGCGGGATCGGGAGCGCTCATGCGCGGCCTCTTGCAGCGGGAGCAGAATGGCCGTCGTGACGCGGCGAACCATCGGAATTCGTCGAAAAGAATTTACGATATTTCTCCGGCATTGATTTGGGCCGGCCCTGATGATCGCAGATCACGTGCGTCGTGGCGCCGGTGGCAAGCAACTCGTCCAATGGCTGGCGCAAAACCTCATACGCGAAACGCAGTGTGCGCTTGTCGTATCGCGTTACGCGGGTACGAACCACGAGCATGTCGTCAAATCGCGCAGGGCGTTTGTAACGGCACGAAGCCTCGGCGACCACGATCAGCGTGTCGTCCTCGCTTTCCATCTGCTTGTATTCGAATCCCAGATGCCGGCACATCTCGACGCGGCCGATTTCGAACCAGATGAAATAGTTGCCGTGATACACGAAGCCCATCTGGTCGGTCTCGGCGTAGCGCACGCGGACGACGGCATCGGCGAATTCCTTCATGAGCTTATGATTTGCCCCATTTCGGCGGACGCTTTTCAAGAAACGCCGCAACACCCTCTCGGAAGTCCGGAGTGGCGCGAATGTCGGCGCTGGCTTCGATTGCCGATTCGAGTTCCGCTCGGATCGCCACACGATCGAAACTCAACAACAGTTTCTTCGTTTGTGCGACGGCAGTGGGGCTCGCCGCCAGCAACTGGCCGGCGATCTCTCGGGCGCGATCCATCAGCGATTCCAGCGGGACGATTTCGGTGATCAATCCCATGCGCAGCGCCTCTGCGGCATCGATGACCCGGCCGGTCAGCAGCAGGTCGCGCACCTGGCGGTCGCCCATGCGCCGCCGCAGAAAGACCGACACCAGCGCGGGCATGAAGCCCAGCTTGACCTCGGTATATCCGAATTTCGCTTCCGGCGCGGCGATCGTGAAATCAGCCAGCGTCGCGATGCCGCATCCGCCCGCGATCGCCGGACCGTTGACCGCCGCGATGATGGGCTTGGGAAAGCTGTGCAGCCGGTACAGCAATTTTGTCATCCGGCGCGCGTCTTCGAGATTCTTGGGAAGGGATTGCCGAGCCACATTTTGCAACTCGTCAAGGTCCATCCCCGCGCAAAACGCCTTGCCCGATCCTGTAAGGATGACCACTCTGTCAGGACCTTCCTCCGCGTGCTGCAGCGCCCCTAGCATGTCCGAAATCATCTGCGCCGAAATCGCGTTGCGCTTTTCGGGGACAGTGAGGGCGATCGTCGCGATCTCACCGCCGGTTTGATAGGTCAGGGTTGGGTATCCCATGCTTGAAACTCATTCACTCACAGACGAAACAGATAAACACGATTGAAGGAAAAATCAAAGGCCTTCCCTGTGAGCTTCTTGAATTCTAGTTGGGTTGCGGAGCTTCGGGTTGGTGGGCATACCGTTCGCGAAGCTCGCCGGTAATGGCACAGGCGATGGCCAGCGATTTGGAATCGATGCCTGTGGACACACCCCGCGAAGCGAGCGTCGTCAGTACGGTTTCCGTGGGTATGTTGCCGACCAGATGATCGCCCGCAAACGGGCAGCCGCCGAGGCCCGTCAGCGCGCCGTCGAATCGCCGGCATCCGGCCTCATACGCCGCCAGCACCTTCCCCACGGCGCCGTCCGGGCGGCTGTGAAGATGTACGCCGATTTCGATACCCGCGACGCAATTCTTTACCGTGCGATAGAGACGAGCAACGTCCTCGGGTGACGCGGTGCCAACCGTGTCGGCCAGCGAAACGGTTCGCACGCCCACGTCCTTCAGCCACACCAGCGCGTCTTCGACGATTTCAGGACCCCACGGCTCGTCGTAGGGATTGCCGAAGGCCATCGAAATATAGACCACGAGCTTGCGTCCTTCCTCCTTCGTGCGACGCTGAAGAAGTTCGACCAGCTTGCGCGATTCGTCACGGGACATGTTGGCGTTGGCGCGGCGGAAGTATGCGGAAATCGAATAGGGGTAACCGATGGTGGTGACGCCCCCCGTCGCGAGCGCGCGCTCGAGGCCCTGCTCGTTGACAACGATGCCGATGATTTCCGGCGATTCACCCGAAGGCAGTTTCGCCGTGACCAACTCCTTCATCACCGCTTCGCTATCCGCCATTTGCGGCACATGCTTCGGCGAAACGAAACTGACGGCGTCAATGTGGCTGAAACCGAGCGAAACCAGACGCCTCAAGTATTGGACCTTTTTCTCGGTGGGAATAGTTTCCCCGAGGCCCTGCCAGGCGTCTCGGGGGCATTCAATAATTGTGACGTCGCTCAAGAAGATGGTCCGCTCCCTTACCTAATATACAGGTTAAGAGTGGAGGGCTGAGAGCATAGAGCAAGCAAAACCCCTCTCAACTCCGAACCATGTCTGCCAGGGACGAATCGTCATCACCACTTCCACGGATTCCTGTAGATGTGCGCGGCATACCAGACGATGAGGATGGCCCCAGCAGTGGCAACGCCCATCAACGAGATGAACGCCATGGAAATCCGGCGGCGCGACCATTGCAGAATCGTCAGAGCCGCGGCCAGCACAGCGCAGCAAGTGCCGAGGTAAGACGAAATCTCGTAGATGAACCAGAGCGCGGACGTGGAAAACAGCCACCCGTGCGCAAGCGCATAGGACGCAAACAGGGCCATCGCAGCCGGAACCATGAAAAGCAGCGTCAATGCCAGGTTTTCCGGGCCGCTCAGCCGGCGCTCTTGCTGGATCGCGGCCATCTAGGTTTGAAAACTCATGCCTTGGTGTTCTTGATCCATCGAGTGAAATCAATTACGAGCATAGGCATTCCCGCAAGGGCTGCGACAAAACCCCCAGCGCGAGCAGCTTGATATAAGGCGGAACCGGGAACGCGCTGGAACCCAACTCGTAGTCGAAACCAGTTTGCTTCACCTTTTCCAAAAAATCTCCAGACCAGCGTCCATGAAACCAGGGCCATTGCAAAATATGGAATCGAACGCATCCGCATCAAGTCTGCAGGACGCCGGTCTTGAACTCCGCGACGTCGGTATTCAGGGCAGCGCTTTCCAGCGCTTCGATCAAGGCTTCGCGGGTGTGCGCGGGGTCGATGATCGCGTCGACCCACAGCCGCGCGGCGGCGTAGCGCGCGTCGGTTTGGTGCTCGTAAGTCGCCAGGATCTTGTCGTACAGCTCCTTGTGCTCTTTTTCGGTCGGCTTTTTGCCCTCGCGTTCAAGCTGCTTGATTTTCAGCTCGACCAGAGTGCCGGCGGCGGATTCACCGCTCATCACCGCGTAGCGCGCGAAGGGCCAGGCAAAAACAAAGCGCGGGTCATAGGCCTTGCCGCACATGGCGTAATGCCCGGCGCCGAACGTGCCGCCGCAGATCACCACGATCTTCGGCACCACGCTGTTGGCCACCGCGTTGACCATCTTTGCGCCCGCGCGGATGATGCCGCTCCATTCGGCTTCCTTGCCGACCATGAACCCGTTCACGTCGTGCAGAAAAATCAGCGGTACGAGGTTCTGGTTGCAGTCGAGAATGAACCGGGCCGCTTTCTCGGCCGACTCCGTATAGATCACGCCGCCGAATTCAATCCGCTTCTCGCCGGTGCCGGGCAGGGTAATGTTGACACTCTTTTTCTGGTTGGCCACGATGCCGACCGACCATCCGCCGATGCGCCCGTAGCCGCACAGAACCGTCTGTCCGCGCTCGGCGCGATATTCCTCGAACTCGCTCTTGTCCACGATGCGCGCGATTACTTCGCGCATGTCGTACTGCTTGGCCGAATCCCCGGCGACGATGCCGTAAATATCGTCGGCGGGCAGCGCCGGAGGTTTCGCGGGCTTGTGATCGAAACGCGGGGCGGGCGGATGGCCCAGCTTGTCGACCAGCGCGCGAATGCGCCGGAGGCAGGAGTCGTCATCCGGCTCACGGAAGTCCACGGTGCCGCTGGTTTGCGCGTGCATTTTGGCGCCGCCGAGATCTTCCAGCGACGTTTTCTGTCCGATGGCAGTCTGCACCAGCGCGGGACCGGCGAGAAAAAGTCCGCTGCCTTCGGTAATTAGAATGTGGTCGCACATCACGGGCAGGTATGCGCCGCCTGCCACGCACAACCCCATGATCGCGGCGATTTGCGGAATCCCCTTAGCGCTCATCACCGCGTTGTTGCGGAAGACGCGGCCGAAGTCGTCGGTATCGGGGAAAACGTCCTCCTGGAGAGGGAGAAATACGCCGCCGGAATCGACGAGGTAAATCGTGGGAATGCGGTTTTCGAGGGCGATGTTCTGGGCGCGGATGACCTTCTTGGCGGTCATCGGGAAGAAGGCGCCGGCCTTTACGGTGGCGTCATTGGCGATGATCATCACGCGGCGGCCCTCGACCTGCGCGAGCCCGGTGAGGGTGCCTGCGGCGGGCGCGCCACCCCATTCCTGGTACATTTCCCAGGCCGCGTAGATACCCAGCTCGAAAAATTCCGTTTTTGGGTCGATCAGTTTCGCGATGCGCTCGCGCGCCGTAAGGCGGCTTTTCTTGTGTTGGCCCTCGACCGCTTTCGCACCACCGGCTTCGCGAATCTTCTCCTCTTCGTTTTTGATTTGCGTCAGGCGCTCGACCATCGCGCGCGTATTCTGCTGGAAGGCCGGGGATTTTCGGTCGACGTGAGTTTCGATGACAGATTCCTTCACTCGCTGCTCCCGATCTAGAGGACTCGATCGCTGACTCGCATGCTTGTGAAAGGCGGCATTGTATCACTCGCGGATGGATTTCACTCCGGCGCTGGCGGAGCGGTTGGCGTACATTGCGCAGTCCGCAGCGCCGACATATAGTCAGAGCGGGACCACATGAGCTCGCCTCCCTACAGCCCGTCCAGTTACCCGCCGACCGTGCCCTATCGGTCGTGGTTCGCCAGGAACTGGAAATGGTTCGTGCCCAGCGTAGTGGTTGTGTTGGCGCTAGGCTTTGGCCTGTTTCTGTGGGGAACTCTGCGATTCGTCAATCAGATGTTCCGCTCGTCGGAGCCGTACCAAGCGGCCGTCCAGAAGGTGGAGCAATCACCGTTGGTCGCGAAGCGGCTGGGGCAGCCCATCCAGATCGGAGACATTGCCTCGGGCAACCTAAGCACGAGCAACACCACCGGGCATGCGCGGCTGTCGATTCCCATTTCGGGGCCTCTGGGGAAAGGTCGCATCATCGTGATCGCGCAGAAGTTTGGCAGCCGATGGATCTACCACTTGATTGAGGTGCGGGTGGATGGCGATCCGGCCGCGATCGTGATCGAGGGCAGTGAAGATGCGGTTCCGCCGCAACAGGAAAATCACGTGAACGACGACAACCCCGTGTGAGGGCTAGTTTTTCGCGACGCGCCGGCGGATAAAGTCGACAATGGCCTGCGTCGTGGTCCCCGGTAGAAACACTTCCGCAATCCCGATTTTCTTCAGGCCGACGATGTCTGCTTCGGGAATGATTCCGCCGATCAGCACGGTAACGTCATCCATCTGCTGCGCGCGCAGGAGGTCCATCAAGCGCGTGCAGAGCGTGTTATGGGCGCCGGAAAGGATGGAGAGCCCAATCACGTCGACGTCTTCCTGCAGGGCGGCCGACGCGATCATTTCCGGGGTTTGGCGCAAGCCGGTGTAGATCACTTCCATTCCCGCGTCGCGCAGCGCGCGGGCGATAACCTTGGCGCCACGGTCGTGGCCGTCGAGGCCGGGCTTGGCGATCAGCACGCGAATTTTCTGACCGGGCATGGGTCGAAAGAATACTTCAAAATCTTCGGAACTAGGTAATGGCGACTTCCTGGTAGACGCCGAAAGGCTGGCGGAGGGCGTCGCATATTTCGCCGAGCGTCGCGTAGGCTTTGACCGCTTCGAAGAGGTGGGGCATCAGGTTTTCGTCGCCGCCGGCGGCGTGGCGCAGGGAACTGAGGCGGCGCTCGACTTCGTCGTTCGATCGCTCAGCGCGCAGCTTGCGCAGGCGTTCTGCCTGGCCGCGAGCGACGGAGTCGTCGATGTGCAGCGTCTCGATCGGCTGTCCTTCGACGACGTAATCGTTCACTCCGACGATAATTTTTTCCTTGCGATCGACGGTCTGCTGGTAACGATACGCGGCATCGGCGATTTCCCGCTGCGGGAAGCCGCGCTCGATCGCCGCCACCATTCCACCCAGCGCGTCGATCTTCAAGATGTAGTCGCGGGCTCCGCGCTCGACCTCGTTGGTCAGCGTCTCGACGAAATACGACCCGCCAAACGGGTCGGCCGTATGGGTCACGCCGCTTTCGTAGGCGATGATCTGCTGCGTACGCAAGGCGAGCGTCGCCGCCGATTCGGTCGGCAGCGCCCAGGCTTCGTCGAGCGAATTCGTGTGCAGCGATTGTGTGCCGCCCACCACAGCGGCGAGCGCCTGAACTGCCGTGCGGACAACGTTGTTGTAGGGCTGTGGCGCGGTGAGCGAGCAGCCCGCCGTTTGCGAGTGAAAGCGCAGCGCCCAGGACCTCGGGTTCTTCGCGCCGAAGCGTTCGCGCATCACGCTCTGCCAGATACGGCGCGCCGCCCGATACTTGGCGATCTCTTCGAAGAAATCGTTGTGCGCGTTGAAGAAAAAAGAAAGACGCGGCGCGAAGTCGTCGATGGCCAGGCCGCGGCGTAGGCAGTGTTCCACGTATTCAATGCCGTCGCGCAGCGTGAAGGCCAGTTCCTGAATCGCCGTCGAGCCGGCTTCGCGAATGTGGTAGCCGCTGATCGAAATCGGATTGAACTTGGGCGTGTGTTTGGCGCCGAATTCGATCGTGTCGGTGACCATGCGCAGCGACGGGCCGGGCGGGTAGATGTACTCCTTCTGCGCGATGTATTCCTTCAGGATGTCGTTCTGCAGCGTGCCGGAAATTGTGCGCCAGTCGGCGCCTTGCTTTTCCGCGACCGCCAGATACATCGCCCAAATGGTCGCGGCGGGCGAGTTGATAGTCATCGAGGTGGTTACGTCGGCGAGGGGGATCTGGTCAAACAGCGCTTCCATGTCGGCAAGCGAACTGATCGCCACGCCGCATTTGCCAACTTCGCCTTCCGAGAGCGGATGATCGGAGTCGTAACCCATCAAAGTCGGCAAATCGAAGGCTACCGAAATACCGGTTTGGCCTTGCGAGAGTAGGTAGCGGAAGCGTCGATTGGTGTCCAGCGCGGAGCCGAATCCGGCGAACTGGCGCATGGTCCAGAGCCGCTCGCGATACATGGCGGGGTGAATGCCGCGCGTGTAGGGAGGTTGGCCCGGGGCTCCGAGGTCGCGTTCAGCGTTCCAATCGGCAACGTCGGCTTCGGTGTAAAGCCTTCGGATCGGGTAGCTCGAAACCGTGGTGAAGTCGGCGACGCGGTCGGGCGATTGCGCGAGCGACGGCTCTAATACCGATTCTTCCCACGCGACTTCGGCGGGGGAAGGTCTGCGTGGCGCGGCAACGCCCGGGTTCGGAGCGGGAGCAGCGGGAACTTTCCGCGCTTTCTCGTCCGTCAAGGGTCACCTCGGTGGCTAGCGATTCCCGGCCTGGGCGTTCCGCTCGGGGCCGCCGGGAATATTCGGCGTATTCGAAATTGTACCCCGAATGGCTTCCGCCACGCTGATGTTGTGAACCTCCAGCGTGCGTCCCATGGCCTGGTTGAAGTTCAGCTCCGCTTCGATCAGGTTGATGCGGTCGCGCAGCTCCACGCCCTGAGCCTGGGTCAGCAGTTGCTGCTTCTGAATCACGGTGAAAGCGGTTGACGTTCCGAGCTGCAGTTTCTTCACCTCGTCGTCGTAGCTCTGTTGGGCGTAGACGCGCGCTTCCTGCGCCGCCTCGATGGCCGCGCGATCTTGCTCCAGCACGATCATGGTCTGGCGGACATTGAGCACGATGGTGTTTTGCGTTTGCAGGTAGTTCACTTCCTGCTCGCGCTCGTTCAACTGTGCGGTTGCATTGTTAGCCTGCGCGGCGCGGTTGCGAACCGGAAGGTTCAGCGTGAAACCGCCTTCAAACGTCGGATATCTTGCGCGAAGCATCGCGCTCAAGTCGTCGCCCAAGCCGCTGCGGATCCGAGTTCCCGGCGTGGTCAGGGGTTCGCCCGCGATGCCAATCTCGGTGCTTCCAACCGGAATCGTGCCGGCCACCACATCGCCCGGAGCAAAAATCGGCAAGTCCGGCGCAAAGGCTCCCGTTGGTACGGATGGCGTGAAAACACCGGCCAACCCCGCGGCTTGATATTCGCCGAACAGATTCAGCGAAGGGAGCAGCAGGTTCTTGGTGGCTTTCACCTCGACCCCGGAGTTCTTTAGGTTCAGTTCGGCTTGCTGAAGCTCAGGTCGCTTCTGCCATGCTTCCTTGACTGCATCTTCCAGCGAGATGTTTTCGACATTGGGATTGAAAATCGACGTGGTCGGGACGATTTCGATTCCTTTCAGATTTCCAGCGAGCGGGTCTTTCGTAATGGCGACCAGCAATGTCGTCTCGTCGAGCAGCTGCGTGGTCTGCGCTTGGACCAAAGCTTGCTGGTCGGTGGCCAATTGCGATTGCGCGGTGATCACATCCAGCGGAGCCATGGTGCCGATTTCGAGCTGTTTCTTGTTGTTCTCGTAGAGTTGCTGGTCGGCGGCCACGGCTACCTGCTCGACCTTCACGTTTTCCCGCGCAAACACCAATTCCCAATAATCGGTCGCAACCTGCGTGACGGTCGAAATGACCTGCTGAGCGAATTGCGATTCCCCGACTTTTACGGTGTTTCTTGCCTCGATGATGTAGCGCGTGTTAACGGTTCGACCGAAACCGTTTAGCAGCGGCTGTGTAATTTCAGCTGTCAAGGTGGACTGCACGTATGGATTGAACAGGTCGAAGCCGCCGAAGTTGGTGGAGATTCGTGAGTTATTGAACGTCACTTGGGCCTGCGTGCCCGTCCAAAACCCCTGGGTATAGCCGAAGTTCGCCGTGGTCGTGTGGTCGGAAAGGCCGAGCGCAGTCTCAGTTGTGGTTGTACCCACCGAGGTAATGCCCGCGAAAAGAGGGTTATTGATAGGTGTGGTGGATTCTTCAAGAGAAAGCGTGCTGGTGACTACCGGATCGAACTGAAGCCTCCCGTTCGCGCCTGACTTCGCGAGCAAAAGGCTGGCCTCGTCCAGCCAGGGCGTGTAGCGCTCCACGGCAATTGCCAGATTGTTTTCCAGGCCCAGCGAGACCGCATCCTCGAGGCTCAGGTTCAGTTTGCCGCCCTGGATCAGCTGTTCGATCCGCGGAGTGTTGATAAGCTCCGGCTTCGGCACCTTCATCTGGGTATAGGGTGCGATGAGGTTGGGAAACCACGCATTCGGCTTTGAGAAGTCCGGTCCAGTCGAAAAGCTCATGCTCCGCGTAGGGGCTGGCGGTGGCCCCTGCGTTTCCGCAGGCGGTTGATATTGGGGAGGAGGCGGCAGCACGCCGGGCTGGCTGGATTGCGCAGGCGGCGTGGCCGCCGGCTGTTCCTGCGCGAAGACGGGCGACACCACCAGCGACGCCGCCGTCGCGATCACCATCACTGCATGCAAAATCCTTCCACTCATCGTGTTTTTCCTCTCCCTAGTTTCGGCATGTCCGGAGCGTGCAGAACCCCAATGTATTGAAACGTGTCCGGACCCCGATTTGTTTCAGAAACATTCCGGAAAAGAAGCCGCAGCCATGCCTGTGCACTCGGTTTTGGACGTACAGGAGGTAACTCGGGCGCTCCAAAAACCTCAGTTTCCGGCACTTCGGCAAACGCTTCTGAATTGTGCGAACCAGCGGACAGGTGAGTGTAGCACACTGAAAGTCAGGTTCTAAACCTCAAGCCTTGCGATACGGGGGTGCCCCATCCAGAATTTCAGGATTCCATCTGGACAACGCTGCTGCCAAAGGTATGTGTTGCGGAATCGTCGAAAGCAATGAAGGCCTCGCTTCGAGATTCCGAGCTTTCAGCTGTCGTTGAGGATTACCGTGTCGAGATAACGGCGGCGGGAGGAGACTGGAGTTTTGCCAGCTCGCTGGCAAAGACTGGGCTCTCCGGAAACTCCGCAGCGAGTTCGCTTAGCTGGACCCGGGCTACTTCTGGCTTCTTCTCACGAAGGGCCGCGAGCGCCAGCAAAATCTTCGCAAACGGCCCGAGGTAGTGGCCATGATCGGCGGCGATTCCGAGCTGTTGGATGCCCGTTTTCCTGTGGCCATGGATTCTTGCGAAGGCGAGGAAAATAGGAGCGAACGGGTCTGCCATTGCGCCTAAATTCTGTTGATGCGTCTCGATTTGGTAGCATAATTTCGCAACGTAGCGACCCGAGTCGCTGCGCGAGGGCACACTGGAACAACTCTGGCGGTTCGGGTAGGCGATTGAGAGTTCCTGATTTGAAGGATCTGTATCATCGATTGATGAAGTCTAAGGTGATGTCCCGCTGGGTCAAGATCGGCGGACTGTTGGCTGTAGTTGTGATCGGTGGCGCCGCCGTGCTGGTGGCAGGCCGCTGGCCGTTCACGCGGGATGCGATGGTCAGGGCGCTGCAGGAAGAGTTCTCCAGCACGGTCGAACTGAAAACGTTTCACGGGACCTATTTCACGCCGGGATGCGTCGCCGAAGAGGTGACCTTCCGCCGCAACAGCGATCGAAACACCGCGCCGATTGCCACGGTGGAAAAGCTCACCATCCAAGGAACCTACTGGGGGCTTTTCAGCATTCCGAAGCGCGTTCGACGTGTCCGGATCGAAGGATTGCATATATTCGCTTCACCAAGCAGTGAATCCACCGGCAACGAAGCACGACCTGCCACCAGCCCGGTGTCGTCCGCAGTGGTTATCGACGAGATCATCGCGGACGGTTCGCTAGCGGAGTTTGGTTCCGATGAACCGGGGACAGAACCCCTTAAGTTCGAAATTCACAAATTGACGCTGAACTCCGTGGCGGGCGACCGACCTATGTCGTTCCATGCCTCGCTCCGGAATCCGAACCCTCCTGGAGAAATTCGGACGGACGGCCAATTCGGCCCCTTATTGCCGAAGAACATCGGCCACACCCAACTTTCCGGCTCCTATGTTTTTCAGAACGCGGACCTAGGTGTGTTTTCCGGCATAGGAGGAACGCTGTCATCCATTGGCAAATTCGATGGCCTGCTCGAACACATCGAGATCGAAGGTAGTACCGACGTGCCCGATTTCCAAGTAAGGAAGAGCAATCACACGGTACACCTGAAAACGCAATTCCATGCGATGGTGAACGGGATGGATGGAGACGTCGCCCTAGAGTCGGTGGACGCTCAATTTGAGCGGACGTTCGTCGTATCGAAAGGCGAAGTGGCACACAAAGCGGGTTCGGAGGGCAAGACCGTCTCGCTGGGCGGGGCGCAACTTCAGGGCCGGATCCAGGACTGGTTACACCTCCTTTCCAAGGCCGACCCTCCAGCTTTGACCGGAGCGATGAACTTCAGAATACAAGTCCTGGTTCCGCCCGGGAAGCGGAAGTTCATTGAAAGGGTGAATCTGCAGGGGGACTTTGGAATTGACGCGGCGGGTTTCACCCGCTCGACGACGCAGGAGAGTGTGGACACGCTCAGTCACGTGGCTCAAGGCGAGAAGGAGAACGGCGATCCGGCGAGCGTCGTTGGAAACCTAAAGGGACATGTTGTGCTCAAAGACGCGGTCGCGACGTTTTCAGATTTCTCCTTCAGCGTTCCGGGGGCGCTTGCCCACGTGCACGGCACATACGGCCTGTTGACCGAGCAGGTAAACCTTCATGGAACCGTGCAAGTCGATAACAAGCTTTCCAAGGGCTCGACGGGCACGAAATCATTTCTGCTCAAATTCGTGGAGCCATTCTTAAAGAAGAAGAATGCCGGCGAGATCGTGCCCATCAAAGTCGGCGGAACCCTTCACCGCCCGACTTATGGACTGGATGTGGTCCCCTAATTGACAAAGCGATAAGGACGGCCATCTAGGGAACCCTCGGCCGTATCGCCGGCCACCGCCGATGGCGCGGCCTTCCTCAGTTGATCGAGCTCAGCCTGAACTTTCATCCACTGTTTGGGCTTGCTCTTGGTCGCATAGGGAGCATCCGGATGCCCGTAGAATTCCAAAAGTTCGGACCGCAGCTCAGGCGAAACACCCGCAAAGTTTCGCTTGGCGAGTGCATCGAGCAACTCCGCGTGGGCCTCATCGTCGAGCCGATATTTTCCGGGACCCGTTGCGTCACCGGTATCAAAATTTTCATTCGGCAGGTCCAGCTGACCGGCGCCCACCTGGCCCAGCAGCTTGCGGTAACGATCCAAGGTTGCGTTGAAGCTGGCTTCGAACATGCGTTCCGTCTCCGGGGTAGGCGTCCGGAGCTGCAACACTTTCAGCGGACCAATTTTAGGGACAATCCGCGCAAGAAAGGCGAGACAATTTTCCCAAAACGTGGGCGGCTGATACTTATTCCCCCAGTTCTTCTGATAACTGGCGCGCGAAAGATTGTAGAGAAACTTCCTTTTCGTGATGCCGGGCTGATCCTTCATGATCGCGTCCTTCTTCAGACTCCAGGCGATGCGGGTCGCCTTGGGAAGAAGCTGGCTGACGTCATGGCGGTAAGAACCGAGCACTTCATCCTCGTCCGATAGAACGCTCTTGAGGTCTAGGCCGTAGGTTTCCTGGAAGGCTTGTTCCAGGAGAGGAATGGAAACCGTAAAGCCGATAAAGTCGTGGTAAGAATCCGGAGCGTATCGTCCCTGCGCTACTTCCAGAACGTCGAACCCAAATTCGGTCTTTACGTGCGCCAGCGGGCTTTCTTCATACGTAACCACGTCGCCGTACTTCTTTTTCAAATTCGGATACAGGATGGGGACTGCTCGATTTACACCGATGACGTGACCGTCGTTGTCCGCAGCGTAATGAGAGAGGGCGCCGAGCGCAAACGCGTAGCCGTCAAGGTCCTTGGAATCCCGAAGCAAGGCCAGGATAAAGTCCCCGCTCCGCACATAGTGCGTCAAGTCGCTGAAGAGTTTGCTTCCGTGCGGGTAATAACCCATGTCCTGGATGATGGCGCCGCCATAGGCGTAGCCGTGCGCCTGTTTGAGTTCTTCCGCCGTCGCGGCGGGAAAGCGCTTCAAGAGTAACGGGCGTATGTTGGTGTCCCAAGCGCTGTCGATGATGGCTTCATGCGCAAGGACGGCGTAGGCTGCGCTCTGCGCCGGCCAGGCGATCGACAAGAAAAGCGCCAGCACTGGCGCGCAAACTCTCGCAAACCATGTTCTGCCGCGCGGGAAGGGGACTTCAATGTACCGGCGTTGGGTGCGTGGATGAATATGCGGCATAAACTATGTGAAACGGCTCCGGCCGCCGAGAGGAGCCGCTCCTGTTACGTTCCGAGGGTTTTCTCCACTTGGCCGAGTTTCTTTTGGACCTTACCGCCGATCTTTACGACCTGGCCTTCCGCGCAAGCGGGGATTGCTCGTCGCTCGCCCAACTTTATTCTTTAACGCTATCTTCGCTCCTCTTCAGGACAGGGGCCAGATGCTGGCCGGGGCTGGAATTCCTTCGGCATTCGCCACAATTCTGGGACAGCCTGAAGACGGGCAGCAAGCAGCCCGAGACGTGCCCCCTCCCTAACGGAATACGAGGTTAGACCTCGGGAAAATGAATCTTCAGCTTATAGCAGATGTACAGTACCAGGATCGCGCCCAGTGTGGAAAAAATGAGGCCGGCGGGATGATACCGTTCGTTTCTCGGGCGCAAGAACATGTGGGTAACGGCACCGCCAAGGATCGATCCGATGATACCGAGCACGATCGTCCAGAACATCGTTATGTGCACGTGCATCACCGATTTCGCAATGAACCCCGAGATTAGCCCAATGAGGATATACCAAATCAAGTGAAACATACTTTCCCCCTAGTCGTTTGCCTTCAGAACGGTGTCGAGTGAAATCCAAAGTTTGGCAATTAACTCGAAGTCTGCTGTCATTCCGGGAACCCTAGCGCGTCCATTTCTCCTCATTTCCGATGAAGGAGAATAACCCAACATTTTTCGCTATCCTAGTCAACGTCACCGCGGCTGGCCGTTCTGTTCGAGACACTTTTGGGAATTGGCCCAATCGCGTGTCATATGATTTGCCCGACAGTCTATGGCTAACACCCCTGACCTGCCCCCGGACTTACGCTGCGTCATCCGGCATCGATCGCAACATGTCGGATGGGTTGGTGATTTCTAAGCCAACGCCTTGATGTATTTGTGCAGCCAAGTCCCCACTCGACCGTTTGGAGTGTGTCGGCTTCTTACGCGGAATCGATTTCTTCCTTCGTTTTGCCTTTTTATGGCTAGCGGACTTCCCCTTGGCGAGTCTCTTTCTGGACATGCGTGGAGTCTATCACCGGCGAACGCCTCGGCCAACGTTGCCGTCAAGGCGTTCCCATCGCTACTACTGAATAGCTATTTCTGGGGAGAGTCTAACCTCGCCCTTTTGGATGTACATCACATCCTTGCAGATCTCCCTGTGCGAATATGGTGTGTTTCGGTCTGTATTCGCCGATTGTTCTCGCAACGGCTACGGAATCGAGGAAATCTTCTGCGTTGAATGTGCGATCTCTTCTTTTTCTTCATGACGAAGTCTTCATCTCGTCGATTTAGATCGCTCGGGGAAGGTCAGCTGGGAGCATGCCAAAGGTCACCTCGACAGCTCTGCCTTCTTCCCATCCGAGTGTGTTTGGAATTCGCAGTTCGCCATACCGATGGTCGGCGCCTTGGAAAGATAATTGCACCAGCTGAGGCTGCTTTAGCGTCGAGCGATCTAGGGGCTTCTGAACCGTACCGGCGAGCGTAATCGTGGGTTGGGTCATGTTGATTCGCCTGGGGAGAGAATGGTTGCGCCCGCGCTCTAATCCGTAGCTGGCGCAAAGCTGTCCAAAATGGAACATTGCAGGACTCTTAAGGCTGCGACGGGCGGCCTAGTTTAAGCGCTTTCGTTCATGTTCATCCTCCAAGTGTTTTCAAATCAACCTAACTCCCGATCAACGCGACTAAAATCAGGCGCTCGGCCGGAACTGGATAGGTGATTTCGCGACTGTGCGAAATGAGACTGCACGGCTTCCACGTAGATGGCATGGTGGGTGTATGGTACGTAAGAACGCGAAGAAGGAATCGGACGAGGCGACGCGTGCCAGCGTCAGGAAGGAAATGGCGAAACCGCGCATGGCCAAATCCGCGAGAATAGCCGAACTGAATCTGGATGCTTCCCGGATTGCGGAAGAGCCAAGCGTCACAATGCCTGGAACCGTTGACGCGATCGTCCCGTCTTCCCGCCCGGGCCAACCGGAAAAGGCGCAGATTGCCGTTGACGGGGCCGACCGTCTGTATCGAAACCTTCGTATTGAAAACATTTTGACTGATGAACATGGCGATGATGTGAAGCTCAAAAAGGGCGCTCACGTGGAGGTTACCATCGCGGACAAAGGCGATTGATGCCGTCTATAAGCTACCAGGAGAATCCAAATCCCCGCCGGCTCCGTTAGACACCAACGCTTTGAAAGAAGAGTACTGTCAATGGGTTACAGGTTGTTGGTTCGTTTCTTGTCTTCGGCGTGGCACACTCAAACCGGGCCATCCGCGTCCCGCCTGAAACTTTCACCTCCCCGCCTTCGTTGACACCACAGCAACCGAGGAACTACCATGAGCCTGCCGGTCGCATCGTTAATGCCCTCTCACTCGCCTTCCAAGGATCTTCGCCGCTTCGTGCGCCCGATTCCGCTACTGGCATGCGCTTTGTTTGTGCTCGGCATCTCCACGCGCGCCCAGGTGCCCACGCCACAGCAGGTAGCGGCACAGGCCAAAACCACCGGTTACGTCACCGATCTCGCTGGCGTTCTGAGCCCGGCCGGCAAGGAAAGAATCGAAGCTCTTTCGACCGAGCTGAGCCAAAAGGCCAACGCCGAGATTGCCGTTGTCACGGTCAAGTCCACCGGAGACCAGACGGTTCAGCAATATTCCTTTGATGTTGCTGATGCCATGGGCATCGGACCCCAGAAACAAGGTCGTGGCGTCCTGATATTCTTTGCCACCGACGATCACAAATATTTTACCCAGGTCGGATATGACCTCGAATCGATTTTGCCCGACGCGAAGGTTGGAGATTTCGGCCGTGAGGCACTGCCTGATCTGCGCGCCAACAATTACGATGCGGCGCTCTATCTCGTAACTCGGCGGGTCGCTGATGTCATCGCAGCGGACAAGGGCGTGACATTGAGTGGCTCCCTTCTACCGCGTAGCGATTCTGAATCCACTCCGCACATTCCGCCCTTTGTCATCTTCATCGTCATTTTCGTAATTTATTCGATCATCCGTAGCATCATCGCGGCGAGCAGAGGGGGCCCCCGTGGATTGGGTCCGCGAGGCGGCGGAGGTTGGGTCGCGCCGTTCATTCTGGGCAGCATGGTCGGCCGCGGTGGGTGGGGCGGGGG
>Ga0210404_10000598_pt1 | contig 17646 bp, 14 predicted proteins | sample IncBWH28MmetaG_FD_155455 | JGI IMG/M metagenome (GOLD analysis project Ga0210404, IMG submission 155455) | Forest soil microbial communities from Barre Woods Harvard Forest LTER site, Petersham, Massachusetts, United States - Inc-BW-H-28-M | ecosystem: Environmental > Terrestrial > Soil >... | reverse complement strand
TCGTTGGGTATGGAAGGGTGGGGACAATGTTCTCGATGCGCCGCCCTTGAGTGCCTGTTCCGCTGGTTTCCTGGCTGACAGGCCCTATCAGTTGCTGGGCGGAGGCGGAGGGAATAGGCTGAAATAATGACAGTAGGGCTGTTATGAGGCCCAATGAGATCGCGTAAGTTACGATGAGATGCTGGCGTTTCGCTTGGTGCATGGTCTAGGTCCTCCGTATTTCAGTACCCACCATTGCACGTATCAATGAAGCGTATTTCATACATAAGTAGTGCAGGCGATCCGATCACGGTACGTCTTGATTCGGATATGCACTGCCAGTGGGGAGATTGAGCAAGAGGAATGCCCCGGTTCGCACATGCGATCGATCGGCTCTTAAATTTCTAATTAATTTGTCAAAACGAGAGCTTGAAGCATCCATCTGCCAAACTGCCAGGTAAGCGTAAGGCGGGGCGAGTGTATGTGTTGCAGGCAACATCCAAAGATTTGAACATATGATGCTGATAATTCAGTATTCATTCTAACGCATTGAAGTAGGGCACTTTTTGGTGTTTGTTCATAGAATTATTTGTTGAGAACTAGGCAAGACTACTTGGTTTTCAGATAGTACGACAAAGCGTTCTTGCCCTATTGGCCTGGGAAGCTGGGAAGTTAGGAAGTAGGCGACGAGCAGTCATTTACGATAAAAGAGATTTGCGCTACAAGCGTTTCGGTAGGTTTGAAAATGAAAATGAGAAAATTAGATTGAACAGGTTCTGCCAACATGGAAAGATTTCTTTGTGCAGAATTCACTCGACTCCGTTGACGGAAACGCGACGTTCTGCCATTCTGATAAAAACCTAAGGAGAGGCTTCATGGCTCATAAGAAAGAGAACACACGAAAGGTTGCGCTTGTCGGACTTGGCTACGTGGGCCTTCCTATTGCTGTCGCATTCGGGAAGTGGCAGCGAGTGATCGGTTTTGATATCAACAAGGCAAAGATTGCAGAACTGCAGAGGGGCTTTGACCGAACGGGAGAAGTATCGGCGGCTGACCTCACAGCCACTGATGTGCAGTATACTTCGGAGCCTACCGACCTAAAGGCCGCCGACTTCATTATTGTGGCCGTTCCAACTCCGATCAATGAAGCGCTCCAGCCTGATCTCAAGGCGCTGCGAATGGTCTCGGAATTGATCGGCAAAAATATGTCGCCTGGTACGATCGTTGTCTATGAGTCTACGGTTTACCCGGGAGTGACAGAGGATATTTGTCTCCCCATTCTGGAGAAGACTTCCGGCCTCAAATCAGGTATTGACTTCAAGGTTGGATATTCACCAGAGCGCATCAATCCAGGGGATAAGGAGCATACTCTCGAGAAGATCGTCAAAGTCGTTTCGGCTCAGGATGCGGATTCGCTTGAAGTCGTTGCGAATACCTACGCGCTCGTCGTGAAGGCTGGGGTCCATCGGGCTTCAAGTATTAAGGTCGCGGAAGCAGCCAAGGTAATCGAGAACACACAACGTGATCTGAACATTGCGTTGATGAACGAGCTGGCTCTCATCTTCCATCGTCTCGGAATCGATACCAAGTCGGTCCTCGACGCTGCCGGTACGAAGTGGAACTTTCTGAAGTTTTTCCCAGGATTAGTCGGCGGACATTGTATTGGTGTGGACCCGTATTATTTGACCGCTAAGGCTGAATCGGTCGGCTATCATCCGCAAGTGATTCTGGCTGGTCGGCGCATCAATAACGGGATGGGAAAGTTCGTTGGGGAGCAAACGATGAAGCTGCTCGCTCAACTCCCCAGGCCAGTCAACGATCTCAAGGTGGCAGTCTTAGGCCTCACATTTAAAGAGAATGTGCCGGATCTGCGCAACAGCAAGGTGCTCGATATCATTCAGGAGTTGCGTGAGTATGGGATTCAAGTGTTGGTGCATGATCCGATCGCAGAACCGGAAGAGGCGGTCGCTGAATACGGAATCCATCTGCAGCAGTGGAACGATCTGAAGAATGTCGATGGGCTGGTTATTGCGGTGGCCCACCGCACGTATGCGGAGATGGGCCTGCAGGAATTGCTCAAGCCTCTCCGCAGTCAGCGGGAGGGTGTGGTTATTGATGTGAAATGTCTGCTTGATCAAGCGAAACTGCCTAAGACGCTCAAGTACTGGCGTTTATAAAATACCGGGCGCTGGAGCGATCCTTTAAATATGAGTGAATCTTCGCTCGTCCTCTGCAGGAATAACAGAGAGCGGTTGTTCATCAGCAGTAGTGCAGGCTTGATCAAAAACCAGACAAGACCTACAGCACCTACCTACATATAGACAAAACCTTTCTCCATCTATACAACCCGTAGTAGTTTGGTGTACATTACAGTTGGCATTAAAATTCCACTCTGTTCCAGTCTAACGCCAGACTTTGCCTGCTGACCTTGTGGGTTATGAATACTTTCTGCGCTAAAACTTCTAAATGGTACCGTATCATCGTCAGAGGCGCCTTCTTTACAGCCTTGGTTCTGCTTGCCGGCTGCGCCTACTTCGATTCACCCGACATCAAGCGAGGTGATCAACATCTCGCAGCTGGTAATTGGGAAGAGGCCAGTCTCGCCTATAAGCAAGCCCTGAAAGATGATCCCTTCAATCCCACATTACAGAGCAAATACACCATTGCTCGAGAACGAGCTGCGGCGTCGTATGAGGAGCGAGGACGGGCGTATCTCAAAGAACATCAGACTGACCTCGCGATGGAACAGTTTAAGCGCGCACTAACCATTGAACCGTCCAGTCTCGATCATCAATCGGGATTGCTTGAAGCGCTTCGCTTGAAAGATGCGCGGGGCCAGAATCGAGAGGCAGATCGCCTCTCCCAGCTCGGTCGGACCGACGAGGCCATGGAGGCTTATGCCAGAGCGGCTGAGATGGATCCCTCGTTCAAGGAACCCCTCGACAGTATCTCCAAACTCACAGAGGAGCAGCAAGCGCTGAACCGTGATGATCGGCGGAAGCAACCGGTGACACTTCGGTTTCGCAATGCCGGGCTTAAAGAAGTCTTGGAAGGGATTGGAAAGGCCGGAGGGATCAACCTCATTTTCGACAAGGATGTCAGAAATGACCCTGTGACGATTAGCATTCAGGACACGCCGTTCGAAGAGGCCTTCAATCTCATTCTCAACAGCAATAGCCTGTTCGCCCAGACTGTATCCCCGGGCGTCATGATTGTCAGCCCCAATACCAAGCAGAAGCAGGAGCAGTATCAAGATCTGATGGTTCGGACGTTCTATTTGTCCAACGCCAAAGCGAAAGACATGCTGGTGTTGTTGAAGAGCATGCTCGATTCCAAACGGATGCATGCCAATGAACAATTGAACACGATTGTCATCCGGGACCAACCGGAAAAACTGGAGATGGCTGAAAAGCTCATCATGGCCAACGACCGCCTGGACTCCGAAGTCCTGTTTGATGTTGAGGTTCTGGAAGTCGATCGCACGACAAATCAGACCTATGGTCTGACCTATCCCAAAAACGTCGCAGCCGCCATCGTCCCTCCGGGATTTACGGGATTGATCGCCGGAGACATCGGACAACAGTTCACGCGCGGCCAACTCACCAACCTTGGAGGGGACAACTATCTCTTTAAGCTTCCGACCAATATCCAGCTGGATTTCTTTAAACAGATCACTGACGCCAAGACCCTTGCCTCCCCGAAAGTTCGCGTGGTCAACAACAAAAAGGCCGAGATTAACATCGGGAACAAGCAGCCGATCCTGCTTTCCACAACGAATGTCTTACCTGGTCAGGCGGCAACAGGAGCAGTTCCGACGACTTCGACGGTGACCTCGATCGAATTCCGCGACACAGGAGTCAAATTAACCGTTGAGCCTTCCATCCATCTGGGGAATGAACTTTCCCTGAAGATGAAGATTGAAGTCGTTAGTCTTGGCGACCGAGTGACGCTCCAAGCCAATCCCCCGATTACCCAGTTTACCTTCGGCAATCGGTCGGCGGAAACGATGCTCAATGTCAGAGATGGCGAAACCATTGTTTTGGGAGGGCTGATCCAAGAAGAGGACCGCAAAACCCGCACCACTATCCCATGGATCGGCGATCTCCCTTTCATCGGCAATCTCTTGAGTTCTTTTCAGACCCAACGGGTCACCACCGAGGTGATCCTGACGATCACACCGCACATCATTCCGGGGGTAACTCCTCCGGGGTTCAATACGCAGGTGTTCTGGTCCGGGACGGATTCAAGCTATGCCACGAGCCCGCTGTTTGCCACAAAGGGAAAGAAGATTTCCATGATGGGAGGTGGGGTTTCCGGTGCGGGGTTCTCATCGTCGGGAGGGCCGGCAAAAGGGGGAATAGCAGGGACGGCCGCTGCAGCGTCACTCACCCCAATGGCTTCGGTAGGGGCGGTTGCCTCGATCAGGCCAGACGAGTCGGTGATCCAAATGAGAAAAGAATTTAAGCTTGCCATCACTGACGAACGTCTTCGTCCAACGGCGGAAGGCGTATTTCAGCTTCAGTATGACCCACAGGTGCTAGAATTCAGAAGACTCCTCAATGGGGAGGTCATCCACTCAGACGGCACAGGTGAGCAGGCGTCTAGCAGCCCAGAGAAGCAAGTGGGAACGGTTGCCTTCAAAGTTTCACCATCAGCGAGACAGGCAGGGGGGCGAACCGTAACGGTCACCTTCTATGCCAAGGCACCAGGTGTGTCTCCTGTGCGTGTGGCGTTGGTGGATTCCGCCGCGGAATCATCCACGGTATCGACCCAAGAAGGAAAAGGCATCGTGAGGGTGCGGTGAAAGAGTCAGGCGTGACCCTCTTGGAGCTCTTGATCACGCTGACAATTGTGATGGTTCTCGCCTCTATTGCTATGCCGCTTAGCCGCCTGTCGGCGAAACGGACTCACGAAATAGAACTGCGGCAGCATTTGAGGATCATGCGGGCTGCCATCGACACCTTTAAGCTGGAATGGAATCGCGATGGCGACGTCTTATTGGGGCCGGCTTGCGTGAAGAACAAGCTCACGTGCAAAGACGTGACGAGTGTCTACGGCTATCCGAAGTCGCTGGATATGTTGTTGGGGATCAAACTCACTAGTCAAGAGGCGACGGTCAGGGGCACGACGACGAAGCGCTATCTGAGAAGTCTTCCCCTTGATCCATTGAGCGGCAAGGCTGATTGGTTGTTCCGATGTTATAAGGATGCGCCGAACGCATCGAACTGGTGTGGGGATGACGTCTACGACGTGATGACTCAAAGTCAGGACATGGCATTAGATGGAACGAAGTATCGAGATTGGTAAGCATGGAGCATGGGGCGCAAATGGTTTCACCCTGCTCGAACTGATGATCGTCGTATCGATCATCGGCATTCTCGCCACACTGGCGGTGCCCTCGTACCAATCGTCGGTTGTGAAGGCCAAAGAGGCTGCCTTGCGTCAGGATCTTTCCACACTCCGCGATGTGCTGGATCAGCACAAGGCAGACCAGGGAACGTATCCTCCGTCTCTGTCGGCATTGGTGGGCGCCGGGTATCTGCGGGGAATCCCTAAGGATCCCTTCACCGGTGCGACGACCACATGGCAAGAGATTTCTGATCCTGTCGAGAAGGGCGTGGTCGACATCTTTTCAGGGGCCGAGTTTGTGGGGACGAACGGCACCCCCTACAATAGTTGGTAAGGATGCCTGTACGAACTTCTTATCGCCGAATGTTTCAGACTTCAGTTGAAGCAACACGGCCCTGTTAGTCGATGGTACGAGTCGGAGTCCTCTGTGCAGTCGGCTTTGCCTCAGCCTTGTTTGCGGGATGTGGGGAACTCGAGCCGATGCGTGAGCCGGAGGTAGTCGACCTTGAGCTGACCACAGATACGTTAAAAGCGTCGGTGCGCGATGCGCAGCGGACGGTGGCGGAGTTGCGGACTGACCTTGAGTCACGGCGTATGGAATTAGCAGAAGCTCGGGTCGCTCGGGCGCAGCTTGAAGGACGGGTCAGGGAAGCGGAACGACGGGTCATCGAAGCACGACAGGTGATCGCGCTGCAACGGGAAGAACTGGCCGCAGCTCGGACGGAGCGGGCGCGTGCGTCCCGAAGCAGTCTTCAATTGCAGGGTCAGTTAAGGCAGCTCCAGAAGCAGCTCGCAAGAATGGGGAAATCGGGCCCTGCTCATGACGGGCAAAACGCGGCCCCCGTACCGTCCAGTGGTGTGATGCAAAAGGGCCAGAAGACCATGCAGGTTCCTGCACAACGCAATCAGCCCTCAGAATTTCCGGAGTCGCCTCAGATGGTGGCGACCTCGGCTGCTGTGATGCAGGTGCCGGCCAACCGTACGCTCTCGTCAGAGGTTGAGCAGCAGAGATCTCCAGCTAAATATGTTTCCGTGAAACCCGGTGATACACTCTGGAGCATTGCGCAGAAGTATCACGTCAATGTGGAACGTCTGCGGGCGCTCAATCAATTGACCGACAACAGGATTGTCATTGGCCAGGCCCTGTGGCTATCAGATGATCGGCCCATGGATGGGGTCGGTGCCGACAAGGTCATGTCGACGCCGTAAGCCCACCCGCCCGACATTCGTGCACGTCTTACCATGCCTGTATTTGCTTACAGAGTGGCCCGTCCTGATGGCTCAACCCTCGATGGACAGGTTGAGGGAGAGGAAGAACACCTCGTCCGGGCCAAACTGGAGAACCAGGGCTTCCTCGTCTTTCGGTTGCGGCGACGGGGTGCGGCCACGACCGGTTTGGGTCTGGGGTGGCAGGCATTTAGAAAACTCCCGCTTGGCGAATTCTTGGTGTTCAATCAAGAGCTGCTCGCCCTTGTGAAAGCCGGTCTTCCGGTGTTGCGGGTGTGGGATCTCTTGATCGAGCGAGCCAATCATTCAGGATTTCAGCAGACCTTGCGGACGGTCCGACAAGATATTCGTGGAGGGGCATCGGCTTCGGAAGCGCTGACAAAACACCCGATCCATTTCTCAGAATTGTATATTGCGACGATCAAAGCTGGAGAACAATCGGGGAATTTGGCCGAGGTGCTGCAGCGTTTCATTGCCTATCTGAAGCTGATGATCGGGCTGCGCCGGAAGGTCTCAAAAGCGCTTGCGTATCCTGGTTTCCTCGTGCTTGTCGGGATTGCCGTCATCGGGTTTCTGTTGAGTTACGTCGTGCCGACGTTCGTGTCTGTCTATGCGGAGACGTCGAAATCCTTACCGGTTGCCACGCAACTATTGCTTGATTTGGTGACAGGGGGCCAATCATACGTTCTGCCTGGATTGGCGGGGCTAATCATTCTTGGGCTTGCAGGTCGTATGTATTATGTCACACCAACCGGGCGATTCGCCGTGGATCGGCTGTTATTGAACGTGCCCGTCTTAGGACCAATTTTCGTGAAGCATTATACGGTCCAGCTCACGCGCACCCTCGCAACGATCCTTGCCGGAGGGACCCCGCTCGTGGATGCGCTGTCTATTGCACGGAGCGCCATCTCCAATCGATATGTGTCGGTCGGCGTCGCGGGTGCGGTCGACGAAATTCGCGAAGGGACAACCCTGGCCGCCGCACTGGATCGCCCCAAAGTATTTCCCAAATTGGCGGTGGAGATGCTGTCGGTAGGGGAGGAGACCGGATCGTTGCCCACGATGTTGCATGACGTGGCTGAATTCTATGAAGGAGACCTGGATCTCCGGCTCACGCAATTGACGACGTGGATTGAACCGGCACTACTTCTGATCATGGGGCTCTTAGTTGGTGCAATCGTCATCATCATGTATCTGCCTGTGTTTCAAATGGCTGGAGCGGTGTAGCGCTGAATGCCGTAATCGCGCGGTTCGGCTTGCGTTCATGTGTTGAGGAGTGAGCAGGAAACTATGGCACGGACTGTGACGCGACCAACGCTGACGGATGTTCTCGTACGGCAGGGGATTTTGCCGAAACAGACGCTTGACCAAGTGCTCAGCCGACTGGGCGGTGTGACGGCAGCCTTCGGCCAGACCTTGGTGAGCGAGGGGATTCTCTCTGAGGATCAGCTGGCCCGTGCGCTGGCAGCCCAGTTTGACTTGCCCTGCGATCTTCTGACGGAATTTCGGGTCGACCAGTCGTTCTATGACTCCATGTCGGTGAAACTCATGCAGCGGCATCCGTTTATACCGATTGCAGAGCACCAAGGCCGCCTGACCATTGCCATTCCCGATCCGCAGAGTATCCTGGCACTGGATGAGTTGGAACTGCTCTTGGGGCGTCCGTTGGATCTGGTGGTGAGCCCGAGAAATGCGATTCTGGCGGCCTTGGAACGCAGTGAAGGCTCCAGTCAAGCCCTTCGGGAGCTTGAGGCCGAGTATCGCTCCGTGTTGGTGAAGGAAGATGAGCGGGGAGAGGAAGTCCTTACGATCGATCACGCGGGAGAGGATCAAAGTCCTGCCGTCAAACTGCTGGATTCGATCCTCCTGAGCGCGATGCAGCGTCGGGCCAGCGATATTCACATTGAAGCCGCCGATCGTGCCACCAAGGTGAAATTGCGGGTTGATGGGATTCTCGTTCCAGCGATGGAGCCGCTCGATGCCCGTCTACATGCGCCGTTGGTCTCGCGGCTGAAAGTCATGTCGGATTTGGACATCGCCGAGCGGCGGGTACCGCAAGATGGAAGCTTTCGTATGCGGCTGGAGCGAAAGACCGTCGATTTTCGCGTCTCAATCCTCCCGAGTGTGTTCGGTGAATCGGTCGTCATTCGTATTCTCGACCGCGAGGCGATCACCACAGGTGTTTCGGCGTTGCGGTTGGACCGACTCGGGTTCAATGAGGAAGATCTTAAACGTTTTCGTCGCGCGATCACGCGCCCCTACGGCATGGTGCTGGTGACCGGTCCGACCGGAAGTGGAAAGACGACGACGCTGTATGCGGCGATTACGGAGATGAATATAAAAGAAGATAAACTGATCACGATCGAAGATCCGGTCGAGTATCAGCTGTCGGGGGTCGTGCAAATTCCCGTGAATGAGAAGAAAGGCCTGACCTTCGCGCGAGGGCTTCGATCTATCTTGCGTCATGACCCTGACAAGATCATGGTCGGCGAGATCCGCGATGGAGAAACTGCACAAATTGCCATCCAATCGTCGCTCACCGGCCACTTGGTCTTGACGACGGTGCACGCCAACAACGTGTTCGATGTCATCGGACGATTTGCCTCAATGGGAATCGATGCCTACAACTTTTTGGCTGCCCTGAACTGTGTGTTGGCGCAGCGGCTTGTTCGAATGGTGTGTCTTGCCTGTCGAGTGGCGGTCAAGCTCGACAACGTGCTGGCGGAAGAATCCGGTCTCGACTTCGAGGAGTATAAGGATGTTCCATTTTATGAAGGCAAAGGATGCCAGGAGTGCCATGGCACTGGGTATCGCGGACGAAAATGCATCACAGAATTTCTGGATCTGAACGATGAAATCAAAGAAATGATTCTTGTCGAGCGTCCCCTGTCTGAGATCCGCTATCGCGCGGTGACCGGCGGGATGATCACGTTGCGGCAGTCTGCACTCAGAAAGGTGCTGGAAGGTTCCACCACCTTGCGCGAGATCAATCGAGTGACGTTTAGCGAGGAGGGGTAAGTGATGTGGGGCCTGACCACCGGTCATCCGCGGCTCTGCTTGAAAATCGGAGCGCAGACTCTCGTATGGGGAGAGGCCGTCCGCACCTGGCGGGGGCGTTACCGCTACCGCTGCGTTCTCTCCCCGACACCGACCGGGGCTATCAAACTGTCCCCTATGGATCTGAACCTGACAGACATAACTGCGGTTGAAAGTTGTCTTCGGTTGCTGGCGGGGCCAAGTCGAGATATCCGGTTCGCAGGGTGTGTATGGCTGTCTGACGTTCCACGCCCGATCGTGTTGTTGTTGCCAGATCTGTCGGTGCGCGCGACTGTTTTGAGACTGGAACAGCTTCCCCCGCAAGCAGAAGAACAAGAGGCACTGATTCGGTGGCGTCTGGGGCAGGAACAGCTCTTGCCTCTGACTGGGGCTAAGATTGTCTGGCAGGGGTTTCCCTCGCATGGGGTAGGAGACGAGCGTTCCCATGCGATCTTTGTCGTGGCGATTCGAGAAGCCATCTTGAAGCAATACGAATCCCTCTGTGAATCGGTCGGGTTGCTTCCGCAGGAAGTCGATGTGACCAGCTTTCGTCTGTTTAATCTTTGGCTGAAAGCAGCAGGTGGCCGGAAACGGTTGGGCCGTGATTTGCTCTGGGTCAGTGTATCGGACGGCGGGTTGACCTGCTTCGTGATGCAAGAAGGCCGATTGGTTTTTGTTCGGACCAAGCTGTTAACCGCCGAAGGCCTACAAGGTGAAGAAGGCCTTGATGGAGATCTGGTGGACAACATTGTCGAGGAATGTGCAGCGTCCCTTCATGCGTGCCGCGAGCATTATCCTGGCCTGAACGTGACTGAGATAGTCCTTGCCGGCGATAGCTCATTCCCGACGCTTGAACAGGCGCTGAACAGAGAACTCGGCTTGTCGACTGAGAGACTGGATTGGGAGGCTGTCGAACGAGTGGGGTGGACTGATGACGGGGGGAGTACGTCATGGGCGACGCTTCCTGTCGTGGCGGGGGTGATGTAGACGATGGCACATGGATGGACATTGCTTCGTGTGCTCGCCGGCAGGGCGAATAGTTTTATGGTGAAGCCAGGAGGGGCGCGGTACTTTCACATCGAACTGAGTAGCCGATATCGGTGGTATGTCGCGCCTACTCGCCTGGCGCTGGTTGCGCTAAGCTGGATCGTTGGGGTCGCAATCCTCTGGAGTGTGATCCAGACCATGATGACCTTGCGCGACCGGCACGACATGCAAGCACGCCTCGATCATGTGCGCATACAAGATCATCAGCTCCTTGCCGGGGCCCAACAGGAAAGCATTGATCTTTCCGGACCTTCATTGCAGCAGTTACCTGCTGAAGTCAGTTTAGCGAATCAGCTGCTCACTAAACGGCATTTTTCCTGGACGCAGTTTCTGTCCGCTCTTGAAGCGGCAATTCCCCAGCATGTGTCGATTAAGAGTATACGTCTGGATCCCGGGAGCGCGGTCGTACACATGACAGGGTTGGCGGTGACGGTCGAAGATGTGACGGCGTTGACGGTCACGTTGCAAGACCACGCCATTTTCCGCGATCCTGTGCTGGGCCAGCATCGGGTGGGGCCGGATGGCTTGGTTGAGTTTGACCTGACGCTACGTTATCGGCAACCGGGCGTGTAGCAGGATGCTGAAAAAGTCCTCCAACAGCGTTCTCGCATCGTTCAGACCCTCAACCTACCCCAGAGGGTACGCCTCGGCCCTTCACTTGCTGCGGCCTTGCTGGACGGCCTATTTGAGCATCCTGCGGGAGTATTTTCCTGTTGTGCCACACATGCGGACCATCGAAGTTCTCGCGTGTCAAAATAGTTTTTTACTAGCCTGGTAGAACGACATGATGGATTTCATCCTCCAACAGCTGCGAAAACCCTACGGGATCTTAATTCCATGGCTCGCGATGGTGTTGCTGTTGGCCGGAGTTCTGTGGGCTGTCCGCACCGTTGGGATTGATGGAGCCGAACAGAGTCGGGCGAAATTGGAGTTGGAATGGGATCAAGTCTTTCAAGAATTCACACACCATAAGGTGGCTCAGAAAGCGCGGAAGGATCTTGCGCAGGTTTGGTCGGTCTTGCCTGTTGAACGGGATTTTGCTCCCTTAGCGCTGGGCATTACTGAGGAGGCGAAGCGTGATCGTGTGATCCTCCCCGCGCTCTCCTACAAGACTGAGCCGACACCGGTGGCCAACACGAGCAAGGGTGTGCTTCAGGGCACGATGACCGGTCGTTACGAGGATCTTCGACGGTTTCTCTATGACGTGGAGACGGCCGAGGAACTGGTATACATCGAGGACTTGGAACTTGTGCGCCCAGATGCTCAGCAGGACCAGACGTTGACCTTCAACATTAAGATCGCCACATACCTTCGAGGCGAGCCTGGTAAACCCGCGGTTCAGTAGCGCCTAGATATGATAACGATGAATCAAAAGAAAGGGTTGGTATTGGCCACGATTGGCCTACTTTGGGGGGGAATCCTTGCGTGGGAATGGCTGGCCGTGGAAGAACCCGTGCGTGTGCCACTGACAAATGTGAGTGGTCTTGCTTCCTCGGCCCGGGCACGTCGTGGAACAGTCAATGGGCTGCACGTGCAGCTCGATCTCCTCGCAGCAGCGCGGACTCAACGAGAGATGACCTTCACGCCGCCACGCAATATCTTTGCACCGCCTCGCCCTGATGACTCGGTGGCTACTCATGCGAGCCAATCAGAGTTCGATCCTGGGTCGGAGCAGGCACTGCGCCAACAGGAGGTCCTTGCCGGATTAGCACAATTCCACTATCTCGGGTTTGTGCGCATGGAGGAGGGGTGGCGAAAAAAAGGCGAACTCGCTGTGCTCACGAAGAATGACGACCTCCATGTCGTCAGGACCGGAGAAACCGTGGAAGATCACGTCGTGGTGAAGGCGATCACGCAAGAGAGTGTGACGTTGCAAGATCGCCAGTCACGAGTGGAGCATACGGTGCTGCTTTCCGAAGAAGCTCCGGTACAGCCCTAGCAGGATGCTGAAAGAATCCGCTAGCATCCAGAACCGCAACGCGGGAAGCGCGAGATATGCGAGAAAGGCGCGACCAGAAGTTCGAAGTTTGTGGTTCGAAGTTCCGAAAACCGCGAACCTCGGAAATCGAACCATTCCCAGTCTCGCCCGCCCCGCGAGTCTCGCTCGACTATCCTGCGGGGTGTTCTCCCGTTGTCCTAGATGTGCGGACCATCGAAGTTCGAGCGTGCCACAATAGTTTTTCACAGTCTGCTAGCGTTTCAATGGTCATCAGCCGCCAGCGACGCGTCAGAAACGAGCGAGGGGTGACCTACCTCATGCTCATGTTCGCGATCGTCCTCATCGGTATTGCCACGACCGCTGCCGCGAAACAATGGAAGGTCATCGTGCAGCGGGAGCTTGAGGCAGATCTCTTGGCCAAAGGGATTGAGATCCAGAATGCGCTCGCATTTTATTCCGCGACGATCAAGGCCGGTCGCGTGATGCCTGGAGAGGTCTACCCCCAGACATTGGCTGATCTCACGAGATTGCCAAAACCTTTCTTGCGCAAGGTCTATCTTGACCCAATGGGGCATGGACAATGGGAATTTCTTCGGGCGCCGACCGGCGGCATTATGGGGGTCCGAAGTAAGAGCCTCGCGAAGCCATTTCGGCAGCATGACTTTCCCCTTGCTGTCCGGCATTTCGAGGGGCGCGCCACGTATCATGATTGGGTCTTCCAACATCCGAATCCCTCGTCAGGTTCGACAGTGCCACAAGGAACTGCGCTCAGTCCTGTGGCGCCATCACCGCCGGGATCATCGATCACTCCTGGCGGAAACGCTCCAGTTGCCCAGCCAATTCAAGAGCAGCCGACCATGAATCCGTAGCCCCCGCCAGCGGTCCCTGTGATTATGGTATATTTCATGGCATTCGCGATGAGAGGAGCGTAAAAGAGGAATCAACGTATGCGTATTCTTATTACAGGCGGAGCCGGATTTCTCGGGAGTCACCTTTCCGATTTGTTGCTGCAGTCTGGACATTCCGTAATCTGCATGGACAACCTCCTCACCGGACGGGTCGAAAATATCGCTCATCTGCTCGGGCACGATCAATTTTCTTTTGTCAAATACAATGTGTGTGACTATCTGCATATTGAAGGTCCACTGGATGCGGTCATGCACTTCGCATCACCCGCGAGCCCGCAAGACTACCTTGAATTTCCTATTGCCACGCTGAAGGTCGGTGCCTTAGGTACGCATAAGGCTCTTGGTCTAACCAAGGCCAAGGGCGCGAGGTTCCTCTTGGCCAGTACGTCGGAAGTATATGGGGACCCGCTTGTGAATCCTCAGCCTGAATCCTATTGGGGCAACGTCAACCCCATCAGCCCCCGTGGCGTGTACGACGAGGCCAAGCGTTTTGCAGAAGCCATCACGATGGCCTATCACCGCTATCATGCGGTCGATACCAGGATCGCGCGCATCTTCAATACATTTGGACCACGCATGCGGCCGAATGACGGACGCGTCGTGTCGAACTTCATCGTCCAGGCGCTCCAGGGGAAACCGTTGAGTGTCTTTGGCGATGGATCTCAGACCAGGAGTTTCTGCTACGTTGACGACCTTGTCCGCGGCATTATGGTGTTGCTCATGCTGGACTCAGACAAGACAGTCGAGCAACGGACGGACCGAAAATTCCTCCTCAGGCAAGAAGAGGAGAAGAACGTATCCAGCATGGATGAACCCGTGAACATTGGGAACCCGCGTGAGCTGACCGTCTTGGAGATCGCGAAACTGGTATTGAAACTCACCCGCTCATCGAGCCAAATCACCCATCATCCGCTGCCGGCCGATGATCCAAAAGTCAGACGGCCCGATATCTCGAGGGCGCGTACTCTCCTGAAATGGGAACCTCAAGTACAGCTCGAGGATGCCCTCCTTCGTACGATCGAATACTTCAGACAAGTGATCTAAGAGCCTGTCCGACACTGACCTTTTACTGCGGCGAACGATTCACAACCATCCGCTTCGTTCTTGACCCGAGCAAATCCTCAATGTATTCCGGCGAACACACCTCCGGTTTTTCCGGGCCTGCGTCCTCGCCTCTGCCGCACCTCCTTCGCCTCGTCACGAAGGCAATGTCGGACAGGCCCCTAGCAGGATGGTGAAAAAGTCCGCCAGCACCATGGATCGTGGCGCGTGAAGCGCGAGATCCAGCTGGTTTCTCTTGTTTATTTGGTCTGTTTGGTTGAATTAGGCTAACCAGATGAACAAAACAAACCAGATCAACCAGATCAGCCATCCAGCCTGTCTTGTGCGGCTATCCTGCGAATGGCCGCCTTGACCGCGTTGAAACTCCCGCTGTATCCTGTCCCTGTCCCAACATCATGAGATTAGAGTCTTTTTATGCTGTCTGACCAGAGTAACCAGGCGGAAGCGTCAGTCGAACCCATCGAATCGGCGGGCGTGGAAGCGGTTGCGCCCATACCGATTCCGGAGTATGTCAACGAATTGGTCAGGCGAGCCAAAGGTGCCGCGGGCCAACTGGCGACGCTTTCGACTGCAGTGAAGAACCGGGCCCTTCTCGCGATGGCAGAGGCGCTGGAAGCACAGAAGGATGCGCTGCTCGCCGCAAATGAACTGGATCTGGAGGCCTTCGGAACTACGCCGGAGAAGCAGGCGATGGCGGACCGGCTGCGTCTGACGGCTGAGAGGATCGTCGAGATGGCGGCAGGCCTGCGCGAGGTGGCTGCGCTCCCCGATCCACTCGGTGACATGCCGAAGATGTGGACAAGGCCGAACGGGATGCAAGTGGGGCGTGTGCGGGTTCCGATCGGTGTCATTGGAATTATTTATGAATCCCGCCCGAATGTCACGGCGGATTCCGTCGCCTTGTGTTTGAAATCCGGGAATGCCTGCGTGCTTCGGGGAGGGAGCGAGGCGATCCATTCGAACACGGCGATTGCAACGGCCCTATCGGAGGCGGCAGAGAAAGCCGGTGTCCCGACCGGGGCGATCAGTTTTGTCGCGCGGGCCGAGCGTGAGCTGGTTCCTCTGCTGTTGAAGCAAGATCGCTACATCGACCTGATAATCCCGCGCGGCGGCGAATCGCTGATGCGCGTCGTCACCGAGCACGCCACGATCCCTGTCATCAGGCACGATGCCGGCGTCTGTCACATCTATGTCGATGCCGATGCCGATCCAGCCATGGCGGAGCGGGTATGCTTTAACGCAAAGGTGCAACGGCCGTCAACCTGCAATGCGATGGAGACCCTCTTAGTTCATCAGGGCATTGCGCGTCATTGGCTTGCCCCCTTCATTGATAAGTTGGTGGCGGCCAAGGTCGAGGTCCGCGGGTGCCAGAAAACCTGTCAGCTGTCATCGTCGGCCTCACCCGCAAGCGACGATGATTTTGGAAAAGAATTCCTCGATCTCACCGTAGCGGTGAAAGTGGTCAAGAACGTCGACGAAGCCATGGAGCATATTGCCAAGTACGGCTCACGCCATACGGAAGCCATCGTGACATCCGACTATCCTAAGGCCATGCGGTTTCTGCGCGAGGTGGATGCCAGCGCGGTGTTGGTGAATGCCTCGACCAGGTTGAACGATGGCTATCAATTTGGGCTGGGAGCAGAAATCGGGATCAGCACGGCCCGCATCCATGCCCGAGGCCCGATGGGGCTGGAAGAATTGACGTGCTTCAAGTTTATCGTGTTGGGGAGCGGGCAAGTCCGCGAGTAGATGCCCTCCGATCCACGTCGTGCCGCATTGACAACTTCTGGTCATCTTCGCTTTTCAACCAATCTTCCCTTCGCACAGGATCTCGAACAGGCGGGTGGACGCGTCGTCCGCCAGGCCACCGGGCATCTCGTCTTCTATCGCTCGGACGGTCGCCGGTTTCTGGCGACCGATCCAGAAGGAAACCCGTTGCATGAATGCGAGTGGGGGAGTGATGCCACGGGTGATGTGATCCTCTGCCGCGCTCGGATACGTTTGGATTGGGGGCAATGGGTCGGGTTGAAGCCAGCTGGTTTGGCGAATGAAACCAGCCTCAATCTCGCCAGTAACCCTGGCTGGCAGCGGCTCAAGGCCGATGATTTGCGCACGATCGCTGCGCAGGCGCTCCGGGTCTCGATGGAGGAAGTGCGATTTTTCTATCGGGATGAGGATCTCCTGATCGAGTCGACCGGTTGGGCGACGATCCGCCAGAGGAAAGATGCCTTCTATGTGCTTCAGGACGGGGATTTCGAACGGGCGCGCTTCATGTCCTGTATGGGGGCGATGAGTTGGTCCGCTATCGATTTTCTGCCGGTCGTCGAACTCTTTCAGTCACTGTTGCCGGGAACGGGGTCTGCGGTCTTTGAATTGATTCGCGGACTCTACGACGATCAGAATGAGGGGAACCCGACCCCCCGGCCCTTGCGATATCGAGGTATTCCCACCTATCCGTCCAAAGCGGCCTTCCGCTTGTTTAGTAGCTTCTTTACTCCGCAGGCGGCTGGTGGGAGTAATCCGTTCATGCTCTTCATGAATCCTGAACGGTCCAATCACGTAATCTGGCTGCCGGCTGGTACACCGCCGGTTCGATATTTTGATCAGCACGCGGGGGCTTGCCTTACCCTCCAAGGCGGCTTGTTGCACAAGGTGACGGTGGCGTCAGACTCCTCAGGACTGTCCTACATGAGCCCGAAAGGCCGTCGATTTGTTCCTTGCGATCGGAGTGCAGAGATTGTCGGAGCGCAAGTCATCCTGAAGGATCGAGATCATGAAACGACGTTGGCGGTGACCTTGCCGCAAGGGAGGATGGAGCAGTCTGATGCGCCTGTGGCCATGAGCCCAGTCGACTGGCGATCGGTCTTTGTCCAGGGGGTTCCGCACATCCCTCCTGCCGACGCCTACGGCGCGGTGTTGCTCTATCCGGAAGACGAATCTGAAATCGGTGAGTGCGCGGCGCAGCCCTTCGTAGCCGATTATTTACAAGATATTGGCGAGCAGGATCGTGAAATCGGCGCGGCCCTTTCCCGAGCCGAGCGCGTGCTCATCGAGAATGGCGATGCCGTGGTCGCGACCTGCATCACGTTTGATCGGCCG
>Ga0210404_10000597_pt1 | contig 17649 bp, 22 predicted proteins | sample IncBWH28MmetaG_FD_155455 | JGI IMG/M metagenome (GOLD analysis project Ga0210404, IMG submission 155455) | Forest soil microbial communities from Barre Woods Harvard Forest LTER site, Petersham, Massachusetts, United States - Inc-BW-H-28-M | ecosystem: Environmental > Terrestrial > Soil >... | reverse complement strand
TTCTCTAGGATGTCGAACGGCGATACATGGACGTCTTCCGGTGCGCTCGATGAAGTCTGGCAAACTGAAGGTGGCTCGGACAATTTGCTGACTGAAGTGTGCGCGTTGCTTTCGTGGAAGTACAGTCGGTGGGCGCGTCAACGATAGTGCGGGGAGAAGTGGTGGTCAGGAATTTTCTCAATGGCGCCAGCTTGCATGAGAGGGTTACGCCTAAACCATTCCGCGATTTTCTGCTCGGGTGAAGGAGTCGCCTGCGCCTTCGCCGTGAGCGAAATCCAGACATCAAAAACACGCGCTCCCTTACCGAACACCTCAACCCGATACCGCGCCTCGTCATGCGCCAAGTCATCGCGTATCCAAGTAACCCGAAGGTCCGGTCTATGGGTAGTGAAAGTCATTCTCGTTATTATCGCCGGCGGTTCTGCAGAGCCCGGAGCCTTCTCTTTGGAGTTCTTAGCTTACGATCGACTGAACCAACCGTGGTTTGTGATCAAGCCAGAACAATGTTCGAGCGTAGCTAACCCTCCCAGTGAGACGAGGCGTTACCCTGCTCTTCGTGTTTCTTTCTAGCGAGGGCTTCGACGCGAAGGCGCTCCGAGCACTCGTCGCAGATGGTGATTTCGGAAGGCTTGCCGCACATATTGCAAACGTGCTGTGCGTGTTCGGGCCACCGAGCACCGAGTTCAAACAAGACATACGTCGAGGAGAGGCTGCTCGGTGTGAGCAACCCGACAAGAACTCCGGCATTGGCAATTTCTTTTCGCAGTTGAGCATCTGTATCCACGCCTGCGGGAAGTCTGTAACCATCTACACTGCTGCAACGAATTTGTGTGGCGACAAGGCCCAAGCCTGCTCGCAACAATTCGATAAGGGCTGAAGCAAGGTCTACGTCTCTGCTGCTGTGCGAGATCAAAACCAAAATAGTGGGCTTTGAAGACGGCGTCATAGTTTCGTTTCTAATTTGATGATTCGTCGCGATTGGTCTTTGCCATTGTTCTCGTTCGATAAATTGCTTTCGTTGATTGACGTGCTCGTCCCAGACGGCACCGGTGTCCAGCGTAACTATTCGCTCGTTGATTCGAACGGAATTCAATTCCGTCCCTTGAGTGTTGCAACCCCATCCCGCTAACACTCCGGAGAATTCCTGAACAAGGTAAAGCCCAAGCTGTAGTGACTCGGGTTCGAAATTGTCATACATCTTTCGAGCATGTGCTTCGATCTCCGCAACAGTGAAGTGGGAGTCAGGCTTATCGGGCTCCACTTCATAGAGATTTCGTAGAACGTGTAAAGTGATCTCGACCGACCTCTTGGCGCGGCCTAAAGTGGCGGCGTTTCCAGAATAATGGAAGGAAAGCGGTAACGGCAGATAGTGCTCTCCCTGATCGTGTGTCTTGATGATCGAGCATTGCACTAGTCGATCCAGGACATCTGGTGCTTTGAACTTGATAATGAGGGGCTTCCGAGATGTTGACTCGTGCAAATTCAAAAATCGTTCCAGTACGGGTCGTTATTTCAAGCTCTGCTGCACTGAGAGGTGAATTCAATTTCTGCTGTACATCGGCGGGAACAGATAGATCATTGTTGGGATCAGATTTGAGATCAAATCCATCTTCGCCTAATGATCGTCTGAATTCATCACCCATCGATGTACCTCTGCTGTGAAACAGCCCCAAGGCTGCCAGTCGCTTAAGCGTTTGCTCGCACAAAAACGGCGACATGGCATTTGAAAAATAGGAATTCTGACGGCCAAAGCGCCCTACAAACAGATCTGATATGACGTCACTCCATTTAAAACCATAACTTGCAGCTACGTCGATGATCGCTGGGGCGAAACCAAAATCAAACAGTGCGTCTTTCCACAATTTTACAATCTCATCCTGAACGAGGATGTCTTCCGGCTGCATGTCCTCAAGGACACGCCGAAGGAGGCCAAGCGTTGGTTGGGAAAGTTCACCTTTCATGAGGACACGTAGTTTACCAATTTGGCCAAACCCAACGGACTTAAATCGTCAATTCGCGGAGCGCCACGAACTTCGAATGCCGCAACCTGTCTCCTTCGGTCCACTCCAAAAATTCGATAACGGCCACCAGTTCGGGACGCATCCATACGCATTTCTTCATCTTCTCGGCGTCTAAAATCTCGCTCCATCGGGCGCGTCTGGTTTCAGGTTTCAGGCAAACGCACCGACTCTTGTGCATACTTAACCGTACTTAATTAAGTCACGAAGAATGCCTAATATTATGCTTGACAGCCAGTAGTTAAGTCGCGCATGCTGCTTGCATACCAATAGAGGCAGAAACGCAATCTGAGTTTGACTTGAGTTATCTGAAATTGCCTTCAGACAGCCCTAAACCTAAATGGAGGCTTACATGAGAACTATGAATCGTTTGGAACAACCGTTCCGCGGGGCTACGACCTTGCAGGAACAGATCAATCACCTATTTGGCAACGGCCTAGGACGTACCGCCGAGGAGTCGAACTTGACCCCTTGGGCCCCGGCCGTCGACATCTACGAAACCGAGCATGAACTAGTCGTTAAGGCCGACCTGCCGGATGTGAATCCGCAGGACCTGGACATCCGCGTGGAGAATAACATCCTCACCATTCGCGGCGAACGCAAGTTCGACACGAAGGCGCACGAGGACAACTATCTGCGCATCGAACGCGCCTATGGCTCGTTCAGCCGCAGTTTCGCGCTAGCGAACTCCGTAGAGTCGGAAGCCATCCAAGCCGGCTATCGCGATGGCGTGCTGACGCTGAGCCTCCCCAAACGCGAGGAAGCCAAGCCCAAGCAGATCAAGGTGAATGTGGGAACGCCGGCCGTGCATCAAAGCGCACCGCAAAAGGCTATGGCCGCCGTTGCAGGCACTCGCTAAGAGACTCGGGCCGAAGACGACGTAGCAAAGGGCTGGCGTTATCCCGTCAGCCCTTTGTTTTTTCCTATCTCACGACCGCAGTGCCGCAATGAGGATTGCGTAACCGTCAAGCTGAGGCCGCACTAATGCTAACCGCGCTCATCATTCTCATAATCCTCGCAATCATCTTGGTCCTACAATTTCTGCTTATCTGGTGGAATAGCCGCAGACATAGCCAGTCTTAGCTCGGGCCTTATTTACCGCCTCCGAATCCCGCGCAAGTCTAGCGGAATCGTCGCTGCCGCATGACCGCTGTCGTGGTCTTTGTGGATAGCCGTTTCAGCGAGCTTCAGCAATGTGTTGCGGACATTCTTCGAGCTTACAGTTACAAGGGCAGATTACTCTGCGCCGCGGATTCTGGGAATGGACGCCTGTCGGCTGTTCCTGGTCCGTTCAGGCTCTGACTGGCGGGCGCCGAATGAACCGATAGAGCAAAAGTAGTAGCATCGCGCCCAAGATCGACATAATAAAGCCAGCCGACTGGCCTGTCGCATACCAGCCGAGAACTCGCCCCAAATATGTAGCGACCAAGGAGCCCGCAACTCCAAGAGCCATCGTTATCCAGATGCCACCTGGGTCTTTCCCTGGCATGAGCAGCTTTGCTATGGCGCCCACGATCAAGCCAATAACTAGCGCTCCGATTAGCGAAAACATCTGCCACCTCCCGACCTCAACGTGTCACTCTTTGCAGGGAAGGGCCATACGGCAGTTTCGGTATCGGAATTGGGGGAGAATTAACATGGCTGCGAAAAACTACCTCGATCCCAAAGGTTATTGGGGAGACCCGAGCGGCAACATACATTCGTCCGCTTCTCGGGCAGAGCACTGACTCAGGGCGTTGTGAACGCCAGGATTGATGGCGTACCTGTTCGAATCTACAGCACCGCCAAGACCATTGCCGATTGTTTGAAGTACCGACGCAAGATTGGAATCGAGAAGGCGCTTCACGCGCTCCGAGCGAGCATTCAACTGAACAAATGCAGTCGTGAGCGACTCGTCCATTTCGCACACATCTGCCGTGTGCGAAAGCTTCTCCGACACATATATTCGTACGAGCAAAACGCCGGCAAATAATCGGATCACCGTAGAGCCCACCGATAGATCCACCTCGCAACTATTTCACGTCATGTTCGAAGAGCCTGCTCTCCCCAAATGTCATAGCGGCTATGGCCGATCGACTCCCTAAGAATGACATTATCCGTTACATTAGCTATATGACGCCCAGCCTCTCAGAGTCGTCTTCTAGACTTCGCGCAGCAGTTACAGCTGCCTCGCGTGGTTTGGTCGATCGGGAAACCCTTGTCGAACTGGTCGCACTCAGTGCCGTGGCGCGCGAGCATCTCCTTGTTATTGGCCCACCGGGTACGGCAAAGAGCGTGGCGGTCCGCAGGATGGCGCGCGCCACCGGAGGGCGCTATTTCGAGTACCTCCTCGGCAAGTTTACGGAGCCAAACGAGATTTTTGGGCCGGTGGATCTGCGAAAATTGCGCGAAGGCACCGTGGAGACAGATGTAAGCGGAATGCTGCCGGAAGCAGAGATTGCCTTCTTGGACGAAATCTTCCAAGGATCTTCGGCGATTCTGAACACTTTGCTGGGTATCTTGAACGAGCGTGTTTTTCGGCGCGGGCACACACGACTAGAATGTCCTCTAAGGATTTGTGTCGGAGCATCCAACGGCTTGCCAACCGACGAGTCTCTTGCCGCTTTCGCCGATCGTTTTCTAGTGCGAGTCTTCGTGGAGGGAATCGCGGACCCGCAACTTGAAACACTTCTAGACAATGGATGGCGGCTCGATCACTCCAAGTTTTCTGAATTGGCCTCTATGTCGGACATCGATGCTCTGGCCGAGGCAGCCCAACTCGCCGACCTCGCTGGCGTGCGGCCACAACTAGCGCATCTACTACGTATTTTGCGAAGTGCAGGAGTCGTTCTTTCTGATCGGCGCGTCGTTAAGGCGCAGAGTCTCATCGCGGCAGCCTCTGTTCTGTCGGGCCGTCCCCAACCGACCGACGCTGATCTGTGGCCCTTGATCTATGTCGTGCCCACTCAAGAGCAGCAGGAAATCGCGAGGGACAGCCTTCGTGATCTCCTTCGTCACACCGAAAATGCAACGCTGCCCGCGGCCGCGGAAGATGCTTCGGCGGGTCCACTTGTGCTGGCTCGGCGGCTGGTGCTCTCGGGAGAGGAATTGATGGCAAATCCACCCAATGGGGATGGGGAAGCAAGTCAAAGCTGGCGCCTTAAGCTTGAAGGGGTTGCCCGTGAAATCGACGCGAGCTTCACACCAGAGAGCATGCCGTCCGATCTCATTACGATCCGGGCGCAGCTCGTAGAACATCTCAAGCCTTCTCACAAGGTTTAGCCGCGTTGAATACCTGGTCCATTCCTGTCAACTGGAACGATCGGACAGTGCCCTTGGCGCCGGCGGGCGTCGTTGCATTTCGAGCTGCAGCTCTAGAACTAGCCAGAAAATTGCTCGCTATGGACGATCTGTCCCTAACACAATGGAGCGCCGTCTCGACGTCCAACGTTCTCGTTCTTCTTGGCGACGGCCAGACGCTTCCTTGGGTTGATGGTGTACGCTACCTCGGCCGCGATCCGCTGGCACCTCGTTTGCTGCTTCCCACCAATCGTGAACCCGACGTTCCTGTGGATCTCTTCGAAAGAGCGCTGATTCAGCGCTCCCCCGTACTCTCCCCCTTCGCGGTGATCCCGGAGCTTGGCAAAGTAATTTCTCTGTCTTCCGCAAAAGAACTCTCGCGGCAGGTCCTCGCATCTTGGCTTCGAGTCGCAGCATGATTTCCTTGCCTTCGTCCTTGTCTCCATGGGCCCGGCAGTTGAATGCGTTTCCACTGGAACTAGGTCTGGCGCTTGGGCCATTGGTGCGAAGGCTCGCTGGCGCGATCCAGCCTCTGCACCTGGCTGACATCGCCGGCGCGGCCGATCCAGATGGGTTCGACGGACTCCTCAACCGTGGAAGCTATGATCGGTTGATTTCCTCGGATTGGCTTCTCGCGGACGAGGTTCCAGAAGAATTCAATCGACGCGCTGCGATGCACGAGCATCTTTTCCTGAAGATAGCCCGCCGCGAACCAGCCCATGGGATGGGATCCCTGGCGTTATTTGATTCCGGGCCAGACCAAATCGGTTCTCCACGATTGGCACATCTCGCTGTGCTGGTCGTCTTGCTTCGCCGCGCAGAACTCGCACGCGCGAACTTCGGTTGGGGAATTCTCCAGAACCCAGAGATGGCTCTTCTCAACGGGTCAAGTGAATCAGAAATAGTGGAATTGCTTCGAGCTCGCAGCTACACGGCTACAACCGCGAACCATGTTGAAGCGTGGCTGCACCGTGCCGTGAAACTGAACAGTCCGGAAGAGATTTGGTTGGTCGGCGGTCGCGTGCTTGAGCGAATTCCAACAACCCCACCGGTGTCTCGCATTCTAGTGGAGGATGTGCTTGATCTAGCCGTCCGGCGGGTCTCTGTTCACGTTCACTCTCTAAAGAGCAGAGCGAGGGGCGTGACTCTCGACCTTCCTGAAAACGGCGCTTGCGCACGTCTGTTGCGCGATCCCTACCTGCTCGCCGCCGCCGCTCCTCAGAAATCCCCGACTTTGATCCCAAGCTCAGGTCTTGTTTTTGCCTATGGGAGTCGGCGCGTGTTTGGCAAAAGCCAGAACACCTTGCTTTCCTTCCCGGTTCCGAACAAACCTTCGGATTCGCCAGGACGAGTTAAACAGCACACCGTGGGAGGCGTGGGGCAGGTCGTCGCCGTCAATCGTTTTGGAAATTCCACGGTGGTAGTTTCTGCAGAAGAACTGTCGCTACGCATTACGTACATCGGTAAGGAAAGTTATCCGGTCGAAGGAAACTGCTTTCTTCGCCTTGACGAGTTCGTCCGAGACAAAGAAGACACGAACGGCTTTTTGTTTCCGTGCATGCGCCCGCCCACACCCTCTGGCGCGCAATTGAGTCTCTTGGTTCTAGACCAGGCCGGGAATCTGTTCCGTCTCGAATCCGTAGAAGACGAGCGCGTCGCACTCTTGGAGGCGCGGAGGATTATTGCTTTCTCTTCTGTCGGAGGAATCCCCACCTATATTGCAGTGAATGAAACCGGGAGTGCGGTCGAGTTGGTTTCGTTGGGCAAGGAAACCCGGAAAGAGGTCTTACAAGTCGACACCAACCCTGCGAGACGGGCTTTCTTTGGTTTTGGAGCCAATGCTCAGCCACCGTACGGCCTTTTTGCTTTGGAACTGGATCCCTTGAGATGGGCGATCTTGGTCACCAAAGGCAAGAGGCACGAAATCCGCACTGAAGCCACGCAAGAAGTTGTCGGGGTGATCCAAGAAGCCAGCTACGCGGAGGCTTTGGTCACTCTGCGTGAAGACCGCCATGTGGTCACTCTCAAGGGTGTGGATTGGGAGCGCACCCTTTTCGAATCTCCCGAGCCCATTTCTCAAGTCGTGGTCTCTCAAGGGAAGCCATTCATCGCTTATTCCACTTCTAAGGGAGACCTCAGCGTCCACTCTCTGACGCACAGCCGCCGCCTGTGCCACTTCACGAATTGGGGAAACCATGGCTGAGCTGAAGGCCCGCATGGTCACTCACCGAGGCACTCTCTCTGCCTCCGGCTTCTTGTTGGAATCGGAATTGGTCGGGGAGACAGAAGCCCGACGCCGAATACTGGCCCTTTGGCAGCCAAAATCTCGCGTTTATGGTTTGAAGGACGGACTTCTTCTTCTGCTTCACAATCCGGTCCTCATCTCCACCGAAGAAGCGATCGGTACACCTCTCGTTTATCACGAAGGATTCCTTTTGGGTGCACCCGTGAGCGAGAAGGAGATGAGAGCTTTACAGGCGCCCTTTGGTTCCCTGGTGCGCGTGCGCGGCGGGACCATAACCTTCGAGACGCTCGATGAGAACCTGCTCCAGAAACCAGAAAACTGGATCGACACCTCCGGTTTTGAATTTGTTCAAGGAGACTCGCTTGGGGCGGTCCCGAGCAAGCCCGCGCTTGAGGCGCAGCCGGAGGTGCTCGACCTACGGGAAAAACTCGGGGGCCTTCCAAAGCCGCCTGCAGAACTGAATGAACTGCTCGCTCTTCTGAAGACAGGTAAAGCTCCTCAAAGAGATCCGGACCCGAAAGAATTTCGTCGTCTCTCCCTTCTTAGAGGTCCTGGCTCCGTTCGCGAATGGTTCCGAATGTTGGCAAGCCTTTGGCCGCGAATCACCGATCAATCCGAGAGCCTAACAGGCGCAAAACAGAGCGTATTTGCAACGCGTCCCGTCTCTCGTTTTTCCATATGGCTGAATTCTCTTGTTACGCGATTGGCCATGGTGTCCCGATTTGCGAGAGTCCTTGGGTGGCGTCAAGGCCGCTATCTGAGCCGTGTCATTGATATGTTTGAGCATGGCGATATTGATGAAGCCCTCCGCCACGCCATTCCGCTCTCATCCATCGCGGACTCTCCGATCATGCGCCTTTCGTTTGGGGTCCCCGGTATCAGACAGAGTCTGCTCATCAACGCCGCCGGGCACCGGTCAAGCTCGACAATTCCATTGGGACAATCACTTTATTCACACCTAAATCAGCTCTATCGTTCAACATTCCGGCGGTTGGAGGCCCAGGGGCGCATCGAAGAGGCGGCCTTCGTTCTTGCGGAGCTACTTCGAGCCAACGAAGAAGCTGTGGCGTTTCTCGAACGCCACGGAAGACTGCGCCAAGCCGCAGAAATTGCAGAAGCTCGAGAACTTGCGCCGGAGATTGTCATTCGTCAGTGGTTCGTTGCGGGAGAAAGACAGCGCGCCATACGGATAGCTCGCAAAACGGGTGCTTTCCACGGAGCCGTTTTGCGTCTTGAGAAGTCTCATCATCCGTCGGCTCCCGACTTGCGAAAGCTCTGGGCTCAGTCCTTGGCCGAAGCCGGCAACTTCGCCTCGGCAACCGATGTCTTGTGGGCCCTGGAAAACGAGAGAATTCACGCAGTGGATTGGATGAGGCTCGCGGTCGATGCTGGGGGAAAACCCGGCGCTAGAGCCCTCGCTCGTCTCGTAGGCGTAGCGAGGATCGACTTCCCCGAATGGAGATCCCGCGTTAGTACGCTCCTCGACGATACCTCTCCGGAATTGGCACCCTCCCGGCTGGAGTTTGCGGAGACCTTGCGCAACCAACCGAAGTGTCCAGAGACACAAACTCTCGCTCGGCTGGCTGCACGTACCATGTTGCGCGACGCAGGAAGGGGGTTGCCGCCGCTGGCGCCGATTCCTTTACGCCAACTGGCAGATTTTTCCGGCGATGGAGCTCTGCGTGCCGATATTCCGACACGTCAACCAGGCCGGAAAATCGAATTACAAGATTTGAGTGCGCCTCGCGAGTACTTGGTTAGCGCAGACGATTGCGGCTCCGAGCAACTGTTCGACGCTGCGCTGCTGCCGAACGGGCGATCTCTCGTCGCTCTCGGAGAATGCGGAATGAAGCTGGTCACGCGAGAGGGAAGCACCATCGCTCACTTCGATCAACCAGCCAACCGAATCGTAGTTTCTGAGAGTGGAAGCCGCGCGATCGCTCTGGCCCGCCGCGGAGACTCTTGGCACTTATCTAGAGTCGATCTCCAATCGCGGAAGGCTGGGAGATGGTGCGGCGCGGAAATCAGCCACTTTGCGCCTAGCTTTGATGGAAGTGTCTGGTACCTGGTATCGGGGCAGGATGTCTACGCCATTGACGCCGGTGCGCCGCGCCTCGATGCCTTGTGGAGAATACCGGGAGTCGGACGCGTCGTTAGCCCTCTGACTACGACTCCATCAACCATGAGCCTCATAACATTTCAGGACAACAACTTTTGGCTCTGGGATTACCAGCTCCCTCAGATGCGCCTGAAGAACAAACATCCTCTGGCATTCTCGAGGGCTCTTGAATCTGTAATGCATCTTCGCTTACTGAGTTGTCCGGATTCCGGAGTCCTTGACGCCTCCACAGTCCTTCCCGCATCGCAAGGCGCTGAGGGAAAAGCGCCTCTGGACCAGGCGCAGCAGATACTCTTCAGGAAAAACAATGGAGAATGGATTGAACTGTTGAGGCTCCAGAGCGATGAGCAGGTCGCCGGCGATCCCGTTCTGGCTGGACACTGGTTTGTCGTCTCCACAACTTCACAGGCCCGCACTCGAATCTTGCTCTACCAAGTTGCCAAGGCCAATCTACCTGTTCTTCGACTGTCAGTAGAGATCGAAGGGCCAGCGAAGGCAAGTGTTCGACTCGACTCTTCCAATCTTGTGATTGCGGATGACTTTGGCCGTCTTCAAGTTTTCGAACTTACCTATGGGGAACGTATTCGGGATATTCGCCAGTAGTGCTGATTGGATCCTGCTCGGACGCCGCCACTCTCCATAACCGTTGCGAACTCGGACTCAACCTCATATCTATCGGATGATTCAAGAGCACTTTCTATTTTGTGACTCGCATCTTGTCCGAAACTTTACTGATGTGAGGCTCGATTGCATACTGACTGTGCTAGTCATCCTGATTTGAACCCGGTTCCGCTTTGCATTGGACGCCAGAACAGATTCTGAAGCTTGCCCCCGACGCTGCCTCCGCCAAGGCGGCGCAAGGACTTTTGGCTCCCAAGAAATGGACTTCACTAGGAGTCAACGAGACAGCAATTTGGGGCGCATGCCAAGGCAGTGGCTCGAATCCCTATCAAACTCAAATCGATCTTGCCGACCCAGCTTTCAAGTGCAGTTGCCCAAGCCGTAAGTTCCCCTGCAAACATGGACTCGCTCTCTTCTTGCTCTTCGCGGAGCAACCATCGCTTTTTGCTAAGACCGCTCCGCCGGACACGGTCGCTTCCTGGCTGAAAGGGCGCAGTGACCGCGCTGCCAAGAAAGAGACAGCGGCGACTACGAAGTCGAAAGACCCTAAAGACCCGGAATCTCAGGCGAAGACCGCCGCCCGAAGGCTCGATCGCGTCAAGGACGGAGCGCTGGAATTGCAGCGCTGGCTGGAGGACATGGTTCGAACGGGATTGGCCGGCAACCTCAGTCGAGGCACAGCGCCTTGGGAGTCGCAGGCAGTCCGCTTGGTCGATGCCCAAGCCCCGGGACTCGCAAGACTTCTGAAAGAAACGGCGGTGCTGAGCACTCGCGAAGGTTGGCAGGAACGCCTGCTCGAGCAGATGGCTCTCCTCTATTTGTTGCTCGAAGGTTTCCGCAGAAGCGCGGCCCTGCCGGAAGATCTTCAGGATGAAATCCAATCCTTGATCGGCTGGAAACAAGACCAACAAGAACTCCTGCAGGATGTCGGCATTGCGGATGAGTGGAATGTCTTGGGCCAGAGAACACTGCTCGAAGACCGGTTGCAGGTCCAGAGGACATGGTTAAAAGGAACGAGTACCGGCCGGGAAGCGATGATTGTCGCTTTCGCTTACGGGAATCAGGCTCCTTTTTCCGGCATGATTCCCGGGACTTGCTTTGACGGCGAGCTAGTATTTTTCCCCGGACGCTTAGGTCTGCGGGCCCTTGTAAAGACAAGAAGTGAAGCTACAAGGCAGCTCCAAAAACTGCCCGGTGAATCGATCGCTCGTGCGGTAGCGAGATGGTCGGAGCGCAAAGCCAATTGCCCATGGCTAGAACGATTCCCATTTGAGCTAGGCCGGGTTGTTCCCGCGACTGCTCATGGGCATTGGTGGATCATTGACGAAGCCAAGGCCGAACTCCCTTTGTCGCCGTTTCGTGATGTGTGGAAACTCGTAGCTTTGAGCGGAGGGCATCCGATCGCCCTGTTTGCGGAGTGGGACGGCCACAGCTTGTTGCCCGTTAGCGCATGCGTGGAAGAAAGGTTTGTCGAACTGAATGCCTAAAGCATCGACCAACTCCGCGCAGCTTTGGAGCGAACTCGTGAAGGCCGCTCTTCTCGGGACCGACCGCATCGCGCTGCCGGAACTCGGATCCAGCGACAACGTCGGAGCGTTGTTGTCGCAACTGGATCCTTCCAATCGGGAAGCATCTCTCTTGGCTGCGGCAGCCGTTGTTTTGCTCCATCGCCAGTGCGGAACTGTCACGGTCCCCAGTGAGAAATCCGGATTCCCGGCCTCCAAGAGTGACGAAACCCCACGTTGCGGCTCCAATGCAGCTTCCTATTTGAAGCGTATGCTTCAGGGGCAATTCCCTCATTTGCTTCCAGAATTCTTTTCAGCACTGGCTGAAAGCGGCCAGCGTTTACCGGAGGAGGTTCTGCCCGACGCATTGGACGCTGGCCGCAAAGACATCAAACTTCGCAACTTGGTCGCGGGTGTCATCGGAAAGCGTGGTGAGTGGCTGGCGTCGTTGAACGAAGAATGGGATTACGTCGCGGCAAAAGCTGATGTAAAGGACTGGGAAACGGCGTCCCGGCCGAGTCGTGTGTCTATGCTCAGAGAGCTCCGCAAGAATAATCCTCCCGATGCCATTGGATTACTCACTTCCACGTGGAAGCAGGATGGACCCGAGGATCGCCTCGCTTTCGTGGAAGAACTGCAGATTGGTCTCCATTCCGGTGATGAGGATTTTCTGGAATCGGTGCTCGATGACCGGCGGAAAGAGGTTCGAAAAAAAGCCGCTGAACTTCTGGTGCGACTCCCAGAGTCGAGACTCGCCCGTCGAATGACTGAGCGAGCGCGATCATTGGTTGCCGCCAGCAGCGCTTCCGGATCAAAACTGCTGCGCGCGTTGACGCGCCAATCAAAAATCCAAGTTACATTGCCCGAAGTTTGCGACGAGAGCATGCGCCGGGACGGCATCGAACCAACACCACCGCAAGGCATGGGAGAAAAAGCATGGTGGCTGCGCCAGATGGTTGCGTCGGTTCCCATCACATTTTGGAATGATCATCTCGGTCTGCCAACAGCGCAATGTGTGCAAGATGCCGAAAAGACCGACCACGCAGAGGTTCTTCTGCCGGCATGGGCTACAGCCACAAAGCGTGGACGGCATGTGGAATGGGCTCAGGCAATTCTGGAATACGCACTCGGCGCGAATAGAAACTTTCAACTCCTAAGCGTTGCGGAGGTCTTGCCTCCCACACATCGAGATCCCGTTGTTATCAAGCTGCTCAGCTCTGACCGAAACCTCATCGGATACGCCCAACCTGGATTCAACTTGCTCCAGTGTTGCCCAGGCCCCTGGTCCAGTTGGGCAAGCGCCGCCTCTCCGCCGTTGCCAATCGTGACGTGGCTCGAAACGATCTCCGGTGGGTGTTTGTAAGCCGTGCTTAAAAGCACGCAAGTATCCGACAGGCTCCTAATGCGTTTGGTGCGTATTTCCTGCGGTGTCGGGGAAAATTTCTGCGGGCAACGAAAAATGTGGGTTTCAGCCCGTCATGGACACTCACGCCCGGCACGATGGCTGGTCCTAAAAAGACAGGATTCGGCATCACTTACCGCGCCGGGGCACCCGCTTCTTCGCTCGTCCTCGATACGTCCGAAACATTGCGGAGATCGCGGACTGATACAGAAGGCCAAGCCTGATCTCACAGTCGCTCTGCTCGATGCTATCGATTTCTCGGACAGCGGACAAGTGGCTCCCTGTGTTGAAACCATGTCCTTTTGAACCGGTCAGCCGAAACGAAAGCTTTTCGGCTCGTTAGCTTTTGCTCTCTGGGAGGCAGCCTGAACGAGGTGGGACCGGTTATTTCTTGGCTAGGTTTTCATAGCGATCTTCTGGAGCACTCTCTTTAGTCGACGGAAGACCACGGAGCGACCAACCCGGAAAAGTCACTCGCCCCATCTCATCGGTTTCGCCCCCGAATCCGCCGCGCATATCCAGCACATGGGGGAACCCGGCCACCAGCAAAAGCTCCGCCGCTTTGATGGAGCGGCCTCCTTTCTGACAGCCGGTAATACATTTCACTTCCTTGCCAAAATTGGCCTCCACGATCTCCACATATCGGGGATTCAGTTGCATGCGTCCAGACGCATCGGGCTCCACCACGGGAACATTCTTGGCTCCCGGGACGTGCCCTGCCTCAAACTCCGGAACGGTCCGCACGTCCAGGTAGATGTAGCCTTGGTTTGAATCCAGAAGCTCCTTGGCTTGCTCGGGTGTAATCCGCTTGGTTTCCATGATCGGCCCCCCCTGCTTATTCACTTTCCTATTCGATTTCGACTTCGACATCGTCTCCCGTGACCCGAACGGGAAAGCTCTTCACTCCCTGCCGTGCCGGTGGGGTTAGGACCGAACCCGTCTTCACATTGAAGCGGGAACCGTGCCAGGGGCAGATAACCTCTTCGCCTGCCAGCATACCTTCAGCCAAGGGTCCACCCCGATGCGGACATGTATTCTCGATCGCGTAATAGGTGCCACCCAGATTGAAAATGGCTATGCTTTGGCCCCCAGCCTCCGCGAGCTTTCCTGCCTCTATGTCTTCAAACTCTGCTTTGGTTCCGACTTTTATGAACTTACCCATGATGATTTCCTTTCTGATCGGATTCTAACAGGCAAGACCAAATTATTCCGCTGGTCGCTATTCGCCAGTCGTAATTTTATCGCCGAACTGGGTTGCCGGTGGCTTTCAGGCTGGGAGACATGTCCAGTCAGTGGCCTTGGTGCGCCGCAAACAAACCGTTTCGGGCCGCTCATCTTGGTATTGGCATCCTGACAGCGCAACGAGGAGTTCCAGACAGTTCTCTAGTACATTCCCCCCGATGGACTACTTCCCACCGGCCGAGTTATGATTTGTCAGTTTTTCACTCGAAAGCCGCTGGCGGCCATGTCCCCTGCGGAGTGACTGCACACGGTAGCCCGAGCGGGCCTTTGCAGTTTGACCGACTTGGAAGCTGCCCTGGCCGCCAGCGTCCATAGAATGTCCAATAGTTCTTTCCGCGTCATTCGGTGCCGCTGACCTCGTAATCGTTTTCAAGAACCGGAAACTGAAACCACACATTATAAAAGGGCGCCCCTAGGCGGGTCCATTTCCGCCTCTGTATTCCGTCTCTGCCGACACTCATACGACCTCGATTTACAAAAAAGGTGAAACAATGTGCGGTCGAACTTCCCGCGAGGGACAACTGTAAATAACGGCTTGCGCCACAATGCTGAGGAGCGTCTAAATTCGACGCTAAAATTGAAGCTATATGAAAGGTAGCATGGACGGGCAGTGCCGCCAAAGCTGTCCTTGGCCTCAATTTGACCTCGATTGGCCTTACGATGCGTGTCAGTACAATACTGAAAACACAGGGGCTTAGGGATTATGGACCAGAGTTCGATCCCCACCGCCCCTACCATCCATCCTCCTGATGGATGGACACTTCGGCATTTCGGAAACTGGCCAATGAGCGAGGGCCCAACATTTTGAACGAGAAGCATCGAATCCATTTTCTGGACAGACAACAAAACGCGAGCCTCCGAAGAAACCCGCGCTTTAAAATTCCAAGATAAATTGAGTGGCCAGAGATGTCTATTTCGTTTTCTTCGCCTTCTCAGCTTTTAGCCGTGCCCATCGCTCCTTAGCTGCCTTACCGATCTTCGCTCTCGCTGCGGCAGACATAACCCTCTTGCCGCCTGTGCTCTTTCCAGTTCTGGCCGAACCACCCGATGCAGGTCTCTGGACACCACTCAGAGCTGCGATAGCTCCCTGAATCCCGGATAGCTGTTGCTGTAGCTTCGCTTCTTCCTCTTTCAATGCTGCCAATATGTCCATGAATCCTCCCGCTCGTATTACACACTGCGGGGATGCCAAAGCACAAGATCATGGAATCGGTAGCCGGTGGGTACCAGGTCGACCATCTTCGAATGGCAATGGCTGTCTTCGTCACGATGTTCGATCCAACTCCCAGGTTGAGAGCCAAGGATTTGACCTTGTAGCGATCCACGGCAATCTCTCGGCAAAGGAGTTTTGGCAATTTCCGCCGGTTGTCCCGAGATAAGTATTCCCATTCAGCGAAAGACTGAACGAAAGACGCGATTGCTTCGATGTCTTCAATAGGTTCGTAGCGCGGCGATACACAAATTCTTGCGGGATTTTCAGGCCGTGATGTTCACGTCGAGATTCCGCCGCTGGAGTATCGCCACGGACTTTCGGACCATCTCGGGATTGACGAGCCGCGCCAAGGTCTCGGGACTGTGAGGAGAAACAAACTCCTCCTTGAAATCAATGTCGAGACTCGGATACATGCACGGTCTGTGGATTCGAGGACAGATTACAGCCCGTCCTTTTGTTCCGCTCATGTGCTCACAATCAGACTTGCTTGTGCTCGACTTCTAAGAAGGCCAGGTCATTTCCTGGCTCTCGGGTTTCAACAATTTGTCGCGATAGTGGACGAACCTGGCAGTCTTAGCGGATTGGTTGGGCAAATGACAGTTGGTGGCCGTCTGGATCGCGTAGATGGAAGTACCTCTCACCCCATGCTGCATCTCGGGGCCTTGCGGGACTGAATTCTTTTTCTTTCATATGAGCCCAAAACCGATCTACATCTTCGACATAGAAAATTATCCGCCCCCAAGCGGGGGTCACATAGCCCTTCTCTAAGTTCAGAATCGTATCTTTCGCACTGAGCGTCTGAAGGGAAGAAAAGCAAGCGTTTACACCGCCGTAGAGAACCTTTAGGCCTAGCAGCCTGCTATAGAAATGCACCGACCTTGCCATACTATTGACGTTGATCGTGATTGCGGAGATTCTTTCTACGTTCATATCTCCTCCTCGCGCCATCTCTTATTCAGCAAGAGCCTGATTCTTCTGCTCTAGCCTTCCGCGGAGCTAGTCTACAGCCGGCGCAGCTACTACGATTGGACCAAAAAGAGTGCAACGCGTGGCGGTCATCGGCGGGGTTGACGCTGAGCGTGGAGTTCAGGGTTTGTAGAGCTGGTCGATTTTGGCTGCCAAGATGAAATCGCTCTCTGTCAGACCGTTGATCTTGTGCGTCCAGGTCGTAATCTCGACTTTTCCCCAGGCAAGAAAGATATCTGGGTGGTGCCCCTGCTCCTCCGCAAGTTCACCCACGCGGTTCACAAACCCGAGGGCTTTGCGAAAATCTGGGAACTTGAATGTCTTTCTGAGGTGGTGCTCGTCTATCACATTCCATCCATCCACCTGCTTTTGCAGAGAGGAGAGTTCCTCACCTTTCAGCGGTGGGACCCCGCCACGGCATGGGACACAGGCTTTGGCTGCAAGATCTGACATCACAACAGTCATTCTAGCAGCGGCGTGCATGAAATTTCCGAGAAGATTCCCTGCTCCACTCAGACAACCAAGATCGTTAAACCAACCCCTTCGCGATGCCACCAGCCACGTTCGATTTCCTCGGCTTCACGCACATCTGCGCACGCAGCCGGAGAGGGAAGTTCACAGTGAGACCCCAAAAATCGCTGCGTACACCAATCGAGGCCCATACCCCATGGTCGCCGGGCACAGGGGGTGGGGTGATGCGTCTTTGCGAACCCGTTCTTTAGCAAAGGAGAGAGTAAGGCCGCCTCACATAAACGCGGCTGTAAGCACCCGAACTATAATGAATGCCAACCGAGGGAGGTCAGTATGCTGCTGGAACTTAGTGTTATTCCGTTGGGACGTGGCCGTTCAATTAGCGCAGATATCGTTGACTTGGTGCGGATCATTGATGCGAGCGGCCTCGACTATCGATTGACTGCCGCCGGGACAATCATCGAAGGAGGTTGGGACCAGCTAATGGAGGTAGCTCGGAAATGCCACATCGAGATGCGCGAGAAGACCGAGCGAGTGATCACCTTCATGAAGCTAGATGACTATGGTG
>Ga0210404_10000596_pt1 | contig 17700 bp, 22 predicted proteins | sample IncBWH28MmetaG_FD_155455 | JGI IMG/M metagenome (GOLD analysis project Ga0210404, IMG submission 155455) | Forest soil microbial communities from Barre Woods Harvard Forest LTER site, Petersham, Massachusetts, United States - Inc-BW-H-28-M | ecosystem: Environmental > Terrestrial > Soil >... | reverse complement strand
ACTATCACAGGTGATTGATGAATTTTCTCGAGCGTGCCGCTGCGACTGTAAGTAAAGGCGTCCCCGTAATCAGGCTGCGACCCCGCACCAAGATTGCGATGGATAATGATTGGCCGCAGCTCGCCACAACGGACTTGACTGTTCTCGAGAAATGGAATCAAGAAACGCCTGACGCAAACGTCGCTGCGGTAGCGAAAAACATACCAGGCGGCGTGTTTTTTCTCGAAATTGATGATCCTTCTGTAATAACTAGAATCGAGACCGAGACTGGCCATAAGATCCCGAAGACATACCGGGTTCGAAGCCGGCCAGGCCGGGGGCATTATTACTTCCGTCAGACTTCTGAGTCTATCGAACTCGGAAATCTAGCGCAAGGATACGTCAAGAATGCTGACTTTAGCGTCCGTGTCGAGAATCAATACGTCGTGGCAGCGAATTCAACCCACCCACTTTCAGGTTTACCATACGAAATTGTCTCGACTGCAGACATCAGTGACGCACCGTCTTGGTTAATAGATTGGCTTCGTTTGCAAAAAGTGGATAAAGCTGATGTTAAAAAATCGGTGTTACAGTCGACAGGTTTAGTTAAACACGGATTAATACATTCATACATGTTAACTGAAGCCGGGAAATTACGCGCCATGGGCCTTGAGGTTGACGAAATTGAAACTGTGCTTTTACGTAAAGTACACGAAAATTGTGAACCACCCCTGGATGACGAAAAAATTAAAGCGATGGCCCGGTCAGTCGGGAAGTATGAAGTCAAGAATAATATTGTCTTGGTTGGCACCGGCCAGGAAGACATTCCAGTCGAAGAATTAGAAGAGAAGCCGGAATTCGCTGTTCCCCCTTACCCAAAATTTCCTCGTTGGGTTTTTGATGGCACCTCTTTATATAATGGTTTTGTTCGTCCGTTTTGTGAGAAGAACAGCCGCTATGAAGAATTCCTTTTCATGCCGGCGGTTGCTCTGTATCTTAATTATTTGAGTACAAGAGTAAAAATTCAAGGGAAAGATTTTCCATTAAGTTTATATATGGTATTAATTGGCCGCAAGGGAAGAATAATAAAATCTTCTTCTGTGAAAGATGCAATGCGTTATTTTACGTTTATGGGTTTGTTAGAACAAAGTGGTCCGGCAATCAGGAATGCTGAAGGCAAAATTATAGTATTTACGGCAGGAAGTCCGGAAGGTCTTGGTATCGAGGCTCAACGGATAAATTCGAAAAATTTTGTTCTTTTTTATGACGAGCTTTCTGTGCTCACGAATAAAGCGGGGATTGAAAGTAGCACGCTCGTTCCTAATTTACTGACTCTTTACGAAGGTGATAGATTTTCGAATATGGTTAAGTCTAGGAAAGAAACGTATTCGTTAGATCCTGGGACATACTGCGCATCGTTGATTGCGTGTTGTACCGACAAGAATTTTAAATCTTTGTGGGGCAGGATGTCTGGTGTTACAACTGGTCTAAACGATAGATTTTTCTTTCTCTATCAACCAGAAAATTTTAAACCTGTCGTGCCGCCAATTTCGGTCAATACTGCTGAAGGCGCAATAGAAACTAGAAAACTAATTGATAAGGCGGTACAACAAGGTGTATATAAAATAACGGATTCATCTCCGTTGGCTGACAGAATGAGTGGAGAGAATGCTTTGGAGAACCGGCAAGAAATTCGAGCAGAGAAGCTAGCTTTATATTTTTCCGTAGATTTAGGATATGATGAGATAACAGAAGATTGTTTGGAAAGAGCCCTGGCTATTATTGAGTACGAAAGGGCCGTTAAGAAAAAATTGCGAGCAAGCGAATCGATAACACGAGAAGCTAGTATTCAGAACGAAATTGTGGACTTTCTTATAAGCCAACCGGCAGGAATGGCTACCTATAGAGAAATTCGCCGCAACTTACATCCCGAGAGAGTCGGGACTAGTTTATGGACTCAAGCCTTCACAGGATTGATGAAAGTCAAACAGATTAAAATTCAAGGTACTGGTAAAAAAGGCGATCCAGAGGTTGTAGTGCTTTTAGAAGCACCGGAGGAAATTGATGAATAGAGCCGAATATCAAAGAGAGTGGAGACGAAAAAGAGGTATTATATCTTTAGGTGCGGAGATTCTGTGTTCAAGATGCTTTGTTTCAATTATTAAGACTTCACCAAAGAAAGAATTTTGTGATTCTTGTGCTCTTTTTCTAAAGAATGAAAGAGAGAAAATTTATTGGGAGAAAAAGAAGATTCATAAAGGACCGGGTGATAAATCGAGTTGTGTCATTTGTGGTGGAGAATTTATTATAAAATCATCTTCTCAAAAATTTTGTGAACCGTGCGGAAATGAGAGGACGAGAGAACAACAAAGAACTAGTTCCGCTAGACGATATAAAAACCACCCTGAAGAAAGTAGAAAATATCAAAGAGAGTGGCGTCGAATTAATGATCCTGAAATAAAAACGGAGGTTTTAACTCATTATGGAAAAGACGGCTGTCTCCTCTGTTGTTGGCCTGATTGTGAAATTTCGGACTTAGATATGCTTTCATTAGACCATATAAATAATAATGGAAAAGAAGAAAGAGATAGAGGACTTAGAGGCGGTTGTGAAGGTTATAAAAGATTAATGCGGGAGAATTTTCCACCCGGATTTCAAACTTTATGTTTTAATCATCAGTTTAAAAAAGAATTTCTGAGAAAGAGAAAGGTATGGATATGAAAATAATTGAGCCTAGTTTTATGATAGTTTCACCGTGGCCATCAAATAAAGGCATTGACGCATTGCGTAAGATTGAATCGATGGCGCGAATTAGTCACGCATCCGAAGGTATGCAGACAGAAGACTCGTGGAAGCGATTCATCCCGGCAGTCGTGATGGATCATGGTGACTGGTCTGTTGTCGAGCACGCATCCGCTACCGTGAAGTTTCGTGTCGACCGCGGCATAACACATGAGTTAGTCAGGCACCGTTTGTTTTCGTTCACCCAAGAATCGACTCGGTTCGTTAACGGGCGAAAGAGTTATCCTGATGGGTTAGAATTTATTCAGCCTGTTGATCTTTCAAAAAATGCGGAGTGGCGATTTAGACGGGTTTGTAGTCAGGCCGAAGAAGATTATTTACACATGCTTGACGAGAAGGTGAGGCCGCAAGAAGCCCGATCTATATTGCCTAATGCTCTTGCTAGCACAATCGCTGTAACCGGGAATTTGCGAAACTGGAGACATTTTCTGCTCATGAGGACAAGTAAGGAAACGCACCCAGATTTTCGTCGGGTCACGGTTCCGTTGCTTGAGGATTTTAAGAAGCTGATTCCGATTCTGTATGATGATATCGAGCCAAATGCGAGACAAATTGATAACCTGAGGAAGCCACGATGACCGAGCCACGAGTAAAACTCAGCGCCTTTGCTGAGACAATTATGTTCCAGAAATATAGTCACGAGACGCCGTCTGGTGAGAAAGAGCATTGGCATAATATTGCGCACCGGGTTAGTAAAAATGTTTTGAAGGCGGTTCGAGCTCCGAAATCACAATTCGAACGTACTCGACAAATAATCGAAGAACGTAAGTTTATACCAGGTGGGCGATATCTCGCTGCAACTGGTAGGCTTTATCACCAAGTCAATAATTGTTTTCTATTTCGTGGTGAAGATAGTCGTGAAGGCTGGGCCGACCTAATGCAAAAAGGTACATTAGCCTTAATGACTGGTGGCGGTATAGGCGTCGACTATAGCGACATTCGTGAAGAAGGTCGGCTAATTAGAAAAACCGGAGGATATTCAACGGGGCCGATAGCCGCTATGAACATGCTGAATGAATGCGGAAGGTTCATTATGCAGGGAGGCTCGAGGCGGTCTGCAATTTGGGCCGGGCTGCGCTGGAGCCATCCGGATATCCAGAAATTTATAACATTGAAGAATTGGATTCCCGAGGTGCGGGCTTTGAAGGCTAAAGACTTTAATTTTCCCGCGACGATGGACGGGACAAACATAAGTGTTTTGTTAGATGATGAATTCTTCACAGCATTTTCGGATGAGAAGCACGCCCAACACGCGCTAGCGACTAGCGTCTATTGGACGACAGTCCGGCAGATGCTGAAGACAGGCGAGCCAGGATTTAGTATCGATTTAGGAAAAAATTCAAAGGAGACATTACGCAATGCATGTACTGAGGTTACTAGCACTGACGATAGCGATGTTTGTAATTTGGGGAGCATTAATCTTGCGCGTATTGAATCTTTGGACGAAATGCGCGAAGTTACGGATTTGTCTATTGCTTTTCTCTTGGCTGGCACCGTTTATTCTGATGTACCTTTTCATAAAGTAGATCAAGTCCGGTCGAAAAACAGACGCCTAGGCCTTGGCTTGATGGGTATCCATGAATGGCTGCTGAAGCATGGCAAGAGATATGAAGCCGACGAAGAATTGGGAAAGTATCTTGACATCTATGCGGAAAGCGGTAAGATGGCAAATGCTTGGGCTCATAAATGGGATCTCAGCAAGCCTGTCAAGACGAGAGCGATTGCGCCTGTCGGGACTATCGGTATAATCGGGGAAACGACGACTGGCATCGAAAGTATTTTTTGTGCTGCGTATAAACGTCGATACCTCAAGGGCAGTGTCTGGAATTATCAATACGTTGTCGATCCGACCGCAAAGCGGTTGCTTGACGCCGGCGTCAAACCAGACCTGATTGAAGACGCATACGGTTTGGCAGAAGACGTCGAACGCCGCGTCTCGTTTCAAGCCTGGGTCCAGGAATATGTCGATCACAGTATCAGTTCGACAATCAATCTGCCGCGGTGGGGTTCATCGTTAAATAACGAGAATACCGTCCAGGCTTTCGGGAAGATGTTGATTAAGTACCTTCCTCGGCTCCGCGGGATTACTTGCTACCCCGATGGGGCTAGGGACGGTCAGCCACTGAATGCAATTAGTCTAAGTGAAGCGCTGGCTCATGAAGGAGAAATTTTTGAAGAAGCAGGCAATGTGTGCGAAATCTCAAAAGGCGGGGAGTGCGGAGCATGACTCATATAACTTTTAAAGGTTTAAAAAAGGCTTGGGGTGATTTACAACAAAAGGAGATAAACATGAATTTGAATGATTATGCTGAAGAATGTCACCGTGACAATATGAAGTGGTGGATAGATATTAAGACAGGCGAACCGCTGAAACGTAATTTCGGCGAACTGATCGCCTTGTGTCACTCTGAGCTCAGTGAGGCTCTCGAAGGACATCGGAAGGATTTAATGGACGACAAACTGCCGCACCGTAAGATGGCAGAAGTCGAGGCCGTTGATTGCTTAATCCGGCTATTTGATTTGGCCGGCGCCGAAGGTTGGGACCTGCAAGGCGCATACGAAGAGAAGCGGGCTTATAACGCTCAGCGTGCCGACCATAAGCACGAGAACCGAATCCTGCCAGGTGGTAAAAAGTATTGAAATGGACTCTCAATATCGCGTTTGAAATCAACCGAGGCCGGGAAAAGATTTTCTCGCTACGGAAATTGATTCCTGTCTTGAAACGATGGCGCCGGGAATATAAAGATAGATGTCGGGGTTGTTTCGCCAAGACTCGGTATCATAATGAACAACATGCGATGAACGCCGAGTGGTTTAAGAAGCGGCCGGGAATATATCATTCTGCGTATCTCTGCGATGTGTGCGACGGGTGGCATATTACGACTCGGGAGAACAAGTGAAAGATTTCCTCCATCTCGACTGGGAGTCACGCGGAGTCGTCGAACTTCACGGAAGCGAAAGTGTCGGGCTCCATAACTATTGGATACATCCTGAAACCCAACCTCTGATTCTTGCTTATGCATATGGGGACCAAGAACCCAAGCCGTGGCAACTTCATTTGACATCTATGCCGGATGATTTACGTCAAGGTTTAGAAGACCCAACTCAGCCGCTAGCTTCCTGGCATTCGACATTTGAGCGGTATGGATTCCTTTATAAACTCGGAATTAATTTACCAATTGAGAGATGGTATGACCCGCAGGCTTCGGCGCGTTATTTAAGTTTACCCGGGGCACTTGATAAAGTCGGAAATATCTTAGCACTTAAGCCCGAGTTTCAGAAAGATGACCGCGGCGAAGAGTTAATCAAGCTTTTCAGTGAACCGCATTTGACAAGAAAGAAGAAAGGCGAAATACAGCGACAGTATTTTAATGATTGGAATACTCACCCAATTGAATGGCAAGAGTTCGTGTATTATTGTTGTCAAGACGTTCGGGCCGAACGTGAAATCATGCGGAAGGAAAGGCTGTTAAAGGTTTTCCCGCTCCCCGAACTCGAGCGAAAGATTTGGATCTTCGATCAGAAATGCAACGATAGAGGAATGCCGGTTGACCTTCAGTTTGCAAAAAATATGTATGAACTAGCTTCCCGGTCGAAAGAAGAAGCGATTAAGAAGCAAAACGAATTGACCGGCTTAGAAAACGCTAACTCGAATACACAACTGCTTGCATGGGCCAAGGAACAAGGCTATGAGCCAAACACGTTGAATAAAACAACGGTTGAGTCTCAATTAAAATATCATAGCGATACGATGACGCCGTTGTGTATCCAAGTTTTAGAAGCCCGTCGAGCGGCATCGAGCACGACATACAAAAAGTTGGCCGCTATCATGCGGCAGATATCGCCGGATAATCGACTTAGAAACCAATTTTTGTATATGGGAAGCGCTCGATGCGGTCGGTGGAGCGGAAACGCCGTACAGCTCCAAAATCTAGCACGCCCCGGTGTTTTGAATGGTTATAATTTTGAAGACGAAAGCGTGATTGATGAAGCTCGTGAAATGGTTCGCAGGATGGATTATGACGGTATTCAAGAAAAGTTCGGTTCCGTTCTTCTGACAATCAAGAATCTCATACGTACGGTGTTCGTGGCTCCGGAAGGTAAAAGGCTAGACGTTGCGGACTTGAATGCGATAGAAACTAGGTCGGCTGCCTGGATTTCTGGTTGCGAACCATTAATGAAAGTCTTCGAGCCGAGACCCGGTAAGCCGAATGGAAACGATCCATATATTGATTTTAGCGCGACTAAACTTCTCGGTACGACATATGAGAAGATGGAATCTGATTTGAAATCCTTAGATAAAATGGTAAAAAAGGAGGCTAAGGATAATAGGCAGATGGGTAAAGTTGGTGTGCTTGGTTGTGTTTATAGAATGGGCGGTGGTGGTTGGGGTACAAATCCTAAGACCGGAGATACGATAAAAACCGGACTATGGGGGTTTGCTGAAGGATATGGCGTCCAGATGGAACAAAGCCAGGCGCATCATATCGTCCAAATTTTTCGTGAGTCATATCTTGAAATCAAACAGTGTTGGTTTGATATTGAAGCCGCTTACACGGATGTATTGGAAGGCACAAGGACAAAACGAGAAATTGGTCCCGGTGGTTGTATCAAATTCGATAAATTAGTTTTAGACCAAGACGGAACCAAACGTATCATTTTAAGAATTCAACTACCATCTGGCCGATTTCTGCACTATCTGGATGCTAGTATCCAGGACCTGAAGAAGCCTTGGAAGGGTCAGGACGGCAATGACGTATACGGACCAACACTGACTTATTCCGGCGTTAATCAGACAACCCATGCGTGGTCTAATAGCATTACGTCACATGGAGGCAAAATTTTTGAGAATATTGATCAGGGGTTTTCTCGTGATGTAATCGCCATGAAATTTTTGAGATTTGAAGAAATAGGAATTGATGTAGATGGACACGCTCATGACGAAGGTATCGCTGAAAATCCTGATTGCCCCTTTCAACCAGGATATCAGGATATGGTGCAAATTATGAGCGAGCCCGTCGGCTGGGCGCCGGGCCTGCTGCTTGGCGCGGACGGATTTTCTGGGAGCTATTACCACAAATGAGAAGACCAACCGCCATAATCCAGCATTGTAAAATTTGCAAAAATAAATTTATTACACAACCTTCAGCGATTAAAAAAGGACGGGGCAAATTTTGCTCTGATGCGTGTAGAAATTTAGGAAGAAGAGCCCGTAAAATTAGAAAGTGTCAAGTTTGTAAAAAGAAGTTTACCATATGCCTTTCTAAAATTAAAATAGGTTACGGTAAATTCTGCTCTCGTAAATGTAGCTATTTAGGGCGGCGTACGTGTCAAATTAGAAGATGCCAATTTTGCAAAAAAGGGTTTACTGTAGTTCTTTCTAGAAAAGGGATAAGTAAATTCTGCTCTCGTAAATGCTATGGTTTAGGAGAAAGAACTCGTCAAACTAGAAAGTGTCAAGTTTGTAAAAAGAAGTTTAATACATTCCCTTCTAGAATTAAAAAAGGTGGAGGTAAATTCTGTTCTAAGAAATGCCGCAAAACTAGTCAGATTAGAAAATGTCAATATTGCAAAAAGGGGTTTACCACATATCCTTCTGTGATTAAAAAAGGCCTCGGTAAATTCTGCTCTCGTAAATGTGGTGGTTTAGGACGAAGGGTAGGAGGGATAAATAGTGACGGATATCGCATTATCACGACCGACAATGGAGTCATGCTTGAGCACCGCTATGTGATGCAGAAATATCTAGGTCGTAAACTTAAGTCTACAGAAACGGTTCATCACATGAAAGGAAAAGCTGATAATGATATCTCGAATCTAACATTGAAGGAAAAGGCTCATAGCCAAGGGCAAACTTATGAGGAGCTTGCGGACATTTTACGGTCTGTGGGCTGTACCGTGAAGATTCCTAGGAAATTGTTACAAGTGAGCCACGGACATTAATATGAAAAGACTCTGCAAACGATGTGAAACGCCTTTCGACGATCAATCTTGGATTGACGAGCCAGGACAAGATTGGTTTGCGTATTTCTGTGGAGGTGAAGAGTGGTATTATTTCTGCAGTCGGGCCTGCTTTAGAAAATGGTATTCAAGGATGTTCGGGGAGTGGGAAGCAGAGCAGTTTTTAGGGGAGGTTTGATATGCCAATTCGGAATATCAAGTTTGGCAGCATCTTATAAAATGCTTTCTTATCTGTAAAAGCACTCTGGAGAGTTCATGAAAACGTATGAAAAATTATGTAAACGATGCGGAAAACTAATTAATCACCTCCCGGACTTCAGCCGCGACATTGATACATCTGAAGACTCACTGGAAGATTCGGTTGCCGGGAGACCTTACGGGCTTGAAGACGGCACGATAATTTATTTCTGTAGCCGAGCGTGTTATAGAAAATGGGCTGAGAAGCGCAATAAGGAGAGAAATGAAAAAAGCTGAAGCCTGGACAGTCTGGCAGGATTTAGGTTTTTCGCCAGAAGAGGCAGACCGTCTAGAGTCTACTTATCTTGCTCGCCGCACGGACGAACGTTTGCAACGAGCAAAGCACATCCTTAAAAGAGGAGAAAATATGGATAATTTAACTAAAAGATTAGCCGAGGCTTTACGTAATGCTATACACACTGGGTTGATAGGTGGTGAGGCGTGTTTGTACTGTGATAACGACGACGGGCCCCATCAAGATTGGTGTCCTATTAAAAAGAACCAAGATGTTCTTGCAGAGTATGATACTTTAATAAAGAACGAAAGCCACATAGCGTATTGTTGTCGAGGAGACGAGCAGAACCGCCATACTGAAGAGTGTATCTACCACACACCTGGAGAGCCAGACAGTGTCTAGCCTAACTTAAGAGAGCGGGAGTCCGGGTTGGGCCACCCGGCGCCTATTAACAGCCCGCTCTCAAATAAAACTTAATAACTGGAGGGAGTATGGACGCAGACCGGGTAATAAAAACTGTATACGTTGAAGCAGACGTGCGAAGCCGCGACGCTCTTTTGGACTTTGCTCGTTATTGCGAAGACCATCCACAGGAGAGGTTTTGGCAAGCATTAAGAAACTGGAGTGGATTTTCCTTTATTTTCGGCACATCTTTTGTGCAAGGAAGCGAGTTGCTGAATAAACCTGGAATTCAGGATACGTTTTATAAAGAAGGAAAATAAAACTTGACAAAGATTCTAGAATGTGCTAGGGTTCGGAATAGTACTCTGAAGCAGTACGAAAGTACCAGGAGGCAAGATGGCAAAAATCGATGAAGTAGTTTTGGCGCTAGGCGAGGTAGTCAAGAAACAAGGCGAAGCAATCAATACACTGCTCGAGATGATAGAGTCTATGCAGCGTAACCTCACGAACGCCTTCAGGGAGCAGGGTTACGACTTTCAAAAATTGTCGGCTCTTGAGTCTAGCCGGCGTCGTGACGCAATCCAAAATAGTGTTGACGTCTTGATGGAAGCCGAAGAAATGGACCCCGCGGTCAGGAATGAGATTGCCGAGCGAATCCTGAAGAACGCACCTAGTAAAGACGGGGAAATTTAATGCTTAGAGAAGAATTTCGTGAACGATTGGCTGAAGCCGGCAAGAAACATGACGGGCATGTAACGCACGGCAGTTTGGAAGAACAGATGAAAGTTGTCCTTACTATCCTTAAAGAAGCGTGTCCTGCATTTTTTAGAAACGATGAAGTAGGCCAAGTTATTCAAGACGAAATCGCAAAACGAGTTTATAAAAATACATCTAATAAAGAGGAACAGAATGATACATAACTGGCAATGTAAAAGATGCACACATGAGTGGCAGACTAGCTGCTTCGGCGAATTCATGCAGAAGCCGGAGGATCGCGAACGGAACCATCGTCAGCTTTGGAGTCATCTGTGTTGGGATTGCTTCGAGCAACTTGAGGCCGGGGAGATTGCCGGCCTCGAACTTTTCGATCTATTCATTCATTTACGCAAAAGAGTGAGATCGATGTACGAGGAAGGAAGAGTCCTGAGAACATATCAAAAAGATGGGCTGTGGCACGAGGTCCGCTACTCGGGCATGTGCCATGAGTACCGGAGTACCGTGTACGGGCCGGACGGAAACACAGCCATTGATGAAGGCAATTTCGAAGCCGGGTTTACAGCCGAACAAGAAGAAATGCACAAGATCGAATACGAAGTCCAGGATGCGTACGAGGGCGCGATTCTCAGCCAGCGCACGGCGAAGCGCATTGAACTAGATGAATTTCAAAAGACATCTGGGTTTGTGTTCTTCGGCTCTCAGCCGCGACCGGAAGGATTTGTTGGCGATCCGCCAGGTAAGCAGAGATTTGAAGTACTATGCGGAATAGATTTTGCGTCTGGGAAGTTTGTTCCGCCCACCATTCAGTTATCCAAGTCGGGTCTGTCAGACATAGGGGAAAAACAATGAGCTATACTTCACATATGCAAGTCAAGAAAATAGAAGGCGAGATTTTCCTCGCTGATTTTTCTAATCGTATTTACGGCGGTCCCTTTAATACTAATAAAGAAGCGATGGATCTTCTTGATAAATTCGCTAAAGAAGATAAGAGATATTGGGACTCTATCATGAAGATGAGAGGCAAACCTTATGTCATTTAAACCAATGTACGACCTTGAGTCTTTGACTGAAGTACAGCGCCAGGAATACTACCTCGCGGCCTGCGAGCACTACCGTGTTCCGCCTGAACTCAACCTGCTGGCTTTCATGTATATGGACGCCGGCGACGGGAAGCGTAACCTAGTCCTTTATGCCAAGAAGGGCGCAACCGATTTGATGCGCGAGCAGCACGGCATCAGCACGACCAAGATTACCAAAGATGGCGGGCCCGGGTATGTCGCCTGGATTGTTGAGGGCCGGAATGCCAAGGGCCGGACCGAGATGGCTGTCGGGTCGGCGTCTATCGAGGGTTTGAAAGGCCAGCAATTGGCTAACGCAGTCATGATAGCCCATACCCGGGCGAATAGGCGATTAACGCTCCAGTTCGTCGGTGGCGGGCTTCTAGACGAATCTGAGTTAAATGAGACGACAACCGACATAAACCGTGCCTTGATGCCTCTGAGCGCTATGGCGACCCTTCCTGCGCCCGTCCAGCCAATCGTGAGCGCAAATACCGAAGCCGGCAAGGATGTCACTCAACAAGCTACCTTTGTGAATGGTTGGACAGCGACTCCCGAGCAAAGTAAGGCTGCCGGTTTTAAACCAAGCATGGCGGTCCCGGCGCCGTTCTCGGGCGGCGATATCACGCCGAAGACACTTGAGACTCTGGAATCATTCACTAAATATCCCAATATGAGCGAATTAGCGAAAACCATAACGGACCCCGTGGTTTTGGCTGCCGTAGAAGCTGTGTTCAAGCCAGAAGAGCCTAGGAAACGCCGTCGGCGCACCAAGGCTGAAATGGCTCAGGCCGCCGCAAATATAGTTTTTGATGCTGTGACAGCCCAGGATCCGGAAGCCATAAAGATAATCGAGTTCGCGAATCAAATTATGTCGCCGAACGCCGACATCCCAGAAAGTCAGCAAACGCCGACACTAGTGCCTGGTCAGATCGGTCAGGCCACGAATCAAGTCATCGATCAGGTAGTTGAGCAAGCCGCGGCAGAATTGATGCCGGATTACCCGACTAAAGAACAGGAAGCCGGCTACCGTGAACGCCTCGGAGTCTATACGAAAGACGTTTTGAAGGCCGGCGGGATGACAGACGGCATCATCTGGCGGGTCCGGAAGTACACGATGTCGATGTTTCCTGAAGCCGTGATCGAAAACGGGAAACTCAAACTGACGTGCAAGCAATGGGACGCCCTGCTGGAAGATTTTCACAATAAACAGCATCAACTAGGGCCTCAGGCTTTAGTTGCGGCTATCAACGTGATTGCGGAGAAAGCATGATTTTATTTCTTCTCACATTGTTGGCGTCTTCGTACTCGCTGAAAGGCAACTCGATCGGCGAGCCCCTGGATACATTCAGCGATAAATACGTCAATTCTTTCTGCATGAAAGAAACGGACACGATGATAATTTGTGAAGACGACGAAGACGTATTTATGCAAAACAAAGCGTATTCCAGGGCAGAATTCGTCGACCGGAAATTGGTCCGTTTGGATTACAGTTTCACAGGCGACGAGAAGGCGGCACGCAGGATTTCCGCCGCGCTTACTAAACAGTACGGCGTCCCGACCGCCGAAACTGATCTGCAGGAATCTTTGAGTCAGACCTGGGCTGACGACCAAACAGAACTGAGCCTATATTATTCATCTGCGACTGAGAATAACTTAGGGCACCCGAAGATTAGAGTCTATATCTCGGCCGTGAAGCAGAACTGATGCAACTCAACGCACAGCAGGAAGCCGCGGCATCCGCTATCGACGGCGTCTGGGTCGTAATCGCCGGGCCGGGATCCGGTAAGACCACCGTGATGGTCGAACGGTATATCCGGATGCTGATGTCCGGAATCAATACCAGGGATATCCTCAATCTGACTTTCACGAACGCGGCAGCCGAGCAGATGGTCCACCGTGTCGGGATGACAGACGCGAAATCGGCGTTCCGGACCTTTCACAGTTTTGCCTTGGAAGTCCTGAAGAAGGAACGTGAGCATCTGCCGTTCGAGTTATGCGAGGAAGTAATTCCGGTTAAGGCCCAAGATTACAATCTCTTGAAGGAACTAGTTCACCAATTTAGAGATCTAGATTATCGAAAACTTAGAGAAAAGATTACAAGATGGAAATGTGAAAACATCGATTCTGACCAAGCGAGAGACGAAGCGTCAGGACATCTGGAGTGTCTATATGCGCTTGCCTATGAAGAATACGAAAAAAGTAGCAGGATGCAGGGATGGTTGGATTTTGACGATTGTATCAAGGAAACGGTCGTTTTGCTCGAAAGCAACGATGCCGTCAGGGCTCGTTGGAAGCGGCGATATATCAGTGTCGACGAGTGCCAAGATACCGACGAGAAGCAGTTCAGATTGCTCCAACTCATCTTTGACGGTAATTTATTCGCTGTCGGCGATGAAAATCAGCTGATTTATGAATGGCGATCGGCAAAATCTGGTAATTTGACCAATTTTGCGCAGAAATTTCCTGGCGCAAAGACGCTGTATCTAGGCCAGAATTACCGATCGACTAAAAAGCTTGTTGAATTTTTTAAGCAGATTATTCCGGTTGATAATGGAATCACGTCTCACATGATTACTGATAATGACCATGGTTTAGACCCAACCATTATCGAGTACGAAAATGGTTTACAAGAAGCAGACAGAGTATTAGCAAAAATTAAGGACCCAGAGCACACGGCAGTTTTAGCTAGAACCAACCGGCAGCTTTTTGTCTTCCAGAAGTTCTGTACGACTCGAAATATCAAATATAAGTTTTTAGGTAAGGATGGGTTTTGGCAGCAGCCGGAGGTTAAACGGCTGTTGAAACTTGCCAAAGAGTCAAATGACACGAGGCCAGCAAACGAGGTCCTGACTGACTTGATTTCACAACACAACCTTGTCTGGATATATAGGAATACAGGCGATATTGATAACGATCCAGTTAAGAATTTGAACGATGCAGTCCGTATGGCGGCCGGAAAAGGAACCGTGACCGAATTCCTTAATTTCCTTCGCCGTTTGACATATGCTACGAAGGCGACGAAGTGCCTGACGCTCAGTACCGTCCATCAGGCCAAGGGCCGGGAGTACGAATACGTCTTCTTGGTCGGCGCGAGCCAAGGAAAGATGCCGCACCGGGACGGCGAAATCGGTGAAGAACGTCGAATCTTTTTTGTCGCGTGTAGCCGGGCCGCGAAGCATTTGGAAATCAGCTATTTCGGGCACCCGAGCGAGTTTTTAAATAATTACATCGAGAGGATAAAAGTATATGAGCCAGAAGAAAGTAGAGCCGAGGTATAGGGTTGTTTCCGATAATGACGGCCATGATTACATCATTAAGGCCGGACACGAAGGTGATTTTTACAACTGGGTTGAAGCCACGGAAGAAGGCACTGAAACAGAATTTGATTTTGAAAGTTGTCGGGTAAACAACAGTGGTTGGACATTCGCAGATCCACAAGGATACTAATGGGATTTTTATACCTTAACCGAAAAGGCGAACCGCACCGCCGTCACTCATATAGTGCAGGTAATCTTTACGACCAATCTCCTCTTTCCTATTATTTACAGAAAATTCAAGGATGGAAAAGTAAGGATAACCGCGCTTCTTTCCTTTTTGGTCGTGCGCTTGAAGAAAGCATTCAATGGTTTCACGACCATAATGGAGACAAATCAGTAATAGAAGACTTCAAGCAACGATGGAGCGCTCATAAAGAAACGCCTGACCTTCGTTATACTAAGGCTGAAAAAGATTGGGAAACACTTTATTTTGACGGCATAGAAATGATTAAGATATACATCATTCGACAGCCAAGTTTACCAATACCATTAGGTGGGGCAGTTTCATTCCAACGCGAGTACGCTAAGGAAGTTTTCCCTGGCGATCCAATTTATGGTGAGATTGAAGATGTTGGCAAACTTGATATCGTAAGTTACGTCGACCCAGCGCACCCGAAGCTCGCAAAAATTGAGTGGCGACCAGAATATGGGGCCTTACGCCCAGCTATCGGTGATATTAAAACAGCCGCTGTCGATTTCCCAGATTCCCCAGGAATGGCTGCGTTCGATTTGCAGCTTCGTAGGTATTCATGGCAATCAGGAATTAGAGATGTGTTTTTAGTTTGGTTTAAGAAAACCTCCCGCTCGATGCAGAAAGGCTCGAGCATTACTATGCTTGAAACTGTCAGCGATTTTCAAGCAGGCGACGAAGCCGTAATCGCTAAAATCGAAGAAGGCGATATCTGGCTAGTCAGAAACGACTTCATGCTCGAGGAGATGGAGAAGGCTCAAGGAAAGAAGCCTGATGGCAAGACAGACCAAACAAATGCCGCTAAGCAGCGGGCTTTTGAGTGGCTCCAAAATAACGGAACGGTTGTTGGGCCGACAGAAATAACTAAACAAAGGCTTCAGTTTAATTCAGGCTTCGTGACTCTGGAGTCTGCAAACGAGGCCGGCCAGATTGCCGCAAGGCAGATTGTCGAGATCGTGAATGCATGGAAAAAGTATAAAGACTCGACTCCGTGGCCGAGCGGATTTGGGGTTCGTTTTCCTAAGGATGATAGGAACGACCCGTATTTCCGAGCCTTCGTATTAAAAGACGAAGCTTTCAAGAAGGACTATTTCAAGAAGTCGGAAGAAGAAACAATCGATGATCTGTTCGAGGAACCTAGCGAGGAGCAAGAATGAGGCTATTTTGTCGAGGAGAAGGCTGTCAGGCAAGTATAGAAGTCGGCGATTCGGTCGCGCCATTTGCCAGCTATACTTGCAAACTTCATGTCGGGAAGAAATCAGACGATAAGACCAGATTCCAGGAAGTCCAGTTCGACCCCGCTATCGGGTCCGGGACGGACCCCCGGGCTTATGAAAAAGGCTCGGGTTTTCGGGGTCGCGCAAGAGCAAGTAACAGCCCTCGTCGAGAACGGTCCGGCAAAGGCATAACACCGAGGAAGAGGTTTATCGCAAAGGTAGGCCCGGTTCTTGTCGGACATGAAAACGTGGATAAAATTCTTAAAATCTTGAATGAAGATATCCGGGACGCCAATTCCGGGATAACCAGGAAAGATGAATAAAGACTTCCAACAGCTGAGAAAAATCTTCGAAGGCAGCGATTCCTTTGTGTCAAGGGGCCATCAAGTCGTCGGTTTAAGGCGCCGGAAGAGAAAAACCCTTGAGTGGACGAGGAGCAATAAAAAGATTCAAGAAATACTTCTCCGCTCGTTTCCCAGGCTACACACGAATCAAAAACAACGTAGTCGGGCAGCCAGGTGGGCGGCAGTGATTCATCTATACTTCCGACTTCAGTATACATACCGTCAGGTCGCTGAAGAGCTCCAGACTACGCCTCAGGCCGTTCTAGCGATGACTAGAAGCATCGTACGCGTGGCAGGAGGCATGAAGGCTAACGGCACGGGAAAACGCAGCCTGAAGCCCGGTGGTAGGCCTAAAAAACTAGTGCCATAATGAGCGGGTACTTTGGGAGGCATTATATGGATACTCCAAATTTCGTACTATCGGGGCTTAAGTGTCACAATCTAAGGAACATAGCTGTTTTTCTCAAAATTTAGGCGAAACTAAGCCGCGCCGATGCCGGTGTCGGAAGCGACTTTCGCTAGCCGAGGCAACAAAGCAAGTCGAACGAGGTTTCGCGCAATGGTTAATCCTTAGCCGGACCTTTACAACGGTTAAGGAAATATGTATCGTTTGTGCTAACGAGAAATTTAAGAAAAGCTGCCAAAACTGTCATGGGACTGGTGAAGTCGAGAAGTCGTATCCGCATGACATCCTTGGGACTGATATAGTTCTTGTAACTACAGGAGCTCTAAACGACGATGGAATCCCGGTTTATCGGTCAGTCAAGGCGAAGCAGACTCCGAGAGTCGCGACTATAGAAAAAAGCCACATTGAAAAGGCGTACCTCGAGGGCAATAAGGAAGAAACCGAGCGGATTGAAATCTATGGCTTGATGATTTTAGAAGCCCGGATTGAGATGGGAATCAAGCCTGAGCCGGCCGACGATCCCAGGACAGGAACTGGGCGGCATTGTGACTATGGCAGAAGTCCGTTTGTGAGAATAGCAGACGAGCGGACGAGCATCGGTGGCGTCGGGAAGCGAATCGGAGAAGGATTCGCTGCGATGGACGAGAATAATCTAAACGATAAGGATAGGCTATGACTCCGGAAGAAATTAAAAAAGCATTAGCTGATACAATTGCGAAGTTTAGAGAAGAACATGCCTGGAAGTCTTTCAGCGGCAGGCATCCAGAACTTGGGAAGATGAAGAGCTGTGTTATCTGCGGTCTGCGACATCGATCAATCAAAGTCTGTGAAG
>Ga0210404_10000593_pt1 | contig 17783 bp, 20 predicted proteins | sample IncBWH28MmetaG_FD_155455 | JGI IMG/M metagenome (GOLD analysis project Ga0210404, IMG submission 155455) | Forest soil microbial communities from Barre Woods Harvard Forest LTER site, Petersham, Massachusetts, United States - Inc-BW-H-28-M | ecosystem: Environmental > Terrestrial > Soil >... | reverse complement strand
GGCGTCTCCTACCATGACCCAGTCGGCACTCAGGGGATCGCCGAATCCCACAGCGAAATTGGTGACTGGAGCATTCACCATCTCATACTCCGCCGCCATCGGAGCACCAGGACTCGATGTTATGAACGTGAACCCCGTTCCTGGGGTCAGTGGAGCAGCCCCGTGCCAAATGCCTCCGATCACCATGTCCCCTGGATTGCTAGTCGAGACGAACGCGGATGCGTCAGTACTTAGCCCACTCGCAGTATTGGGTAACGAGGCGTTCGGATCAAAGGGCGAGTTGAAGTTGGCACCTGTTATGCCGAATGCCATTAGCCCATTGTATTCGCCTCCGTACTGAACGCTCGCGCAGCCGATTATTGTCTCAGTAATCACGTCAGATGATAATGTGCCGGTGCTTTTGGCCCAGAACTCTTGAATCTGGTCGCGGTTGTTTCCTCCAAAGACGACATTCGACCTAGCCGTCCATGACAGACCTGAAGTGTCGGACACGTTGAAGGCGCAGGAGGTCTGAAGGTCAAGGGCCTCGATCGTGTAAACGATGATAATATCGTTTGAATGTTGCGTGGTCAGGGTTGCGGCGCAAGAATTCGTGTCATGGGCGCAGAATCCCGTGGCGGATCCATCGATAGCTAGAGAACTAGCCACTCGCGATACGACATTGACGCTGAGCGCGACCGAGTGGGAAATCGCCCCACTCGTTCCTGACACGGTTACTACGTAAAGACCGGGTAGCGTACTATTGGTGGTGGTGATGGTGATGATCGTGGTCACCGAACCTCCAGAGGGGACAGCTAGGCTAGACGTGCTGAAAGTGACCGCGGGTCCTGATGGACTAACTGTAGAGCTCAGCGTGACCGTGCCTGTGAAGTTATTGGCGCTCGAGATACTGGTGGCAGACGTGGCAGAAGATCCGGGGTGAATGTTGAGACTGGCTGGGCTCGTGGTCATGACAAAATCAGGGGTCGTGTTCGTGGAGAAAATGGCGGTCTGGACAGTTTCCTGTACCGAACTCGTAGAGCCATTCGCAACCGTGACGCAGGTTGTTGTCCCTGAGACACTGCTCATGGAGCAGCCAATCTGGTATCCAAGGGGTATGCCGGATGTTGTTCCAGTTATGTTATAGATCGCAGTGAATAGAAGACCTGTCGTCGGCGGAAAGGTGAGCTGGCTAGGGGCACCAACTGCGGCCAGTTCAAGCGTGTCAGCGTTTGCCGGGCAAGAGCTACCTTGTATTGTTACGCTGCCAACACACTCTGACAAAATGGTTGTTGGGGTCGGAAGCACTGTGCCGGTTAGGTTTATTCCTGCTGGTCGTAGGACATTGTGGTCCGTCAGTAGTGTGATGTCAAACCCGTTAATCGAATTTGAGCCTTGAATAAAAACCGAAACTCGGAGTTGGGTTCCCTGCGTTCCAGAAAAAACCGTCGGGCTGGATGGACAGGAAGTTGTGCCAGATGAAACAATGCATACGACCCCTGTTCCAGAACCTGCCACGATAACTGTGATCGCGACTGTGTGAGATACCGCACCGCTGGTCCCAGTGACCATGACAATGTACGTCCCAGATGGTGTTGACGACTGGGTCAATACTGTAAGTGTCGAGTTTCCCGATCCTCCAGCGATGGTGGCACTGGAGAGGGATACTGTCGGACCGGTGGACGGTGAAACCGTAGTTGCGAGGTTCACGGTCCCGGTGAAACCGTTCAGTGGAGCGACAGTAAGAGTCGAGGCCCCGGTTGCGCTTGGTAGGATAGAAAGAGAATTTGGACTCGCTCCCAGCGCAAAGTCAGGCGTGGCGGCCGTAGAAACCTGAATGGTCAGAGTCGGGCTGGCCTTGATACGAGTCCCCGAAGTTGCCTTGATCAGCGCATGGTAGGTCGTAATGGTAGTGGGTGAAGCGCTGAAAGTGGCTGTCGAAATCGCGGTACCTCCAGCAGCCAAAGTAACCGAAGCAGGACTGTAACTGACAGTGAGTGGAGCTGTCGTGGGAATGACTGTACCGGTGGACAAACCGATCGTCCCTGCGAAATTGTTCAGGCTCGACAGAGAGATTGTTGCAGTTCCCGTAGAACCTGAGTTGAATGAGATCGTTGTTGGGTTGACGGTGAAGCCGAAATCGTTCACGACAACTTTCAAAGTGACTAGGCCTGAAAGAGTGTCAGGGTTGTTGAGCGAATCTACTGTAGCGTAGGTTCCTGTGACTGTCGCAAAATACGTTCCCGCAGCCAGAGCGGAGAGAGATAGGGTGACAGAGCAGGATAATCCGCCCGTCAGGCATGGATTCGTTCCGGTCAGAGTGGCCGTAAGCCCAGTAGTAGTTGAGGTAGTGAAAGATACCGAGTCCGTTGCAAAACCCGGATAACCACCCATTGCAGTAGCAGTCACAGTCGCAGTATTCGTAGTAGTAGGAAACTCTGGACCAAAGCTCGTAGGCGCAGCGGAAATCGCCACGAGAGCCGGAGGAGTAGAATTGTTGAATCTTCCTGCTTGAGCAGTTTCAGAAACCGGACTTGTAGACCCGTTAGCGACGGTTACGCACACTCCGCCTGTTACACTAGTCGAAGTGCAACCTGTCTGGTAACCGATCGATATTCCCGCGGCCGGTGCGGTGCCAGTAATATTGTAAATCGCGGTAAAGAGCAGACCAGTAGTTGGAGGAGTGGTTAGCAGTCCGAGGCCTGCGGTGACTGTGAAATGAAGAGTGTCCACAGTATCTTGCAATCCGCAGACAGATCCTGTCTTCAATAATCCTTGAACGCATTCCAACACCACTGTCGGTGTTCCTGGAAGAACAGTTCCAGTAAGGTCAACGGCCATGGGAGACACGACTGTATGATTTGCCACCAGTATGATGTCGAAGCCGTTGAGAGCGTCAGATCCCTGAATGAAAACCCCGATCCGAATCTGTTGTGCCCTCGGCCCATCAAATATTGCGGGAGTTGTAGGGCAGGGGGTAGAAGAGCCGTTGGCCGTCGTCGGATCGTTAAGACAAATCTCACCAGTAACAGCGGCGTGCGTAGTATGGATGAGTGCTGGTGCGAAGATGCTTCCTAAGAGCAGAATCGGAATTAGAAAGATAATTTTTCCTTTATTCAAGGGAGTTTCCTCTGAATACCTAGAAATCGAGCGAGCCGATAGAGAAATTAAGTCTTTGCATTATTGAGCGTCCTCGTGCGTCAAATATAAGTCGAAAGCGACAGGTGGGAAGATGCCGAAGTCTTGGGGTGGCTTGAGAAAGCTGGTTTCAGTATGTACCCCTACACTTGTCTATGAGTGTTCATGTCCAAGGTGGAATTCATCATGGATGGCCTTGACTGCTTCAGGGCCTTCAGCTTCGGAAACGACGAAGGAGACGTTGTATTCAGAGGAGCCTTGTGCGACAATGCGTACGTTGATCTTCTTATGAGCAACAGCGCCGAAGATTCTAGCTGCCACTCCCGGTGTTCCTTTCATTCCGGACCCGACAACAGCAATGATACACGCGTCTTTCTCGGCGACAACCTTGTCAACAAATCCCTGGCCCAGCAATGCAAGCTGTAGAGCTCTAACAGCGTTGTCTACATCCTTCCGAGCTACGACGCATGAGATGGTTGCCTCTGAGGATCCTTGAGAGATCATCATCACGTTGACGTTACTAGATCCCAGAGTCGTGAATACCTTCGCGGCAGCTCCAGGTGAGCCTATCATCCTCGTTCCACTGACGGTAACTATCCCAACGCTTCTGATTATGGAGACTGCCTTCACTACTCTTCCTCTATTATCGGTCTCTCCTGAAGATACCAGAGTTCCTTCGAGACTTGGCTTGGAGGAGTTTTTGATACGGACTGGGATCTTCTTCTGTGCTGCCGGTTGCATTGCTCTCGGATGCATCATCTTTGCTCCAAAGTATGACAGTTCAAGGGCTTCTCCGAAGGAGACTTTGGGAAGAACTCTGGCATCTTTGACGATTCTGGGATCAGCAGTCATCAACCCGTCAACGTCCGTCCAGATCCAGATCTCATCGGCGCTGAGCGCGGCGCCTAGGAGGCTGGCAGTGTAGTCGGACCCGCCTCGACCTAGAGTCGTAATGCGCCCGTTGACTGTGGCAGCTATGAAACCCGTCACTACCGGAATTTCGCTTCTAGCCAGCAAAGGGTCGAGTCGTCTGCGTATCTCATGGTAGCTTACTTCAGTTAACGGATTAGCTTCTCCAAATCTTTCGTCTGAGGTTATTCCTGCCTCTGCTCCTGTAAGAGCTCGACTCTTGCCGCCTAGCTCACGAATTGCAGCGGCTACTATCGGCGTGGAGAGGCGTTCGCCGAAAGAAAGGATGTAATCCTTTGATCTGGATGTCAATTCTCCGAGATGAGACACTCCTTCGACAGTTTTTCCTAGATCCGTGTTCAACTTGATTATTTGGCCAAGAAGCTCGCTCAAGCGCTTGCCTGAAGTAATCGCACGGGCGGTGCTCGTGTGAAGTGTCTGAATCCTCGTCAGCCTTTTTCTTAGTCCGGCATTGTCTCCTTTTCGAGCCATTTCCCCGATTTCCAGTAGCTCGTCGGTGGTGTCGCCCATTGCGGAGGCGACGACAACTATCTTGTTTTCAGGGGAGAACTGCTTGACTATTCTGGCGGCGTTCTTGATTTTCGAGGCACTGGCTAGTGATGAGCCCCCGAACTTCATGACAAGCTTCAGTTTTGGTCACTAGATCGAGTATTCACTTCGAATGTCAACGAGGTCACGGATTATGGCACTGGCTGTCTCTTCTCCTCCGGCTCCTCGACCTATGAGGGTCACTTCACCTGCGTGTTGAGTTGAAAATGATAGAGCGTTTAGAGTGTCAGAGACGCACACTGGATCGCCCACCGCGATGTCTTCCGGTTTCACTTCAGCTTGAGACTCTGTTAGCCGTCCAATGAGTTTGACTTTGGCCCCAGATTTTTTCGCTTTCCTGATTCTTTCAATTGACATGTCTTGGATTCCTGCTATTTTTAGATCGGCCATTCTTATTCGTCGTTTGAGAATCCAGTTCGCGATTATGACTATCTTTGCCGCGGTGTCTAGCCCTTGAAGGTCATAAGCAGGATTCTTCTCTGCGTATCCCTTATCTTGCGCTTCGGCTAGCGCTTTTTGAAGATCTAGTGATGCGGCGTCCATTCTAGTTAGGATGTAGTTTGTCGTTCCGTTCAGAATTCCGTGGATACCAAGTATCTTCTCTCCCGGTAGGCATTTTGCCGCGAAGCTTAGGAATGGAGTTCCTCCGCCCACGGTGGCGCTAAATCGTAACTGCATTCCGGTGTGACCTGCAAGTTCCAGGAGCGCTGGCATTGCCAGAGCCAAAGGTCCCTTGTTGGCGGTGACTACGTGTTTTCTCTCGGAGAGTGATTGTTTGATGTTGCTGAGACCAGGTTCTCCATCATCGAAGTTCGAAGGAGTCGTCTCTATGACCACCTCGGCCTCGGCCGCGGAGATGATTTGTGAAGTCGTACTCTTTCTTTCGCCGCTTCCCGGATATTTCTGAACTGTACCATTCCTCTTCTTCACCTTCAGAGCTAGGTCAAGGTCTAAGCCGTTGTCGTCACGGCATGAGCCTCGGGCATCGACTATGGCAGTGACTTGAGGCTCGAATCCATAATTCCTTACGAGCCATTCTCTGTCTCTGATCAGAATGCGCGCGAGTGCTTGGCCCACCCTGCCGAAGCCAATGAGAACGATTCTCAAAGGATTCTCTCTAAACGCTCGATCCAGTCAGGCTGAGTAATCTTGAGAGTGTAACTTTCATGGTGAGGTAAGTGTTCAGCTATTGATGGGTCCTTCAAGCCATGACCAGTTGTAACACAGACGACGAGATCTGATCGGTCGATTCTGCCTGCCTCTAGACTTTGTCTAAGACCGGCGATGGAGGCGGCACTTGCCGGCTCGACAAATATCCCCTCTTTCGAGGCGAGCTCTCTTTGGGCTTCCAGAATCTCCTTGTCAGAAACCGTTTCCGCGGTTCCACGAGACTCGTTGATCGCTCTGAGCACCTTGGTCCAATTGACCGGCGATCCAATTCTTATCGCTGACGCAATTGTTCGCGGATTAGGCACTGGCCGAATCCAGTTCTGTTTTTGCTTGACAGCCTTTGCGATGGGTGCTGCCTTCTCCGCTTGGATCCCAATCATTCTAGGTTTGACCTTGGTAATTCCTAGTGTCCGAAATTCGCCGAAGCCTTTCCAGATTGCGCTGATATTCCCGCCGTTGCCTACGGGGAGCACAAGTACGTCGGGTGAGTGTCCGTCCAGCTGTTCACACACTTCGTATGCTAGGGTCTTCTGGCCCTCGAGTCGGAATGGATTGAGCGAATTCATCAAGTAGAATCGTTTCCGGCGTTCCGTCAGTTCAACGACCGCTCTCATTGCCTCGTCGAAGTCGCCACTAATCTGGAAAATCTTAGCACCGTGAATCATTACTTGGAGCATTTTGCCCGCCGCCACCTTTCCTTCGGGGACAATGACTATGCATTGTAGTCCTGCGCGTGCGGAATAGGCGGCGAGAGATGCAGCCGTGTTGCCTGTGGAAGCGCACACAACCTTGCTCTTTCCCAATTCTCGAGCTTTGGATAAGGCGACTGTCATGCCTCGGTCTTTGAATGACCCGGTCGGGTTCTCTCCCTCATTCTTCACATAGAGTCTCTTTAGACCGAGTTCACGGCCGAGGCGTTGACAGTGATGAAGTCCAGTTCCTCCCTCTGCGAGAGTTGTGATGAACCGGTCGTTATCGATAGGAAGGAGTTCCCGATATCTCCAGACCGAGAGGCCTCTTTTTGTCCAAGGAATTGTTCGACCGGAGATCAGGAAGTTCACTTCTAGAAGGCCGCCGCATTTTTCGCATCGATAATTCGTTGTCTGGGTTGGATACTGAGTGTGGCAGTCGAAGCATTGTAGACGATAAGGCCAGGGCATTCTTAGCTGTCCTTGACTATAGTCGCCCCACGGGCGGGCCGCGCGACGAAAGAGGTTGAACGCACGTTATTTCTGGCGAACGCTTTTACCATTGCTTGAGCAACCAATCTGGGCACGTGGTTTTTTTCATCAACTAGGGCGACGAGGCTTGGTCCTGCTCCGCTAATGGACACTCCTGCCGCTCCTGCTTCTAACCCCATACGTTTTACATCCTGATAGCCGGGAATGAGATGCTGCCTGTAGGGCTCGGCAATCTCGTCTTTCATTCCTGTTCCAATCATTCGAATGTTCCCTTGGGCAAAGGCCGCTGCCATAGCGGAGGCTCTCCCTACGTTTAGAACCGCTTTCTTGACGTTGATTTTGTCCGGTATGATCTTTCGCGCCTTTCTCGTCTTATCGGATTGAACTGGAAGTTGGGGAGTCGCAACTACTGCGGCCAGACCGGCCGGCGGCTTGAGGCTGATTGTTCTGATTGGATTGTCGTATACAATCGTGAACCCCCCTAGGAGTGAAGCTGCAACATTGTCTGCATGTGCTGTCCCTGCTACAGCTTTCTCTCCTAAACTTGCCACTCTCACCAACTCATCGTTTGATAGTCGAAGGTCTAGGAGGGCATCTATGACCTTCGTGCATGCTGTAGCTGTCGCGCCACTACTTCCGAGTCCCAAGCCTTGGGGTACGCGTTTTTCGACGATTATCTCCAGGCCTTTCTTCAATTTCGCCTTCTTGGCTAATTCTAAGGCTGGAGGACCTGCAGAGTTTCTCTTCACTTCCACAGGTATGTTGTGACCTTCGCGACCGCGGAGAATTATTCTGATCTTCTTTCTCGATGTGATGTGGACGGTAACAGTGTCGGAGTATCTGTTTAATGCTAAGCCGAACACATCGAACCCCGCTCCAAGGTTCGCGGTGGAGCAGAAAGCCCTGCCTACGGCTTGCGTTCGAGTGGTTCTCATTGCCCGATCGCGGGTAATCGCGAGGCTCGAGGCGGATAAAAGAGGACTCGTACCCCTTTATCGAGCCGTTGTGCTGATGAAAACATGCTTGATTCATAATCAAGCATTATGTGCGAAAGCAATTTCGTGACACTTAATATCAGAATTCTCGGGTTCTGTTATTCACCGAAGGTTACTTTTCCAAGTTCGAAAGCAGAATCCCGTTCAGTTCTAAATCACCTTGAAGTCGACCTGCGGTATGTCGGCGCGAATCATGCTTCCGCTGCTGCCATCAATGATGGCGTTGTAGCTCTTCCCTTTGTACTCATATTGGACGAACCAGAGCGGAGCGTGTAGATAGGTAGGCTTGTCAACGCTGAAGCTAGTGTTGAACTGGGTTACCTGATCAACTTCCTGTTTCAAGAGGAATCGCTGGTTTTCCTCAACTTCATCCTTCGCTCGAATAACTGCCTCCTCGTTGTCTAGTTCGCTGTTCAGGAACTTGGCTTGAGATTCTATTTTGGTAAAGTCGAAGGGTATCTTTCCTTCGGCGGGTACTCTGTAGTCTCGGGTTGGAAATTCAGCCGCTTTTCTTCCTAATACTAGCCAGTCGTACTCGTTCTGGATCGTCCCCTTTCTCGGTGTCGGAGGCGAGATTCTTTCGAGCATTCCTTCGTACGTACTGGTAGCTGTTAGAGGGACTAGCCAGAAGGGAAGGTATCTCAGCTCGAGTACCGTAAGTTTGCTTTTTTTGGCGAGGTCTCCCGGCTTCATGAATCCTGACCTCATCCAGTCTTGGAGAGCTTGGCTAATTCTCGTGTTGTCTAGGTTGTTTAGAATAAGACTATGTTCGAGCTGGAATGGAGCGTTGGCGCCCACCACTGAGGTGTAGCCGCAGTATCTGCAGGTAGCTACCAGTTCTCCAGGCGAGAGGTTGAGTTGTGCTCCGCAGTTCGGGCATTTGATCTCTGAAACGATCTGGGACATGGCCGCAACTTTCCTTTGGTTCTAGGATAGAATTAAAGAAGGGCGGGATTAAGTTCTCTAGGATCGGGAATGAATCGTGGCGAGTGGGCTGGGCGCGTTGAAGCGGACGATGGGCTTCACGATCATACTAGTCTTCGCGATCTTTCTCGGACTTCTGACAATTATTTCCGTCTTCTTCCTTGACCCTACTACGGGCCTCATCTTCGGCCTTGTGGGAGCCTTCTTCATAATCCTGCTGCAGTATCTGATAGGTCCCGTAATAGTTAGGGCTACCAGTCGACTCCACTACCTATCTCCAGGAGAAAATCGATGGCTGGAGGCCAAGGTCTCACAGATGGCCTCAACGTCAGGTATCCCGATGCCTAGATTGGCCATTTCGCCGGACCCTACACCGAATGCGTTCGTGTTCGGCCGGACTCAGAAGAGCGCCACGCTGGCGGTTCATCAGGGCCTCCTCCAACGGTTAAACGAGGACGAGATCGAGGGTGTCATTGCACACGAACTAGGTCACGTGAAGCATCGCGACTTTATTGTCGTCACCATGATCTCTGCCATACCCTTGGTCGCGTATCTGATTGCTCGCTCTGTGCTTTGGGGAGGCTACGTAAGCGGTATGGGCGGTCGAGGGTCCAATCGGAACAACAGCGCCGGAGCACTCATAGTAATCGCCGTCGTGGCGTACGTCGTCTACATCCTAACAACATTGCTCGCCTTGAGATTGACACGGCTCAGAGAAAGCTACGCCGACGCCTACTCCGCCTACTTGACCAAACAGCCGAGAGAGCTTGAGAGCGCTCTGGTCAAGATTGCCTATGGCTTGTCTCTAGCTCCTGGCGAGCCGCACGGTGCTCGCGCCTTCTTCATCGAAGACCCCGCCCAAGCAAAACAGGATGTGGCACAGATCATGGATCAAAAGTCAAAGTACGACTTGGACCATGATGGTGTCCTGAGCGAGCGCGAGTTGGAGCTGGCAATGGAGGCTGAGGCCAAGTCGAACTGGCGGAAGGCAGCTCAGCTCTTCATGACTCACCCGCCCACTTACAAGCGGATTCTCATGTTGCGAGAGATCGAGGAGGAAATAAACACTGGAACGTTTCAAGAGTCAAAGGTCTACAATCATGTGTGATCAATACCTGGCACGCACTTCCAATGGAAGCACAACAATACTATTAACAAGGAAAATCGCATAGTCACCTGACTCAATATGAACCGTCTTCCCTGGGCCCCACTCAACGCCAGCGCCTTCCTGATAATTCTCGGGGGGCTCCTCCTCGCATCACTCCTTACAGGGTTCAACATTCTTGCAGTCTTTCCATTGGTCTTCACCTTCTTCGGAGCATGGATGATCGTTGAAGCATTTGTCTTTCCACCAGCAAACGCCTACGCTCCGCCCCGGACAATGGTGGTAGCATGGGGTGGGCTAATCGCCGGTTTCGGAGTTCTCTTACTCGTCCTCTACACGGCCGCTCAACTATTACCTATCGTGTTCGCTGTGATCCTGGTGGTCGTAGGAATAGCCGGCGTTGGCTACAGTTTCAGAAGATCAAGTCCCAGCACACCGAAGCCTTCCACGTCCTAGCCCGTGTTTGATGCCAAGGCCCGGTATGTCCGGAGCCTCTTCTCAAAGGTCCCCTCGGAATATGACTTCCTCCTAGGGCTGCTAACTTTTACGCAAGATCGGCGGTGGAGGGACTACGTGGTGAATCAAGCCCGACCTGCAAATCCGGAGCTTGTGCTAGATGTGGCAACGGGGACCGGGTTGTTGGCCGCCGATTTTGCGGACGCGATGTCGAAGGATGGGCTCGTGGTCGGAGTCGATCTTACCCTGTCAATGCTGAGGACTGCCAGGCAGAGGCTTAGGCGAAAAGGTCTAGATGATAGGGTAAGCTGGGTGTTGGCGAGAGCTGAGAATCTCCCGTTCAAGGATGACAGTTTCGGATCGGCTTCCATTAGTCTTGCCTTGAGAAATGTGTCCGATGCCCGAGTGACTTTCAGGGAAATGTCTAGGACCACGGGCTCGGGTGGGATTGTCATCTCTCTCGATTTCGCTCGACCATCCAACGGGATACTGCGACTCTTCTACTACGAGTATTTGCTCGGCCTCTTCCCAATCTTCGGTCGCTTGGTCTCGGTAGCTTGGGGCAAGACTCTGTCCTACTTGGGTAGGTCAATCTTGAGGGCAAGGACTGGCGAACAGATTGCCCGCCTGATGAACGTTGAAGGATTGTTGGACATACGCTCGGTACCGCTTACTGCGGGCATTGTTTGCGCGGTCTATGGGAAGAAACGGTAGGAGACGAAGCTCACAGCGAAGCTGGACCTTGCGCGAGACAAATGGGTCGCGTCGGTAAACCGCGGTCCGCCGCAGTTATCGGGAGGATTATTGTTCAATCTCTTGCTCTACCCGCTTGTTCCCTAAGCCGCAAGACTTAACAATGCTACAATCTCCAATCTCATGATGAAATGAGTGTAATTGCTTGAAAAGGGCAGCAATTCTCCTTTCATCATTCATCCTATTGTTCGGAGCATTCTTTACTCTCCCTTCGATTGTTCAGCTCCACGCTTCGAGTGGAACGATATGCCTCGTAAGTAGCCAGAGTGCGACAACTTGTCCTTCAAGCCCTTCGTCACTAGCCGGAACTATTGGAAAGCAGCAGCGTATCCCCGTCTTTGTTCAAGGCTCAAACGTAATTAACGGATTTGACATAACGATCCTTGCAGCTCACACAATTCTAAATCCCATAGGAGCAGATCTTAACGGGTCCATTATCCCCGGTCAGCAACAAGTCGTACTCGAGTGCGCTGGTGGGATATTGCTCGCTGGTAATGTGTGCTCTCCAACAGACACAAGTGATACTCTTCATTTCGCAGTGGTGGCGTGTCCAGGTTGCATATCTACCGCAACAACCGGACTTCTGTTCACCGCGATTTACAATGTGACTGGGACCACAACAGGGATTCCGGTCGGATTCCAAACCGGTTGCTCGAATACGAGTGATACCCCGACATGTGTCACTATCACCAACGGGACGCCTACAGGAATTTCAGAGATTGTTCAGACAGCAACATTCACGACCAGCATTACGCCTGACTTTGTTCTGACCGCGAGCCCAAGCGCTATCAACATTAACCCAGGCTCCTCAGCAACATCCGCCATCACCGTCACAAGCGTCAACAGCTTCTCGGGCGTAGTTAGCTTCACGACCGTTGTGTCCCCCGCGGGACTTTCTGTCAATCTAAGCTCATCCAGCTTAACTCTCGCCGCTAATCAGACACTCACTTCCACCCTAACCGAATCAACGGGGACGTCGACCCAAGCTGGTACCTACACCCTAACGGTTACTGGAACCGGCAGCTCGCTCGTCCACTCGGTTAGTATCACAGTGATTGTTAATTCACCTCCGCTGCCGGCCTTTGCCATAACCGCTAACCCTGTCTTCCTTTCCGTCATAGTTGGCGCCTCCGTCAGCTCCACAATATCTCTAAGCAGCCTTAGCGGCTTTGCAGGCGCTGTCGGCTTAGCAGCTTCTATTTCCAGACCAGGACCGTCTATTTCCTTCAGCCCTGTGAACATCACCGTCAGCTCAGGAGGAACAGGAACATCGGCAATGACTGTGACAACAACCTCATCCACCGGAACAGGAACCTATTCTATCCTAGTGATAGCAAGGAGCGGGACAGGCGCGTCCAACACAACGACTGTTTCGGTCGCGGTGTCCGCTCCAGTTGGCTTTACTCTCTCTGAGAACCCCACGTCTCAGTCCATTCCTTCGGGGTCTGAGAAACAAACAGTGATCACGGTGACGAGCGTCAACGGGTTTTCCGGGAACGTGAACTTGGTGGCTACTTCATCTAGTACCGCGGTAGTATGCTGGTTCACAACTCTGACGAATTCCGCGACAGTATTTCTACCCGCAGGTGGCTCTGCGACCCAATACCCAACATGCGGAGCCTACAGCCCGTCAGGCGCTTACATCGTAACCATATCGGGGACTAGCGGGTCGGTCATCCATTCCGTGACTCTCCCAGTAACTGTCATGGATTACAACATCACAGCACAGTCGGTAACGTTCAACGCGGGATCATCTGCCACTGGAACTGTCACTTTGACAAGCCTCTCCGGTCTGTCAGGACCGGTGAGTCTGGCTATTTCGCCTATATCAGGCGTATCAGCGTCATGCGCTGCAAGCCTAGTCCTACCCTCGGGCGGCAGCGTCACCGGATCATGCTCGTTCTCTTTGTCATCCGCCGGCTTGATCTCTTCACCATTCGCCGGCTCATTCGAAACAGTAATTACTGGAACCTTTGTCTGCAACAATTGCTACTATAACGGTCTAGACTCTCACTCGATTACTATCAGAGTAACCGTACGTGACTTTAGCATGTCAGCAAATCCGACAGCCTTGATAATCCACAAGGGCCCTCAAACAAACTCCACAATGGCAATTTCTACTCTTGCCCTCACAAGTCTGGATGGCTTCACGGGAACGATTAGCATATCGACATTGGTAACTCATACGACCCAGCAGCACGCCCCCTCAGCTACCCTTAGCTCAAACAGTTTAGCCTTGTCTTCGGGAGGAAGTGCAACGGTAATTTTGACGGTTGCAATTGGCAAGAACACCACAACAGCCACATACGCCGTTCAAGTGATATTCACCAACGGCTCCTCGACCCACGCGATCGTGATTACAGTAACAGTAGCGCACTAGACCCCTTCCCACGTTTTCTGTTCAATTTCAACCGAAGGGTCTGAAGATTTCCTCCTTCGGCCGCCTAACGATCAAGCTAGCCCACCAGAGTCTTTGCGGAATCCTACTGTGGCGGGATTGAGGTATGCCGTGGAGAAGAAAAATTCTGTCCGATAGTACCTACGCGGTTCCTGTGAGGGCTGATATTATTCCACTGATGAAAAATATGAGTCCAAACGTGAGAAGGACGACTCCAGCAATCAGATCCAATAGCCATCTGGGGACACGCATTAGATAGTCGTAGGAGACTGCTGAGACTGCGATCAGTAATGCGAGACTTACGATTGCACCTATCAGCGTCCACTGGAGGTTGAACGCCCCGGCCGCTGCTAAGACGAGACTCGCTTCGAAGCCTTCAGTGAGAGTAATAGTGAGGACTGGAAGCGAGTTGGGAATGGAGAAGCGGATTGGTTGAGTTGAGTCGATTGCGCCCTCACGTTTGAGGTCTTTCTCGATGGCCTCTTTCCCCATTCGAGCCATTTTTTCTCTGAATGACTTGTGTTTGAATGCGTACTTGATGAAGCCGCGGAGAAATCGACTTGAGAAGTAGAATAGGACAACGGCGGTTGCAAAGTCAATAATGATTGCGGGGAGTAAGAGGAATATCTGCCACACGACCAGGAAAGTAACGATGGAGCCCAATCCTCCGGCAATGACTCCAAAGAGAATGTTATTTCTGCCCAGTTGTTTTATCGTGGCAAGGGAGAGGATTGCAACTTCACTCCCTTCGATCAGAATCGCTTTAAACGCAAGGAGGAAAGATCCAATTATTACGACAGTAGGATCAGTCATTTCTGTTTCGATCCCCGTTCTTTAGAGTACGTTGTTGGCTCGACTCTAAGGGCAGGTCTTTAGCGTTTCCTCGGCTTGCCGCGGGAGACTCGTCCAGATGAGTCTCAAGATTAAAGCCTCCTCTCTGATCCAGGAGTTCGAAGTAGTTGACGAAGGTTTCTCCTTCCAAGTTGAAGATTGCAGTCGACTTGGACGGGGTCTTGGCTGAGTCGATGCTTGTCTGGTGTGAGCGAGCCAACAAAGAGCTCGGCACACATTTGAGGATGGAAGATATTGACAGCTGGTCTTGGTGGAAGAGGACTCTAGTCTCAAAAGACGATTTCTATCGGATACTGGACGAATCATGGGACGAATGGTCGGCGATTCCTCCGACAGAGCCGGATATCGCCGCGAAGGTATCGCGCATCGAGAAGTTTGGGGACCTAGACATAGTCACCGGGCGTAGCAAGAGAACTGTTGAGGCCGCTAGAAGCTGGGTCGACAGTCAGAAGATTCCATACCGCCGTTTCGTTAGAGTCTTAGGCTGGAGAGACAAGATTTTTCTAAATTACAATGTGTACATTGATGACGCTCCCGACCTGATGCCTCTCATCTCACAAAACCCGACAGCATGGGGCATACTCTACGAGAGGCCTTGGAACCGGAGCGTGGAGAAAATGCCGAAGGTTCTGAAGGCGAAGAGCTGGCTGCAAATACCTGCCCTACTGAGGCAGATTCAGTCCGGTAAGAATTAGGATGATCTTCTTGGATGAGACCAGACTATTATACGAGACACCTCAGCGTCTAGAAAATCCGTGTCGAGACGTTGAAAGGCGAATTCCAGATTCCCGCCGAGTACTATTACACGAAAGAGCACGAGTGGGTCCACATTGAGAATACCAATTGTCGGATAGGCGTCACCGACTATGCTCAGAATTCGCTGCACGAAATCGTCTACGTCGATCTGCCGAAAGTAGGCGCCAAGGTGGCCCAGATGCAGAGTCTCGGCACAGTTGAATCCGTTAAAGCAGTCGCGGACGTATACTCCCCAATTTCTGGCGTCGTGCTTCAAGTAAACACTGAACTCTCAGATGCTCCTGAACTGGTCAACAAGAGTCCCTACGAGAAAGGATGGATCACAATCATACAGCCGGACGATCTAAAGAAAGATCTACCGTCATTGATGAAACCTGAAGCATACAAGGAATTTGTGAAGACAATAACCGAGAAAAAATAACAGACTCCTTGAGGACCCGATAAGCCAACTGAGGTCTCGCGCTGCCAGTTGTGGCTGGCGAGTCTGAAACGTACTTTTGGTAACCTAGGAAGTTTATCTCTTAGAAATGTAGGCCCATAGGTCCTCCGTAATAGGGAATCGAAGAGTGCAAGAAGTATTCACCTTACTCTCACCACCGTTGAAGGGTCTCCTGCAAGAGACTGGTATCTCTGCCCCTACTCCTCCTCAGGTAGAGGCTATTCCCTTCATCGTCCAAGGCGAGAACGTACTCATCATCGCGCCCACGGGGTCAGGGAAGACCGAAGCTGCTCTCCTCCCTCTCATTGATAGAATGGTCCGCGACGAGGGTCGACAAGGTATCTCGCTACTCTACATCACCCCTCTGAGAGCGCTGAACCGGGACCTACTGAAACGGCTACAGGTCTGGTCTGCGAAGCTCCACTTCACCGTCGAAGTTAGACACGGCGACACTTCAGCAGCTGATCGGCGAAGAATGGTAGGAAAGCCTCCCGATCTCTTGATCACAACGCCCGAGACACTTCAGGCTGTTCTGCCCGGTGGGAGAATGAGGCAGCATCTTCGGCACGTGAAGGCGGTGGTCGTTGATGAAGTTCATGAGTTGGCGGGCGATCGTCGTGGGGTCCAGCTGACAGTCGGACTCGAGCGATTGAGGGAGATTTGCAAAGATGGTTTTCAAAGAGTGGGACTCTCAGCAACGGTCGGGAATCCTGAGGAAATTTCTCGATTTCTCGGCGGCTTTGATCCCGTCAGGATTGTTCAGATTCCTCTGAGCAAGGATACGAGGTACAAGATTGAGTATCCTGCTCCTGGCGAGGAGGATCAAGAACTCGCGAGGCGACTCTACACTGCTCCTGAGGCAGCTGCAAGACTTGCCCTGGTTTCTGATCTTGTTGACGCGCATGATTCTACCCTGATCTTTGTCAACAGTCGAGTCAACGCGGAGATGTTGGGGTCAAAGTTCAACATGATGGACCAGAAGATAATGGTCCATCACGGCTCACTCCCCAAAGAAGAACGCGTCCGAGCAGAAGAATCCTTCAAGGCCCGCCAGATCAAAGGACTAGTCTGCACTAGCACACTAGAACTGGGTATTGACATTGGCTCTGTGGACCTTGTCGTCCAGTACATGTCTCCACGGCAAGTAAACAGCCTGGTTCAAAGGGTTGGAAGGTCAGGACACAGTCTGACCAGGACCTCTCAGGGTGTCCTAGTGTCCGTCTCAACGGAGGACCTCTTGGAGTCGGTAGGAGTCATCGAACTGGCGAAGGAAGGCCGGCTCGAGCCAACAATAATTCACCATAAGGCATTGGATGTCCTAGCTCATCAGATCGCTGGATTATTGATGGACTCAGAAGGTAGCGTCTCTCTGTCCAGAGTCGCGCAAGTTCTGAGGCGAGCGTTCCCCTACTCCGAACTTGAGGATACTGAGCTCGACAAAGTCGTCGAGTTCATGCGCAAGATGGGGTATCTCAAACGGGACGATGAGACACTCTACCGGACGTCTCGAACGAGGATCTACTACTACGAGAATCTTAGCATGATCCCCGACGAGCGGCGCTACCAGGTCGTTGATCTTACCAGCCAGCAGGCAGTTGGCATACTCGGCGAAGAGTTCATGCTCACGATGGCCCATGTGGGCCTGAACTTTATCATCAAAGGAAGGGTCTGGCAGATGAAACAGATCACCGACGACGGGAAGGTCTACGTTCTACCAGTCAACGATCCAACCGCGGCCATTCCTGGATGGGACGGCCAGATACTCCCAGTCCCAGGCGAGTTGGCAATTCGCGTCGGAGAGTACCGGAAACAGATCAATCGGCTGTTGGACGATCACAAGAGTCGGGCTCCCGTTGTCGAGAAGTTCTCGCGAATATGGCCCGCGGACCCGTACGGAGTACGCAGAGTCGTAGAAGAGATAGAGGCTCACAAGGCAACAGGTGCGCCCGTACCAACCAGTGATCTGGTTCTAATCGAAGGGTTCGATCGATACATCATAATTCACACTCACCTCGGGGACCGTCTCAACTTTACCTTGGGCGAGGTGATCGAGGAACTCTTCCGACGGCAAGGCCTAGTGCGAATGTGGTGGTGGGACTCGTACCGTATCCTATTCGAGATGACCGCGGACACGGCAGACCTAGATCTCGAAGATCTA
>Ga0210404_10000591_pt1 | contig 17920 bp, 12 predicted proteins | sample IncBWH28MmetaG_FD_155455 | JGI IMG/M metagenome (GOLD analysis project Ga0210404, IMG submission 155455) | Forest soil microbial communities from Barre Woods Harvard Forest LTER site, Petersham, Massachusetts, United States - Inc-BW-H-28-M | ecosystem: Environmental > Terrestrial > Soil >... | reverse complement strand
CCTTGAGCGCGTTTTGATTTCGTTTGTCAGCAGCTTGCGGAGCATCTCGACCGCGAGATTCTTCTGCGGGAGCTGTCTCACTTCGGCCAGAAACTCATCCGACAGGATTGAGATGTCCGGTTTCTTCAACCCGGCGGCGGCGAAGATGTCCACGACCTCTCCAGAGAACACGGCCCGTGAAACTATCTGGCGAATTGCATTATCGAGATCCTGCTCAGGACGGTGCTGCTGGGTGATCGACTTCGCGATAACGGTGCGGACAGCCTGGAAGAAGCCGACATCATCTCGTATCCGCATTGCTTCATCGTGCGGGACGGCAAGAGCGAACGCTTTGGACAGATCGGCGACGGCCTTTATCAGGCGATTCTTTCCGTCGGGTTGCCTGAGGATGTGCTCTTGGGCGTTTGGCAACAGACCTAGCTTGGCGGCTGCCGAGCCGCTCACCCAAGCCGACCAATCGAAGCCGTGGAAAAGCCCGCGACAAACCTCGTATTTCTCCAGCATGACCGCGACCGCTTCTTCCTGCGGTAACGCTGTACGTCCCTTGCCTCCGCTTTCGGTGTACGTGCCGAGCGCCAGCTTTAGCTCCTGGGCGATGCCGAGATAGTCCACGACCAGGCCGCCGGGCTTGTCCTTGAAGACGCGGTTCACGCGGGCGATGGCCTGCATCAGACCGTGCCCGCGCATCGGCTTGTCCACATACATCGTGTGGAGACACGGAACGTCGAATCCCGTCAGCCACATATCACGCACGATTACGACCTTAAAGGGGTCTTTGGCTTCTTTGAACCGCTTGCCAAGCCCCTCCCTCCGTCGTTTGTCGCGGATGTGCTGCTGCCACTCAGGACCATCCGTTGCCGATCCGGTCATCACTATCTTCATCACTCCGGCATCGTCGTTCTCGTTGTGCCAGTCAGGGCGCAGCTTTACGATTTCGTCGTAGAGGTCAACGCAGATACGGCGGCTCATGCAGACGACCATTGCTTTGCCGTCCATCGCTTCCAACCGCTCTTCAAAGTGGTGGACCAGGTCCTTGGCAATGGTTCGGAGACGCTTCTCAGCACCGACGATTGCCTCCTGCGCTGCCCACTTCGTTCGCAACCTCTCGCGCCGCTCAACCTCCTCGCCTTCAGTCGCTTCCTCGAAGTCTGGGTCGATTCTCGGTTTTTCGCTATCATCCAGGCCGAGTCTTGCCAGGCGGCTCTCGTAGTAGATGGGCACGGTCGCCTTATCTTCGACAGCGCGCTGAATGTCGTAGACGCTGATGTACTCGCCGAATACCTGTTTGGTATTGGCATCCGCTTTCTCAATCGGCGTGCCAGTGAACCCGATGAAGGATGCGTTCGGTACAGCGTCACGCATGTGCCGGGCGAAGCCGTCGATAAAGTCGTATTGGCTGCGGTGCGCTTCGTCGGCGATCACGATAATGTTCCTGCGGTCGGAAAGGCCCGGTTTCTGGTCGCCCTCAGTCGGCATGAACTTCTGGATGGTTGTGAAGATTACGTGGCCGGTTGAAACCGAAAGCCGTTCTCTAAGATCCTCTCGGTCCACCGCTTGCTCAGGATTTTGACGAAGTAATTCGCTACAGCGCGAGAACGTGCCGAACAGTTGGTCGTCAAGGTCGTTCCGGTCTGTGATTACAACGATGGTCGGGTTCTGCATCGCAGGCTCCAGCACCAGCCGCCCGGCGTAGAACGCCATCGTCAGACTCTTGCCGCTGCCCTGCGTGTGCCAGACCACGCCCACTCTGCGGTCGCCGGTCTCGCGTGAGGCTTCAAGCGTCGCTGCCACGGCGCGATTCACGGCGTGGAACTGGTGGTATCCGGCAATCTTCTTCGTGAGCACTCCACCGCCTTCATCCTCAAAGACGACGAAGTAGCGGATGAAGTCCAGCAGCCGTTTCTTGTCCAGCAGCCCTTGGATTACCACTTGCAACTGCGGCAGTGACGCCGGAGCCACTTCTTCTCCCTCTATCGTGCGCCACGGCATGAAGCGCTCCGTGTCTGCCGTCAGGGAGCCAACTCGCGCCTCGACCCCATCGGAGATGATAAGCAGTTGGTTGTATGTGAACAGCGAGGGAATCTGCAACTTGTACGTCTGAATCTGGCTGAACGCCGTCCAGATCGTGGCGTTTTCGTCTGCCGGGTTCTTCAACTCCATCAGCGCAATGGGCAGACCGTTCACAAACAACAGGACATCCGGCCGGCGCGTGCTCTGACCTTCAACAATGGTGAACTGATTGACTGCCACCCAGTCGTTGTTGTCTGGATTGTCAAAGTCGATAACGCGCACCAGCGCTCCACCAATGGAGCCGTCAGGGCGCGTGTACTCCACCGTCACGCCTTCGACGAGCCGCAGGTGAAAAGCGTGGTTCCGGGTAACGAGAGAAGGCTCATCGGCGCGGGTGAGCCTGCGAAAAGCGTCTTCAAGGGCCTCAGTGGGCAAACTAGGATTGAGACGTTCAAGCGCATACCTCAGCCGCTGTTCCAAAATCACATCGCGGTATCCTGAGTCATCGCGTTCGGCAGCCGCTTCTCCAGCCGCGATATTAGGGCCGGACAGGATTTCACAGCCTTGCCCTGCTAACCAGGCGAGGGCAGCTTCTTCCACTATCGACTCGGTGAAGTTGAACGCGCTCATTTCGGTTGCTCCTGACCGTCTGCCGATGGCGAGTTCTGGCACAAGCGAGCGCCAGCGTCCCGATACGCCCAATAATCCACCGAAAAGAGGACCTCACTCGCATAAAACGCATGGTCGCCTATTTCCACCATCCCATACTCACGATCAATTGCATGGTCAAACGCCGCGTCGGGTTGCGGTGGTGCAGGAGGAACAATGTCTGCAATTGCGTGATCCAGCAGCTTCTCAGCGTCGATAATGTCGAAAAGGAGGCTGAAGATCCACAACGCCGCCCTCCTTGTGACGGACAGAACATTTTTTTCGGGCGTGCCTTTCATTCCACCGTGGTACTGCTCATTACGATGATCGTGTGCCCAGAGGATGTGGCTTTGGTGGACTTTCCACGTCAATTTTCGAGCAACAAGTTCAGTGTCGAAAAAGGCCAGTTTACTTGGATAATTGTTGAGCCATTTCTCGACATCGGTGTTCTGGTAACTGCGATTTCCACGCTGGATTGGATTCAGGGTGAGGTACGTTGTGATCGCCACCTCGATGGCATTGTCGAAGCTAATCAGCGCAATTCGGCGGTCGAAGTCTTCTCCGGCCCGGAGATGACCCTCAGCGTGAAGTAATAACTCAAACGGACCATTTGCCCAGGGTGGCAGTGAAATCATGGGCTTCTACCCTCCGAGGATGCGCTTGGCATCGGAAATGCGGATTTCGCCGGAGATAAGTTTGGGCAGCAGCGCGTCGCGTACTGCCGACAGTGTTTCGCTTTGAACTACGTTCGCATTAACCTTCGCACGGAGCGCAGAAACATATTGCCGAAAAACTCCTGCTATTTCTGGCGGCGGTACGACAATCTGAAACGCACTCAATACCTGTGCATTCAAGCTTGCGCGAGTAGTGCCAGCGTGCCTCGCCTTTACCAACGCCCAGTAGCTATTGGACCGAAGCCAATACTGAATAAATCTGTCGTAGGCGGAATCCCTCAACTGAAATCGAATCAAGTATGAAGCGAAAACCGCTTCATTGCCCTCTTCCACCATCACTCCATGACCAGGATCGGCCATCCGTGCGATCAAGATGTCTCCGGGGCGAACCCGATATTGAGCAGTCTCTTCCTCGGAAATCTGACAGTAGGGAACGGAGGCCCATTCGATCCAGGGCAGCTTATTGATGTCGCTAATCCGGAGAAATCTCGGTCCAACAGCTTCGGTCGTCGCCGAGGCGGTGAATCCATATTGAGGCTTTTGAGACACATCACCTAGCGTCATCACATGCCAACCCCTCGGAATCGGACCCAACTCGGAATCTTCGAATGAATCTGGGAAGAGATCGGTCAGGCGTGTAGGGAGACCAATGCTGCATCCCTCTGCTTTAGCGCGCACTGGATCAAAGTCCACGAACCACGACTCGAACAATGCACGAGCAAAGCTTTCCAGCGTCTCGTTCATACGCCCGTTCAGTCCAATTCTGTCATCCAGCGTGCCGAGGATATGGGAGATGGCACGTTGTTCCGGTAGAGGTGGGACGGAGACCTGAATCGGGTGGATGAAATTCCGATTTAAGGACGGCTGCGCGCTTCCCGAGTTGTATCGCTTGAAGTCGAACTGCTGGAGAAAGTAATAGGCAAATCGTGGATGGTTGCCATGAAAATCGATAACATATAAGGCAGTATTGAGCGGCCAAAAATCAACCGGGGAATAGTTGACTACTCCGAATGAGGCTCCGCTTCGGCCTACAGTGACGCCGGGCGCGGTAGTCTTCGCCTCACTGTGGAAGCCTGTGATTCCAAAGGAACCGAGGATGGGCACGCTTCCCGGTTTGCGTTGCCCTTCTGGAAGGTCGTGGCCTCGTTGAAGGGTGACGAATTGACCGAGGGTTGTTTCTTTCCAACCTTCAACCGCCATACCCAAGCTCCTTCAAGTTGGCGGCAATGGCAGCATCGAGCTTCGCGGCTTCATGCATCTGTGCTCGGAGCACTTCGGTAAGTCGCGCCATCTTGTCCTCGAACACCTCGCCGTCATCTTGAGCCTCTTCCGCTCCGACGTAGCGACCGGGTGTGAGTATGTGGCCGTGCTTGCGTATTTCGTCGAGGGTCGCAGTCTTGCAGAAACCCAGCACGTCGCGATATTCACCTGCGCCCTTGTCCCCGCGCCAAGCATGATAGGTTCCAGCGATCTTCGCGAGTTCCTCGTCGGACAGTTCGCGGTGAACGCGATCCGTCAGCGTGCCCATCTTCCTCGCGTCAATAAAGAGCGTCCCGCCGCGCCGATCACGAAAACGCCCATTCTTCTTGTTGCGCGCAAGGAACCATAGGCAAACGGGAATCTGCGTCGAGTAGAAAAGCTGGCCCGGCAGGGCGACCATGCAGTCCACCAGATCAGCTTCGATGATGTTCTTGCGAATCTCTCCCTCATTCGACTGGTTCGATGACATGGAGCCATTAGCCAGCACGAAGCCCGCAAGTCCCATAGGCGCCAGGTGATAAATGAAGTGCTGCACCCAGGCGAAGTTGGCGTTGCCGGCGGGCGGCACTCCATAGACCCAGCGCTTGTCTTCTTTCAGCAACTCACCGCGCCAGTCGCTGTCGTTGAACGGCGGATTGGCCAGCACGTAATCGGCTTTGAGGTCAGGATGGCGGTCGGCGTGGAAGGTGTCGCCGTGCGCAATCTGCGCGTCGATGCCGCGGATGGCAAGGTTCATCTTCGCCAAGCGCCATGTCGTGTAGTTGGATTCCTGGCCGTAGATAGAAATGTCGCCGATCTTGCCGCTGTGCGCCTCGATGAATTTCTCGCTGCTGACGAACATGCCTCCCGATCCGCAGCAGGGGTCATAGACGCGGCCCTTGTACGGCGCAAGCACTTCGACCAACACGCGGACAACACGGGACGGCGTGTAGAACTGACCGCCCTTCTTGCCCTCAGCACTGGCGAACTGCGCGAGGAAATATTCGTAAACACGGCCCAGAACGTCTTTGGCGCGGTCGGCGGGACTGCCGAGACCAATATCACTGACCAGATTGATGAGCTGGCCGAGTCGCTGCTTGTCGAGACCCACTCGGGCGAAGTCCCTGGGTAACACGCCCTTGAGCGATGGATTGTCGCGCTCGATGTCGCCCATCGCGTCGTCAATGATAGTTCCGATCTTCGGCTGTGGAGCGTTTGCCCGTAGAAAGGCCCAGCGTGCTCCTTTCGGAACCCAGAAAATGCGGGCAGCCGCGTATTCGTCCGGGTCTTCGGGATCGGCACCCTGTGCCTTCTGCGCTTCAAGTTCGGCGTGCTTTGCCTCGAAAGCGTCGGAGATGTATTTGAGAAAAATCAGGCCGAGGACGACGTGCTTGTACTCCGCCGCGTCCATGTTATTGCGCAGCGCGTCCGCCGCGGCCCACAGCTTCGATTCAAAACCCAGGGGAGCACCATTTGCCAAGGGAACACCTCGAAGATCACCGGGGAAGAAGGGGGATTATCGCACAATGCGGGGAATGTCGGAAGTCAGGCGAGAGAAATTCCCCTCTGTGACAGATCTCTGTTGAACGTGGTGGAGTGCAGGAAAGGTAGATCGCTCGCGAGACTCTTCACGTCTGGAAGTGTATTTCCTCCGCAACTAGGCGCGAGCGCGCCACGGCGACCGATTCTCAGTTTCCGTCAGTAATCCTGATCGCTGCTTCCGTTGAAGTAAAGGGCAATTTGATAATACGATTTCGTGAATCTCACAGTTGAGATTCCGAACCTATTCGTTGGCTCATTTTGCCTGAGCTATGGCGAGCAGCTCCGACGGGCTGCCTTAACCGCTTGTGGAGAAAAGAAGGGGCTTTGGTCCAATTGGGACTTGTTCTCCGGAGTCAATAGAGTTCCACAGTAGTTCAGGTAGCCGAGGAACATTAAGGACTGACATTCAGGTGAGCCCGGATCAGCTTTTCGATTCTCACAATCGGCTGGATGTTCGAGCCCGAAAGCATGGCCCAACTCGTGACCCAATCCGCCCACCCACCTGCAGACGGATTCAGACCGAAGTCCCAGGATTCCAAGGATGTCTTGGCGAGGAAGCAACGCAACTCCGTTACCGCCGCCGACCCGTTGATCCTCGCCGGGCTCCGCATCGATATAGAACACCCAGACGAATCGAGGGTCGTCGAACATCCCGCCTGTCTTCTCGAATCCATCTGCTGTCGCGTTGTTCCAGAACCATAACGTTCGGTCCTCACCGCTTTGATTCTCGGCGTACCACTTGGCCGTATGAGTGGTCCGAACAGTCTCAACGATGGGTGTGTGGAGTCTGAAAGTCTTCCCGCTGACTTGAACTCCATACCAATTTTGGAGGCTCTGAATGGCCTCTGAGGCGGAGCGCCGGAAATTACGTCGAGGTTTCACGTCCAAAGGCACCAGGTACACAACTCGCACCTCAGGCGCAGGTACTGATGTTGAGATCTCGTGCTCGACCTCCTTTGCGAACCTAGCTGCACCCGTACCCTGTACTGATTGTTCGTTTCGTGGTTGGTGTTGAGCGACATTCTGACTCTGAGCATCGCCGTGCGGCGTCGAAAGGAGCAGCACTACCACGTACCCGGTTGCCAGTGTTCGTCTCACGAACCCTTCGAAACTACGCATTTCACGCCTCCCGGAACTGTCCTTCTTATAGTCGGTGAGCTTCTGCTCGCTTAGTTGCCGGTCTTCTTGGCTCCGCCACTTGACGGCTTTGCTGGGGTGGATGAATCCTTTTGGGGATCTTTAGTGCTGGCGAAGCGATACGAAATCCCAAAGCCCCAACTGGCGTGGTAGCTTTTGGTCACCGGCAGTTCGCCCGACAGAGTCGAAGGAATGGTCTGCCCCACTTGCAGGCCGCCATCGAGTTTCTGCTGTTCCCCGATGTAGGCGCCCAGGGTGACGAAAAACTTCTGTTGCGCAAAGCTCCGCGACCCCCCAAGCAAGAACTCGGGGCTGGTGCCTTTGTTGTCGGAGTTGGCAGTGACGCCCAGGGTCGCGTACCACGCGTCGTGGTCATGCCGACTGGAATACAAGAGCGTGTGACCGTAGAGCATAGGGGTCAGCCGGTAGCGGGTATCGGTCTTGACTCCAATTACAGTCGAAGAAGTGGCGCTGGAGCCAGTCCCGCTGATGGAAGTGGAGCGTTGGAATTCTTTCTTGCCCAGAAATCCGGTGCTCAGGCCGCCCGAGAGAACCAGGCGGGCTTTACCGAAGAACCAAGGCTGCTGCAGGACAAGTTTGCTTTCGGTATCGGAAGCCGCCGGCTTGGAATCCTTGGGCGCAGCGGTAGGTGTGGTTTGGCCTGCAGGCTTTGGGCCATTTTGATTAAGGGTGTATGCGTCGGTGGTGCCTGGTTGTTTCTTGTTGGTAAAGAAGTCGTCGAAATACTTGTAATGCTCGCCATTCTCGAACATCTCAGTGGGATCGCTGGAGCATAAAACGGGAGTAGTCGTGTTGGCAGGCGTATTCTTGTCTGCGGTGCCGGTGCTGAACGGTGCAACCGAGTCTCTTGTCACCGTAAGATTGACGGCCGTCGGATCTCCGAATGGCCCTTCCCGTCTCTTGGCGAGGAATTCGTTGCTGTAGCCGAATGCGAGAGGGTCGCGCAGGATTTTGTCAAGCGGCTCGATAACGCCCGTGCGAATGCTGGAGAAATCATTATCGCGCTTGGCCTTGTAGGTGCAGGCGGAAAACACTACTGTTTCGCCGGCCCGGTCCAGCTTTTCCATGATTTTGCGCACGCTTTCAGCCGAGGCCGAGTGGTCTCCTTCGGGCGGTAAACTATCTGCCAATTGGGCGTGAACGCGCGCTGCCTCGCGCGCGAAATTCAGCGCCTCGTGCTCAAAGGCCGAACTACCTGCTTGCGGCTCTGCTTCTCCGTCGGAAAGCTTGGCCAGCAAATCCGACGCTTTCGTGCGAACGTCAATGGCGAGCGCTCGTATCGCCAACGAACTGGCATCGTGATCCAGTAATTTCAGCCAAAGCTCCGGCAGTTCGCGGCTAAATTTTGCATACGCGTCCGTCTTGGCCTTTAGGTCAGACTCGATTTTGCCCGCGTCTTGGTCAAGCTTATCTACCGAGCCCTGCCAGCGGGATACCTTGTCCTGCTCTTGATAAGCAGGCTGAGACGGTTGGGGCGCGGTAAGTTGTGACGCGCTTTGATCAATCGCCTTGACCACCTGCTCCGCAACAAAATTCTTCTGGCTCGAGTCGAGCGCCTTGTCATTGAAGATTTGTTTTTGAAACTCGGACTTGTTCTTCTCAAAATCGGCTAACGCTTGTTGCTTCTTCGCATCCGGCAGCGGCTGGGCGTTCGGCGAGGGGGACGGTTTAGCCTGGTCCTTGTGCTGGCTGGGCGTAGAACTCGCCGGACTCGAATTCACTCCCAGACTCTTGAGCCCTCCGAGGATGTCGTCTTCCTTAATGGTTTGTTCGTCAAATTGAAGCGTGTACTTGAATAGGAAGGGGTTGTTGGTGACCAACACGCGGATGCAATCATCCTGCTTCCAGAACATCTCATGAGTTTGGTCTTTCAGCTTAACGATGTTCAGCGTAACGATGTTTAGAGGGTAGTCAAAGCAGTCCACATTCTTACTGGATTTTTTCTCTGACGGCTGCGTTGCCGGAGGCGCAGGCGTTGTCTCCGGGATCGCCGACGACGTGGTTTGCGCTTTTACGGCGGGCGCCGCCAGTGCCAGCAGGCTCGCGATGAAAAGGCTCAGGATGGTGGACGAAGTGATTTTTGTCATGGTCTTCTCCCTCTTAGCAGTCACGGTGATGTTCTATGCCCGTTGACGCCCATGCCCGCAGCGTCAAAGAGAATCAATCTCCGGTGGGCACGTTCCGTGTGCTCAGTCAGTAAGGCGAGGAATGGGGAGAAAAGGGGACACCTAGACAAAAGGCTGGTTGTTAAAGACTTGATGACGTCGGTCGGTTGGCCCCCGAACTTAGGATATTTTCACCCATGGTACAAGGAGAGGACTTTGACGATTTCAGACGTGCAGAGAGTCCAGAGACGTCGCGGTACCTGTCTTGCATGTGACCCAATATCTCATGGAACGTCATTGGGATTGCAACGCCTGCAATTGCGCGTAAACCTGCCGCAAAAAGTCATGAAACTCTGTGTCCTGTGCCATTGCGATGCTCCACATGAAATCAGTTTGCAAAGCATCATCGAAATAGTGAGGGTTTGGGGCGGTTCCATTTGCTGGCGTGCCGTCCCTCCAGGGCAAACCCAACTTTATTCCCTGCGCGATCTTGCTTTTGTCACGGCTGTAGACCGCTCTTTCGTGACACTGGATACAGTTCGACACCATCCCGTTGGGTTGAGTCTCCTCCAGATAAGGATTGAAGCAGATCTTAGGCTCGCCACTCTTCGGCGGGAACTCGAGCGGAGTGACCCTGCTGAGCGTGGCATTCATCAAGAAGTGCCGCCATTTGTTGCCGCCCAGGATTCGTCGGGCCGCGGCGTCTGGCCCGAATTCACGATTACTGGGGCGGTTGTACCACCAAAATGTTGCCCAGACCCAATCATGCGTCTCCTTCGTGATGACATGAATGGCCATTAGCACCAAATAGTATGTCCCGGGACTCTCCGGCGGGACGCGAAACACCCCGATTTGATTGATCAGATTCCAAGAAGGGGAATCCTTGTCGATCTGGAAGGCGTAAAAGCAGTCGAGTGGAGCAATGGGACCTTGACCGCCAACGCCATCGTAATCTCTATCCGCGCACCTCTTCCCCGGCGTTGTGTCAATTCTAACCAGCTTTCCCCAGTCGCTGGAGTTCCCTAACTGCTTATCCTGCACCGTCTGCCATGATGCCTGCCGGTCAGGATCCCAGACCGAGACTGGAGTCGTCAAATAGCCGTCAACCAGATGCACGAGTTCCCACGCGGTCTTCAGTACCACGGTGTCATTGGGGAAAGGCGGGATCTCCTGTTCAGCCCTGACAGAATGCGCTGCTAGGCGTTGGCGCACCTGGAGCACCTTTGAATTATTCAACATCTTCTTGCGGATGTGTGTGGCAGCCGGTTGGTTGAACAAAACAGCAGCGAACTCCGGATGCTCCAAGAACTTCGTCATGAAGGTCGCTATAGTACTAGAGGAAGCCTCATTCTTCTGAAAGTCAACTAACGGGTTTGGTAAAGGCAGGTTAATGGATTGCTCGAATTCAAGCAGAGTTTGTACGGGCAGTTCTAGACCCTGAATCAGCCGGTGTTCGTTTGACTTGTCCCCGGGGTTAAGCGGCGGGCAGCCCAGGAAAGTAAGGCCCACATCGCACTTTGTATACCATGACTCCCAGATAGGCTGTCCACTTCTCGTATTGGTGAGGCCGGCAAACAACCTCCAGGCATGTGCCCGTATTTTCTCAACGTCTTGATCATCACGGATTTGAAGTAGGGTCGCCTCCGGCACCGGGAACTTGGGCTTGCCCGGAATGTTAAGCGGTTCGTATTTGGGCCTTGCCTGTCCTCCGGCGACGGAACCAACACAGAGCAAGAGCATCCCGAGGACTAAACAGTTTCCGGAAGTCACGATGGCCTCCACTATTGTGAAGAGTACTAAGGCTTGTAGAGATCAGCAATCACCCCTATAGTTTCCATAGTCTTAGGACACTGAAGCCCACTATAAAGCGCAGATCCAAACACGTCTTTAAAGTCAGATTTCACAAGCTCGTACATGTCTCCCCAGGTTTTAAGGCTCGGGAGAGGCGTCGATCCAGTGAATTTATCATGGAATTTTTGCGCGCTCCCCTTTGGTACTTGAAGCCTCGTGTCGATCTCATCGGGGGTGTGGTCCTTAAAGAATTGTTTCGGGTTGGTCGTGAGCGTTAGCCACAATGCCAGGGCCTTGTACGAGGACGAATCGACGTTTTCGTTGAAGGCCGCGGATTTGTTTTTGTCCTCGGTGCTCTTAGCCGAGAGTCGGTGAGTGGCCGCAACTATAGATACCGCAGCGGCGCCTTGAATCAGCTTTCTTCTCGAAACGTTCTTGTTGCCCTCTTGCGTAATTTCGTTCATAGTCGTCTCCTTTAGGTCAGTGGATTATTTTGATTTGTACTTCCTCCAATAATTTTCTCGCTTTTACGACGTCGGGCAGGCCGGCGTCAGCACTTTCGCGCCGGGCCACGTACTGTTTCAAAACTGACTCGGCTTGCTCTTTGAACTCCTTGATTTCGCTGGCCAGGCTTGCGTAAGCGAAAGCTTCGTCCGACCACTGGCCCGGGAAGTACTCTTGGGGCAATTCCCAGGCTTGGCCCGGCTTCAAGGCGAGATTTGCATATGCACCCAAGGCGCTCTTTTTCAGCCCTGCCGATGCTGCCTGATTCGACGTATGCAGCGCTGCGGCGAGCAGGCCGCGCGCCAGGTATTCCTTATCCTTTGCCAAAGCGTCCAGTCGATCCGCCTTGCGAAATTCGTCCAGCGCCGACTGCCATTTCCCCTCGGTGAGCAACAACTCTCCACGCAATCGCGCCCGCACAACATCCGAGATGGGTTTGAAGTCTACCCGAGGAAGCCGCATTTCAATCTTTCGTAGCTCGGAAGTCAACTCAGACTTTAAGCGGCCACTATTCTCCGATGCTGCACGCCCCAGGATGGTACCCGCTGCCAGCGACCTCTGGAGACTGCGGTCCAACTGTAAAGCTTCCTTGGAATCCTGCAAGCAAGCCTCGTACTGGCCGCGCTTGGAGTTGATGTAGGCACGGTCGAGCAGTTTGTCGGCGCGATGGACAACGTCGCCCGCAGCCAGATCGGCTTCCATGCCTTTATCCAGGGCCTCAACTGCATTCTGGTATTGCCCAAGTTCGGCAAACACGCGCGCTTGGAGCGAAAAGGAATACGTAGTATAGGGAGGAGGTTCTGTGGATAAACGAGGGTCTCTGGGTAATCGCAACTTCTCAAAATGAGTCAACGCCTCGTTGTAGTGGCCTCGCAAGAACTCCAGTTGGCCTTCGATCATGGTGGCGTCATCAGGATGTTTGGTCTCACGAAGATGCTGAATCCATTTCGATGCATCATCGAAATTTCCCAGGATCAGGTCGAAGCGAGCAATGTGCGCCGGGGCAGAGAGTCTAGCTGGATCGATCGCTTCCGCTGTCTTTAGTGATGCGATCGCTCCTTCTACGTTCCCCGTCATCATCAAGGGAGTGGCACGATAGAACCAACCGAGATAATCGTTCGGATAGTAGACCGTGTAGTCGCGGAACCGAGAGTCAGCCGTCTTGAAGTCTTCCGTGTCGAGGGCATAGATGCCCTCTAACCGGTACTTCTCTCTTCGCGTCAGCCGGTGCTGCTGCTCTTGAGCCAATGCAACACGATACGCGCGGTAGCCTTCGTCAGATCGACCCAAGGAAACGAGCACATCTCCCAACCGAGTGTAGGCCAGTGCGAAATAGGGGTCGGCCGCGACTGCGTTTTCAAGGGCAACGACAGCATTGTTATCTTGGCCAGCCGCTTTAAACTTTTCCGCCTGGGCAAATTCGGAGAGTGCCGCCCAGTTGTCGGTCGTTACGTCTTGCGGAGGTGCGTCCACTCTAGCGATGTCATTGGCCGATTCGCCGACTTCACTGCGGATCCAGTCGCTGCTGTCGCGGACTGCGCTGAGAAAGGCGTTGGGGATCTCTTTATCGGAAGTCCCCGAGGACATGTTCCAGGTCCAATGGTTATCCCATTGCGCGCGGGCGCGGCGGGGATTGTTGTCGGACTGCTCGATGTCGATGTCGAGAACATAGCTGTCGCCTACCCGGGACACCACGCCGAATATGACGCGCGGCGCGCCGCTCCGTAATGCAACCTCGCGTGAGGTGGGCGGGTCGAGCGGCGCATCGGCCGGTTTGGTCATTTGTGTCAGAACATCGCGAATGCGGCCGGCGTCCATGAGATTGAAATAAGGAGACTGCGACAACTGATGACGGATGAGCTCGGTCGTACCGTCGAATCTCTTGTCCCCAGTGCTGTTTCGAATTTCAGTCAAGAGCACGGTCGATCCCCCGGCCAGCTTCGCGTCTCTTCTCACTTGATAATGGCGGAAAAGGACGGCTGAAAGGGACACGACCGACACAAAGATTGCAATTGCGACCGCCCACTTGCGCCACGGACGCGTGCGTGGGCTGGACAAAGCCCGAACCTCCGCGCCCTGAGACCGTCCCAGGCCAAAGTCGCGCGAGGTCGAAGGCTCTCGCTCAACATTCGCGATGCTTTCCGCAACTTGCGCAACGTTTTCAAATCTGTCTTTTGGCTCCCCTTCCAAACACCTGCAAATCGCCGCTTCCCAGGCGGGGTCCAAATCTGGTGCGAGAATCTTTGCTGACGGGGCAGCTTGCTTGACTCTTTTTACGGCTTCGGCAGAGGGAATGTCGTCGGCGAAGGGGCGCGCACCGGTGACCATTTCGTACATCACCAAGCCGAGAGTGTAGATGTCGGTGGCGACGGTGGCTTCGCCGCGTTCGAACTGCTCGGGGGCCATATACACCGGCGTGCCCATGAATCCCAGGTTGCCCGTTAAGGAAGTTGCCGCCTGTTCCGCAGAGATCTGCCCTTGCGGCGAGAACGCGCGGGCCAAGCCGAAATCTGTTACCACAACTCTGAGTCCGTTGCTCGAGGGGATGCTCGAGGGGACAAGAAGCACGTTAGGGGGCTTGAAATCGCGATGGACGATGCTGACATTGTGGGCTGCACCCAGCCCTTCGATCATTTGCAACACTAACGGCAAAGCTTCCGTAGCGGTCAACCTGCGCTGGCGTCTCAAAAGGTCGGCGAGCGTTTCCCCTTCCAGAAGTTCCATCGTGAGGAAGGTGATGTCGCTATTCGTACCATCGTCTGCGGTTGATGAATAACGATAAATATCGAAGGTGCGGCAAACGTTGGGATGAGTGATGCGGCGGGTAAGCAAGGCTTCTCGCCTAAATCTCGAAAGCATGCGAGGGTCTGAGGAGATCTCTTTCCGAATCGCCTTGAGTGCAACTCTTTCCTTCAACTCCCGATCAAAGGCTTCATAAACTTGCCCCATTCCACCTTGGCCGATGAAACGCAGGATCTCAAAACGCCCGGAAATCAGGCTGCCGGAGGCAAGCAAGGAAGACTCGCGGTTAGGAGCAAATTGTGGAGGGATCGCGCTGATAGCCGGCCTTTCCAGGAAACTGCCGGCATCCTCGTCTGCCGCAAGAAGTCTGGCGACCTCGGATTCGAGTTCCGAGTCCCCCGCGCAGGCGTTCCGAACAAACGTCTCCCGGTCGCTCTGGGGTTTTTCCAGCGCAGCCTCGAATACCTTCGTTATTGCTTCCCAGCGGCCAGACATCATACGAACTGGCGCTCCATCCGCTTCTCCAGCGACAATCACCCCAAAGGCGGAGGAATAAAGGCGTTACGATCGGTTGCGATTCACTTCGTTGTATAACCAGGCCTTAGCAAACTGCCAGTCGCGCTTCACGGTGCGTGCGGATACGCCGAGTACGGCGCCCGCTTCTTCCTCGCTCAACCCGCCGAAGAATCGGAGTTCCACGATCTTGCTCTTGCGGGCATCGAGTTTAGCCAGTCTGTCGAGCGCATCATCCAATGCGATAAGTTGTGCGGCACGGGCAGGGAAGACAACCATCGCTTCATCCAGGCAGATAGCGTCTCGTAACCCCTCACGCTTGTTCGCTCCATGGGCGCGCGCATAATCCACTAGAATTCTTCGCATCGCCGTCGCGGCTGTGGCAAAGAAATGCGACCGGCTTTGCCAGTCGACTTTGTGAAGTTTTATCAGGCGGAGGTAAGCCTCGTGAACCAGGGCGGTCGGCTGCAGCGTGTGGTCAGCGCGTTCTCCCCGCATGTAATAAGCCGCCAAACGCCGGAGCTCTACATATACTAGCGGCATCAATTTCGATTCCGCCTCCCGATCGCCAGCGCGGAGTTGGGCAAGTAACTGGGTAACCTCGCCTGGCTGGGATTCCATTTTTTCGACCCCCCAAGATTTGCAGACATTGTACGCCAAGGCTCGCGAAACACAGCCTAGACGAGCCTCCGCACGAGGTGCAACTACGTACGTAAGCCATTCATCGCTCACGTTGTCCCTTTTTCATCTGCGAATCCGCTTATGTGAATACATTGCTAAGATCAACGTAACTGGCTCGCACCTTCCGCCGCAAGAAGGAGAAGAAACACTCGGGGCGGAGTGGGCGAGGAGAATTGTGGCAGACGCATCCCTGATCAAAATGCTTTCCGTCATCACCGACGGAGGCGCAGTCAGCCCGGAGGGCAAGCAATTCCGAGAACCGCTGAATTTCCTACTGGCGTCTCTGCCCACAGTCATCTGTTTGTGGGCGGCATAACTCGCTGATCCGCCGCTTCCAGATTCATGAGCTTGCAAGCGCTATGTCTCGTGAGATTTTGGGCAGGCCCGTAATCTTAGAATTAGACTGCGCGTGGGATGCCGTAAGCCGGTCGGAAAAGATCGTCGAACGGGCAAGAGCCAACGGATTGATAGTGCCCCTTGTTGGATATCGGGTATATGTAATTGGTGCATCACCAGCCGGTCTAAGCCCACAGACATGGAATGCACTCAGGACATTCTGGACACTTTATTTCCGGGAAGCGGGGGCAGAGCTCGTTTCATACTCGGCGGAATGCAGCGTTGAGAGAGAATGAATCAACGCCGTACTTTTACGTCACTTGCGCAGCCCAGGCCGCGAAACAAACTAGGGTAGAAGCCGGGACAGGTCGGCCTGTTGTTCCTGCTAGCTTGTAACAGGCTAATCTCGGGCCGTGCGACTTAGTTACGACGAATGGCATGATAGTCGGACAAGCCGCTAATTTATTAGCAGGCGGACTTGCGGAGGAGAACCCGCTTTTCTTTAGTAGTTGACATTGTTTGGAGAATGTGTTCTTGTTGCTTCGAGTCGGAATGAGATCGCCTGCAAGGGTGCTCTAGATAAGCCTGCTTCTTCGCCTCTCGCTTGATGCTTATTTCTTAGCCACGGATTCCGTGTGGCGTTCAATCGAGCAACTTGCGTATTGAGTTTGGGGCCGGACCTGTTTCCGCTCTAAAGCTAGATACTTACAAACCTCTCTGGATCGCGTACCTGGTCAACCGAGAACGCTACGTCGGTCGCAATGTAGCAGACCCTGGAGGTTTCGTGTGGACCCACGCATTCGCATCATCTTGAGAATCATCGAAGAGCAAAAGGGCCCGGGTCAGTTGGCTTCAATACAAGCTGGCGGACTGCTCGGGGTTTCTGAAGCACATTTCCTTCGACTGTTTCATGAGGATGTGAAGACGACGTTCCGCCGGTACCTCCGTGGAATTAGGATGGATCGAGCTGCTGAGCTATTGAAAGATCCTACTCTGTCAATCAAGGGAATAGCCGTTGATTCGGGTTACAACGATGTAAGCAACTTTTACCGCGACTTCAAGCAAGTGCATGGAATGAATCCTCGACAGTTACGGGTTAGAGAACTGATATTGCAGTCGCAAACACTCGGAGTCTCTGTTCAGTTGCCGGTTCTCCTCCACGAGTCCATACCCCGTAGCACCCTTTGAACTCGGGACCCTCGGCCTGCCCTCCTGCACCCAAGCGCCGAAAGAAAACGTGCGTTAAAAGAATCAAAGTCTCAACTTCTCCGCAAAATAGCGGATAAATGTTCTGCGTCCCTCCGATTCTGGAAATTGCCGTTTCCTTTGCGAATTCCCACACTAAGTCGAGTTCTGACAATAAAAAGCAGATTCTGACAATTGCCATTGTGTCGGTGAAGGAGTCACATCGGAGCGGGTATCGAAACTTGACCCTTTGATAGGTCTTGCGAGTTACAGCATGTGTCAGTATTCGGAAACTTTCGAGGTGAGCCAATGCGTCGACCAGTATTGAGCCTGATCGCTTTCGTCATTCTCCTTTCTGTCGTTTTCGGGACGAGCACACGGGCTCTCGCCGCAGCGCCGGTCATCCAGATTTTGGACCCGCATCAAGTTTCGATCGGAGGGTTACTCATCATCGGCGGAACTGGCTTCGGCTCGACCCAGGGGAGCAGCACAATAACCTTCAACGGAACCCCGGTTACCATTATCGAGTCGTGGAGCGCAACTGGCATAAATGCAGAGGTTCCTCTCGGAGCGACCACAGGAAATGTGATCGTCAGGGTGGGCGGGGCCAACAGCAACGGTTGGCACGTGACGATTATTCCGGCTCCCGCTATCACCAATGTTTCGCCCAGTTCGGGTCCCATCGGTACCCCAATCACGATCACAGGCACGAATCTCGACCCCTTCTCCGCCGGGGGCGGTGCAGCGATCTGGCAGGCCCTTTTTTTTCCAGCAGGCGGGTGTTCTCCTTGC
>Ga0210404_10000590_pt1 | contig 17955 bp, 11 predicted proteins | sample IncBWH28MmetaG_FD_155455 | JGI IMG/M metagenome (GOLD analysis project Ga0210404, IMG submission 155455) | Forest soil microbial communities from Barre Woods Harvard Forest LTER site, Petersham, Massachusetts, United States - Inc-BW-H-28-M | ecosystem: Environmental > Terrestrial > Soil >... | reverse complement strand
AATCTTCCCGTGCGCGTCCTCCACAACCTCCGCATCACCCTCGAAATGATCAAGTGGGAGCACTCCATCTTCGCTCTCCCTTTCGCTCTCTGCGGAGCCATGCTCGCCGCCTCCGGCCTTCCCACCCCTCATCAACTTCTCTGGATCGTAATCGCCATGCTAGCCGCCCGTTCCGCCGCCATGGCCTTCAATCGCCTCGCCGACGCCGCCATCGACGCCGCCAATCCCCGCACTCGCACCCGCGCCCTTCCCGCCGGCGATCTCTCCCCTACCTTCGTCGCCACCTTCGTCATCGTCTCCTGCGCCCTTTTCATCCTCGCCGCCGCCCAACTGAATCGCCTCACGCTCTGGCTCTCCCCGGTCGCCCTCGCCGTCCTCCTGCTCTACTCCTACACCAAGCGCTTCACCCGCTGGTCCCACCTCGTGCTCGGATTCGCCCTCGGCATAGCGCCAGCCGCCGCCTGGATCGCCGTCCGCGGCTCTCTCAACCCCCGCATCCTTATTCTTACCGCCGCCGTCACTTTCTGGGTCGCCGGCTTCGATATCCTCTACGCCTGCCAGGATTTCCAATTCGACCGCGATGCCGGACTCGACTCCATCCCCCGCCACCTCGGCATCGCCCGCGCCCTCTGGATCGCGCGCGCCTTCCACGCAATCATGCTGCTCCTCCTGATCGCCCTGCTCCCAGCCTTCGCTTTAGGCAAACCAGCCCTGGCCGGAGTTATCACCGTAATGCTCCTCCTGCTCTACGAACATTCCCTCGTCAAGCCCGACGATCTTTCCAAACTAAACGCCGCCTTCTTCACCATGAACGGCGTAATCTCCGTAGTCTTCGCCGCATTCGTAGCCGCAGACCTACTCTTGCGGAAGTAGAACAAACCATATGGGGACAGCCGTCTCGGCTGCCTGCCCTGAGCAAAGCGAGGCAGATGCACTGCCCTCGGAGAAGGGAAGCACCAAAACAAAACCGGTATCCCCACCCCCTGCGGCGGGAACACCGGCTTCCCCATTCCCTCTCGGTGACGGAGGGCGTGAAGATCACGACTGAAGACTAACGACCAGAATCTGTTGTTTCTGATCTGCCCTCATCTTGTCTCACCCCAGGCCGTCATTTGTCAGACCCATGTCAACAGTTTGTAAAAACCGGCCTTGTCATCCCGAGCAAGCGTTCTTTGCGCAGCGAGGGATCCGGGCGGGCCGCGCGATGCGTCGCGCTCTTTGCGACGCAATACTCGCGCGTTTGGCCCGCTTCCTTATCCGCATTCCCTTCGTAACTCAATTCCGCATCCTGAAACTGGTAGCATAAGGATTACTCCACTCAACAACGTGCGCTCCCGACTCCACCTCGTCTTTGCTCTTCTGCTCCTCGCTCTTCCGCTCGAAGCACAGAGCAACGCCGGAGAACTCCGCCTCAAAATCACCGGACCCGACGCCCTCCCCCTTAAAGCCTCCGTCGATCTCTCCAGTGACGCCCTCCTGTTCCACCGCTCTTTCTCCACCGACGACTCCGGTCAGCTCACCGCCCGCAATCTCCCCTTCGGCCGCTACCGTCTCCAGGTTCAGCGCGAATCCTTCTCCCCCTATGACGGCCTCATCGAAATCCATTCCGCGCTTCCCACCGAGTATGTCGTAAAGCTAAGCATCGCCGCCATCAGCACCGCCGTGCAGGTAACTGCTCAAAACACGCTCCTCGATCCCGACCGCGCCGGATCCGCCAACCACCTCGATCAGCAGACCATCGCCGACCGCCCTGCATCCCTCCCCGGCCGCTCGCTGCAGGACCTGGTCAACTCCCAGCCCGGCTGGCTCTACGAGGGCAACGCCGTTCTCCATCCCCGCGGCTCCGAGTATCAAACTCAATTCGTCGTCGATGGCATCCCGCTCACCGACAACCGCTCCCCCAGTTTCGGCCCCGAAATCGAAGCCGACGATGTCGACTCCCTCACCATCTATACCGCCGGCATCCCCGCCGAATACGGACGCAAGATGGGCGGCGTCATTGAAGTCAACACCCTGCGCGACGCTCAGTCCGGCCTCCACGGCCAGGTGGTTCTTGCCGGCGGCAGCTTCGACACCGCCGGTGCCTTCACCCAACTTCAATTCGGCTGGGGACGCAACACGCTTGGCGTCAGCGCCTCGGGCAATGGCACTGCCCACTATCTCAACCCGGTTGTTCCTGAGAACTTCAACAACCGCGGCACCACTGGCGACTTCGCGCTCTCCTTCGCGCGCGACCTGACTCCGCTGGATCATCTCGCGCTCAGCGTCCGTCACGAATTCTCGCGCTACGATCTCCCCAACGAACTGGTCCAGCAAGCCGCTGGTCAGCATGATGTCGCCGGCAATTTCGAAACCTTGGGCATCGTTTCCTATCAGCATATTTTTTCGCCCAACGTGCTCGCTGACTTCCGCGGCATGGTTCGAGACAACTCCAACGACCTGAATTCCAACCCCAATGCCACGCCCATCATGGCGTTTCTGCACAACGACTTCAAAGAGGGATACTTCAACGCCTCCGTCTCCGTCCATCACGGTATCCACGAGTTCAAAGCCGGTCTGGAATCCGACAATCTCTTTCTCCACGAAAACTTCAGCGACGTTATCACCGGAAACCCCAGCGACCCTGATTATCCCTTCGACCCCGGCACTCCGCTCACGTTCGCCTTTCCCGGCAATTTCCCCACCCAAGGCAGCCGTCCCGATCTGGAGCAAGCCGCCTTCATCCAGGACCTCATTCACTTTGAAAACTGGACCATCGGCGCCGGCCTCCGCTGGGACCACTACCAGCTTCTCCTCAATCGGAACGCCGTCAGCCCGCGTCTCTCCGTCGCCCGTTTCTTCCCCTCCGCCAACCTCATCGTCCACGCTTCGTACGACCGCATTTTCCAGACTCCGTCGTTCGAGAACATTCTTCTTTCCAGCTCGCAGCAGGTCGTTTCGCTCGATTCCAGCGTCTTGCGTTTGCCGGTTCAACCCTCCCGCGGCAACTATTTTGAGATCGGAGCCACCAAGGGCTTCTCCGGCCAACTCCGCTTCGAGGCGAACTATTTTCGCCGCTACGTCAACAACTTTGCCGATGACGATCAGATCCTCAGCACCGCCGTCAGCTTCCCCACTGCTTTTCGCAAAGCCATCCTCTACGGGGCGGAAGCCAAAATCGAAGTCCCCCACTGGAACCGCTTCTCCGGCTTCCTGAGTTATTCCTACATCGTGGGCAACGCCTGGTTCCCCGTGACAGGTGGCCTCTTCCTCGGCGTCAGCGCTACCTGCAACCCCACAATGAACACGTGTATCCAACTCACCGGCCATTTCCCCGATTCTCAGGACCAGCGCAACACTGCCCGCATTCGCATTCGCTACCAGCTCACTTCGCGCTTCTGGCTCGCAACTGGCGCAGAATATGGCAGCGGATTACCCTTCCAATACTCCGGAACTGCAGCCGACGCGCTGGCTACTTACGGGCAGGACGTCGTCGATCGACTTGATTTCAACGATGGACGCGTCAAGCCTTCTCTCTCCGTCGACGCCTCCGCCGGCGCCGATCTCTACAAAAAAGAAAACCGCTCCCTCCGCCTGCAAGCCGACTTCGCCAACCTCAACAACCGCCTCAATGTAATGGACTTCGGCGGCCTCTTCTCCGGCAACGCCATCGGCCCACCCCGAAGCTATTCCCTCCGCCTCGCCGCCACCTTTTAGCGCTTGTCATCCTGAGCGACGCATGATTGTAATTTGCGAATCATGCAGAAAAAGATGCGAGTTCCACATCGCCCGGTTGGAAGAAAAGCGGGGTGCTCGCAGCGCCCGGAAGGGTCCCTGACTTACCCCGTGATCCCCCGTGCCCTCCGTGGTTAAGATTGTGACGGTGTATCCGTGCAAATCCGCAGCAAAACTACACCACGAAATACTTAGCCCCCGGATGATGCACCACCAAAGCCGAAGTCGATTGCTCCGGCTCTAAAAGAAATCCCGAAGTCAACCGCACTCCAACGTTCTCCTCCGGCTTCAGCAGCACAAACAACTTCGTCTGGTCCTCCAGGTTCGGGCACGCCGGATACCCAAACGAATATCTCGATCCGCGATACTTCTGATGAAACAAATCCCGAATCGCCGGCGCATCCTCGCCCGCAATCCCCAACTCCTCCCGCATCGTCTTATGATGCAGTTCCGCCAAAGCCTCCGCCGTCTCCACGCTCAGGCCATGCAAATACAAATACTTGGTATACTCCCCGCCCTCAAACAACTTCTGCGTCTCCACCGATGCCTTAGCCCCAATCGTCACCAACGAAAACCCAATCACATCCATCTTCCCCGATGATTGCGAAGCAAAGAAGTCCGAAATACAAAGCCGCCGCCCCTCCCGCTGCCGAGGAAAAGTAAACCGCAACAGTTCCCGCGCAGTAGCGCCGGCGCCTGCCCTGAGCGGAGTCGAAGGGTCCCGCCGGCTGTCAGCGCGATAGTCGGGTTCAATCCGTGTTACCCCGTGGCCCCCGTGGTTAAGATTTTGACTTTCGCTAGGTACTGGGTACTCGGTACTAGGTACTTCATACACAACCACATCGTTCCCATCACTCTGACAAGGAAAATACCCATACACGACCTTCGGCTCAAACAACCCGCTGGCAGCCACTTCCTCTTCCAGCTTCCCCTTGATCGGTCGGAACTTCTCCTCCACCAGCCGCACATAATCCGCCTGCGAAGCCGTCTTCAACTGCCACTGATTCTTGAACAGCGCAGTCTCATTAATGTAGGGAAACACGTCCCGCACATCGTAGTGCTTCACCCGCACTCCCCAGAACGGAGGTCGTGGTATGTCCGGCGCATCCCCCACCACCGCGCTCCGCTCCGCAAACACCGGACCGGTCTCCTCATCCACCGCCGCCGCCTTGGCGTATTCCTTCACTGTCCGCCCGTCGCGTAGCCGTGTCTCGCGTGCTCCGTCCTCCGTGATCAAGTCTTCCATCACATGCAGCCCGGCAAACGCGTCTTCCGCGTAAAACACCGCGTTCGCGTACTCGCGCCGCAAATCGTCTTCCACATACTTCCGCGTCAAAGCCGCGCCCCCGCAAATCACCGGGAACTCCAGCTTCTGCCGCTGCAAGTCCTGGATCACGTACTTCATCTCCAGCGTCGACTTCACCAGCAATCCACTAAGCCCAATTGCGTCGGCCTTGTGCTCCTGCGCCGCGCTGATAATCCTGTCCCCCGGTTGCTTGATTCCCAGATTCACCACCTTGAATCCGTTGTTCGACAAAATAATGTCCACCAGATTTTTCCCAATATCGTGAACATCGCCCTTCACTGTCGCCAGCACAATCGTGCCTTTTTGCGACCCGCCCTCCTTCTTCTCCATCTTCGGCTCAAGATAAGCCACCGCTTGTTTCATCACGCCTGCCGAATCCAGTACTGAAGGCAGCTGCATCTTGCGTGCGCCAAACAAATCGCCGACCGTCTTCATCCCGTCCAGCAGAACGGTGTTGATCAGTTCCAGCGCCGAGTAATTTGCCAGCGCTTCCTCCAGCAATTCCTCCAGTGATTTCTTACGCGCTCCCTCTCCCACCGATTTCTCGCCGTTGATGATGGCGAACTTCAGCTTGTCCTCCACCGACAGCGTATCCACATGCGCCGTCGTCGAAGCCGCCGGCTTGCCCTTCAACCCGGCAAAGTGGTTCATGTATTTCTGCAGCGGATCGCCGTCCGACTCGTCCCGGAAAATCAGCTTCCGCGCCAGATCCACTTCTTCCTGCGGAATCTTGTACAGCGGATAAATCTTCGTGTAGTTCACGATGGCCATATCCAGCCCATGGTCCACCGCCTCGTGCATGAACACCGAATTCAAAACCCGCCGCGGATAAGCATCCAGCCCAAAAGAAATATTGCTCACGCCCAGAATCGTCTTCACGTTGGGCAGTTCTTTCTTGATCTTCGCAACCGCCTTCAAAGTTTCGATGCCGGCGCTCCGGTACTCATCCTGCCCGGTTGAAATCGGCAAAGTCAGCGCATCAAAAATCAGATCCGTCCCGTCCAGCCCATACTTCTTCGTAGCCAGATCGAAAATCCGGTGCGCGATCGCCGCCTTCTTCTCCGCCGTCAGCGCCATCCCGTCTTCGTCAATGGTCAGCGCAATCACCGCCGCCCCGTACCTCTTCGCCATCGGGAGCACCAGCGACGTCCGCTTCTCGCCATCCTCCAGATTGATCGAGTTGATAATCGCCCGCCCCGGAATCCGCTTCAGCGCTTCCTCCACCACATCCGCTTCGGTGGAATCGACCAGAATCGGCGCTGGAACCCGCGTAGCAATCCTTTCCAGGATTGTCGAGATATATCCCTTCTCATCCTCGCCAACAATCGCGCAGCACAAATCCAGCATGTGCGACCCGTCGTTTACCAGCTTCTTCGCCAGCGCCAGTATGTCGTCGTACTTCTTCCCCCGCACCAGATTCCGGAAATGCTCCACGCGTGTAGTCGTGTTCATTTCCTCAGCCACGATCAACGGCTTGGGCTCCAGATCGAGTGGGACGGAAGTGTATGCGCTCGAAGCCGCCCCCACCCGCTTCACATCACGCTTCGCAGGCTCCACTCCTGAAACCGCGTCCACCACAGCTTTCAAATGAGCGGGAGTGGTCCCGCAGCATCCCCCCACAATCCGCACGCCGTAATCCACGACAAAATGCTTGTGATACTCCGCCAGACTCTCTGGAGTCAGCTTGTAAACCGGATGTCCGCCTTCGTTGTGCGGCAAGCCTGCGTTGGGGAGGACCGAAACATCCTTCGTAGCATTCAGACCGAGATAGCGCACCGCATCGTTCATCAAGTCCGGTCCGGTGGCGCAGTTCAATCCGAGAATGTCCATCTCGAGCGGCTCCAGAGCGGTGAGTGCTGCGCCAATTTCGGTTCCCAGCAACATCACCCCGGACTCCTGCAACGTTACCTGCACTTGGAGGGGCAGTCGTTTGCCTGATTTCCGTATCGCCTCAAGCACGGCAATTGTTGCGATCTTCGCCTGCAGAAGGTCTTGACAGGTCTCGATGAGCAAAACATCGACTCCGCCTTCGATCAATGCCAGCGCTTGCTCAAGGTAGGTCGCATGCATCTGCTCAAACGTGATGTGCGCAAGGGACGGCAGTTTCGTGGTGGGCCCCATGGAGCCAGCGACAAACCTGGGTTTGTCTTTAGTCGAGAACTGGGCAGCAACGTCCTTCGCAAGCCTGGCCGCGGCAAGGTTGATTTCCGCGACTCGATCAGCGAACCCAAACTCGCCCAGCACAGCGCCCATCCCGTTGAATGTATCCGTCTCGATAACGTCGCACCCCACGCTCAGGAAGCTGGCGTGGATGTCGCGAATAATGTCCGGCCGGCTCAGTACCAGAATTTCGTTGCAGTTTTCCTGGCCCCAATAGTCGTCGAGGGTGGGATTGTGCTTGTGAATGCTCGTCCCCATAGCGCCGTCATAAACCACGACGCGCTCTCTCACGGTCTGTAAGAAATCACTCATCGGACGTTAGTCGTTGGTCGTTAGTCGTTCGCCACTCGTCGCCGCCGCTGGCTCTTGGGTTTGGCCAACGACTAACGACGAACGACCAACGACGTCTTTCAAGCACAAACGCCGGCCCCCGAGGACCGGCGTGTGATCGACTTCGAACTCGCTTCGAACTCTAACTCCCCGCCACCATCTCCTTGGGAGCTCCACCATCCACGTCGGCCTGGTTGAACACAACGTTCGCTCCCATATGTGCTGGCCGTGAGGCCAGCATCTGCTCCTTGCGGTAAACCAGATTGCTAGCGTTAAACGTCGCCAGCTCAAACCCATGCCCATGCGTAATCGCGTCCGTAGGACAAGCCTCCACACAATACCCGCAAAAGATACATCGATTGTAATCGATGTTGTAGACTTTGGCGTAGCGTTCGGCACCGCTTACGCGGTGTTGGGCGGTGTTGTCGGCGGCTTCGATGTAGATGCAGTTGGAGGGGCAGTTGGCGGCGCAGAGGAAGCAGGCTACGCACTTTTCCAGTCCGTTTTCGTCGCGCTGCAGGACGTGGGCGCCGCGGAAGCGGGCTTCGAACTTCGCTCCCTTTAACGGTCCTTTGCCGTCGGGATAATTTTCTACCGTGGTGGGCTGGAACATCTCCATGAAGGTGATGCTCATGCCTTTGGCGATGGCGGCGATGTTTTTCAGGACCGGCATGCTCTTCTAGTATACCGAAAGGTGGGATCAAGCGTAGGTTCGCCTCGTGGGAAGTCCCGGGGATTCCGGGATTGGGCCGGCGAGACATGAGCAGCCGCCGCCATGCCTGTCTGATATTATGCGCGGCGGTGAGTGGAAATGGCTGCACTAGGGAAGAGAGTGCTGAAGAAAGCGTCGCAGAAAGCGCTGCGAGGCAAGATCGCACTGGTGGCGGGAGCCACTCGCGGGGCTGGGCGCGGGATTGCGGTGGCGCTGGGCGAGGCGGGCGCAACGGTTTACTGCACGGGCCGGAGTTCGCGAAAACGTTCGCGAAAAAATCCACTGGGACAAACAGGGCAACGTCTCCCCACACCCGGCCGGCCTGAAACTATTGAAGAGACCGCGGAACTGGTTACGGCCGCCGGGGGGCGCGGCATCGCCGTAAAAGTGGATCATACTGAGCCTGCGCAGGTGAAAAAGCTGGTCGCCCGTATCAAACGACGGCACAAGGGACTGGACATTCTGGTGAATGACGTTTGGGGCGGCGACGCGCTCACCGAATGGGGCAAGCCATTCTGGACGGTCAACCTGGAAAACGGCCTGGGCATGCTGAACCAGGCCATCCATTCGCACATCATCACTGCGCACTACGCGGTTCCGCTGATGCTGGGTCGAGGGCGGGGAATCATTTTCGAAATTACCGATGGCGATGCGTTTTACTATCGCGGCAATCTCTTTTATGACCTGGTGAAAATTTCCGTCATCCGGCTGGCCTTCGCGATGGCGCGCGAGCTGCGCAAACGTGACGTGGTTTCGGTGGCGCTGACTCCGGGCTTTTTGCGTTCAGAGAGTGTGCTGGAGCATTTTGGAGTGACTGAGGCCAATTGGAAGGAAGCAGGGAACAAGAGCGTCAACCAGAACAGCGCGGACCAGAACGACGCGCCTGCCGATTTCATGGTGTCAGAATCGCCGCGCTACATAGGCCGGTCGGTGGTAGCGCTGGCGGCCGATCCGAAGGTTAAAAAGAAGAGCGGACGAGTCTTCAGTTCCTGGGCGCTCGCCCGGGAGTACGGATTTACCGACCTCGATGGCACCCGTCCGGACTGGGGCAGGTATGCCAGGAAGAAATACGGGAAGTACAAAATCTGCGATGAAAGATTTTATTCCTACTGGGTTCCGGGATTGGTGGAGCTGATTTTTCCCGATTGGTTTTGAGGGTGAGGCGGGTCAAGGAAATGTTCGATTTGTGGCTGGGGGAGCGGGCCTCCGAGCCTCAACTTCATTTTCCGGTTGAAGACTGGAATCGCTGGAATCGTGCAAACTCTTTCACATTGACAGCCGTCCCGGAAAGCGCCAGACTCCTACCCTGTTCGTGGGCCCGAAACAGAACCTGGGAGGCAGTATGTCCGTTCAGATCTACCCTCGCCCGCTGGACTCAGCATTCTTGCTCGTCGTTTTCTGGTTTGCATCTGTACTGTTCCCCAGCACAGCTATCGCTGCACCCGCAATCACTCTCTCAAAGAAAATTGGCCCGCCTACGAGCCAGATTCTGGTTTCCGGTGGCGGTTTTTCCCCCAATGCCCGAGTGGACATTTATTTCGACACGAAGGACGAGGCTTCGGTGGTCACCGACCAACAGGGAGAGTTCCACAATGCCGCCATTAGCGCGCCGCGCGAGGCGAAGCCCGGGAAACACTGGATCACAGCGCTTGAGCGTGACAACGGCAAAGGCGCGCAGGATCCCTTCGTGGTGAACACCAACTGGCCGCAGTTCCTTCACGATAACGCCCACACGGGTGACGATTTGTACGAGAACGTGTTGAACGCGAAAAACATCAGCGGGCTCAGCCTGAAGTGGACACGTCCCGCTAGCACCATTGGTTCCTCGGTAGCCGTGGTCAATGGTGTGCTGTACGCCAGCGGCTGTACGGTCGGCGCATTCTGTGCCTTCAATGCAACAACGGGCAGGTCGGTATGGAAGTATCAAGCCCAGGGGGCGATCTACTCATCTCCGACTGTCGTCAACAACGTGGTTTATTTCGGTACAGATGCCGGCTATGTTTATGCTCTGAACGCCAGCGATGGAACTCTTCTTTGGAGTTATGTGGCTTCGAGCTTGGTCCGATCTTCCCCGACTGTGTCGGATGGAACGGTTTACTTTGGCTCCTTTGACGGCAATTTCTTCGCTCTTGATGCGAGTACAGGCACCCCGATCTGGACGTTCCCAACCGGAAATGCGATCGAGTCCACGCCTGCAGTGGTGAACGGCACGGTATACTTTGGCGATGACGGTGGCGCTTTTTACGCCATGGATGCCAAGACGGGCAACATACTGTGGACATTCATCGCGCTTTCGAGTGTTGCGTCTGCACCCGCAGTTTCTAACGGCGTGGTTTATTTCGGTTCCTACGACAGAAACCTTTATGCGCTGGATGTCAGCAGAGGTTCCCGTCTGTGGAGTTTTAAGACGGGACAAATGATCGATTCTTCCCCGGTTGTAGCCGACGGTGTGGTGTATCTTGCCGCGTCGGATCAGAACTTGTACGCGCTAAATGCCAGTACCGGCGATATCGTTTGGACTGTCTTGGTGGGCCCGACGACAGTCTCCCCGGCACTCGCCAATGGTGTGGTTTACACGAGGGGCCAAACCTCTCTCAATGCACTGGACGCTGCTACGGGAGCTCTTCTCTGGACCTACGCGAACGCAGCCAGCAATGGGTCGTCGCCCGCTGTGGCCAATGGCATGCTCTTTCTGGAGTCCGAGTTTGACGTCCTTGCCTTCGGCCTCTCAGGGGCGGAGCCCGCGAGCGCGGCGAATTCGCGCCCTCCGGAACCGAAGACTCTTCATCCCGATCGATAAAGGCAACGCGGGTTCCTACGCCCCTGCGAAGGAGACATAAAGGACGGCCGGTGGCCCACTCAAGCGGTTTTTGGCTTGAGTGGGGATGTTCACATGTCACAGACTTAGTCCCCGCGAACAAAGTAGATTGTCCTCATGCCTTGGGGACTGACGCGCTTTCACCACAGCGGGCAGAGTCATTTCGCAGACGCGGAAATCGCCGACTACGTGGACGAGAAAGTGCAGCTGTCGGCGAGTTGCATAGGTCCTTCGTTGGGAGTCCTCGGCGAGGCCGAGGACTCCGCTGCCTCAGGATGACAGTGGCGAAGAGGACGCCGCGAAGGTGCTGGTCGGGAACTAAAAAGGGGCGAACTCGTTGTCCGCCCCGTAATGCGACAAGTTGTTACTTGCACTTGATCTTGATGTCGCTGACGATCTGCGCCTCGCCACTGGCCCAGCCCGGTAAACCGTGTCCCACAAGGTCAGACGTGCCGCCTACGCACGCCATCGCCTTGGAAGTCGTCACCGCATTGTAGTATTCGGAGCCCAGCGGTACGGCTGCGGAGCGATCGGCATATCCGAACAGCATGCGCACGAAGGTTGTGTAGCCGAGGATGGGTGTATCCGTAGTGGACAGAATGCTGTCCTGCGCAAGCAACGGACTTTCGATCACGCCGTTGTGAATGCTCCAGCCGCAAGGATCCGAGCTATCCGGCGTGCAGGTATTGCCCGTGCAATCCGTTTCGCCATCGTACGACGGGTCAATAAACTTTCCCGCATCACCTATGCTTATGTTCTCGGAGTCCATCGCCCCGGGCGGACAACTGACCGACTTTACCGGCGCGTTCGTCCCCAGGCAGCCTAAGTCCATCCGCGACAGCGGAGGACCGGAAGTAAGTTCCGCCAGCTTCAGAACGGGTCCCGGGCCCGTGCTCAACCCGAGATCGTATTGCGCGAGCGCATATCCGAGGGCAGCCGATCCGGCGCTGTTGCCCGTGGCGCACACCGGGCGCACAGTACCGCCTCCCAGGATGGTTGCCCAGATCCAATGGACCATCGTCGCGTAGCGGCAAGCCAAAACGCGCGGACCGATGGTTGAGGTAAGCGAGCCGGTCAGCCAGCCGTCAAATTCGTTGTCAGTCGAAATCTGAAAAACATCCGAGAAATTCGTCTGGAATGTGTCGTAGCCCGCGTTATTCAAGTCTGTGATCGTCTGCAGGCCGCAATTACCGTTGCACTGGCCGGGTTCCTGGAAGTTCAGGTCGTACCAGTTATCTCCGCCGCCGCCAGTCGTGAGCACGACCGCACCGATCGGCGTGCCGGAAGATGGCGTATTTAGCTTCGCGGCTGCATAGAAAGTCGGCGTTCCCGGGCAATCTATAGTGACCGCCCAGCACTTTCCGCCGGAAGCGCCGCCGGAAAGGCACGTCTTCACCGTGCCGCTTGCGGTTCCGATGGAGTCGGTGGCGTGCGCCTTCGTGGTAAGTGCGGTTATCGCAATGAATACTGCGATGGTGCTGGTGATAAGTTGAAGAGTTAGTCTGATCCCTAGATTGTTTGACCTTTCTTGCATAGAATCCCTCTCCTCTGTGGGTGTTGGCGGAGTTTATGTCGAAAACGCGGCAGAGCGCAAGGCATTTTGTCTGAAACTTTTGCACAACCCGAGACTACAACCCACCTTATAAATGCCTCGAGTCCCCGAAGCCTAATTCTGACCGTCTCGCTTTAGTGGTTCAAGTTCCGGATTACTCGTGACTCAGAGCAGCGCGGTAGTGTTGAGCTTGTACGAACCTCAAATGAGTGCATTGGCGATTTTGAGTCAAACGAAAAGGTCAAAGGCGGCGGACGAGGGCGTCCGTCCCACACCTGCGGAAATCTTGTCAAGACCCTAAATGTGAGCATTTCTGTGCAAGTTGTTGATTCGGCGCGAAATATAAACTTGCGAAAGTTGGCGGGTTTACCCCCTCCAATTTGATATTCTGAATATAGGGAGTCAAGAAAACTACGGCGTGGGCCTTTTGGCCTGCGCCGTTCGTGTTTATGGGTGAAAAGAATGGTGGTGGTGCAGGCGGATAGGGAAGCGGGCCAAACGCGCGATTTATTCGCCCGCAAAAGCCGCGGGCGATTCGCGCGGCCCGCCTAGGTCCTTCGGCGACGAAAGGCATGTCGCCTCAGGATGACACAAGAGGTCAACGGCGGCGGACGACGGCGTCCGCCCTACACGGGCCAAAAACCAGGATCATCCGAGCAATTAGAAAACTGGGGTGGAGTATGAGTGCGAGTAGGAGTACGGGGACACGGTTGAGTTGGGATGCAAAGGCGAGATCAAAGTCAAGGGCAGCGGGCAGGAGTGCCCGCTCCACACTTGAGCGGGCATCCGAAAGCGAGAGCAAGATCTTTGCCGGACTGTCGAGCAAGCAGCGCGGCGAATTGGCGGAGATGATGTTTATGGTGAAGGCTACGCAGAAGGGATTTGCTACGGCGAAGCCTTATGGCGACAGCCGGCGCTATGACTTTATTGTGGATACGGGAAATAGATTGTGGCGGGTGCAGGTGAAGTCGTCGAACGCGAAGCAGTATGGGTCGTACATGGTGAACTTGCAGAGGAATGCGAACGGGGAGGTGATCGCTTACGATCCTTCAGAGATTGATTTTGCGGTGGCGTATGTGATGCCTTGCGACGCGTGGTTTGTGATTCCGGTGGAGGCAATTGCGGGACGGAAGACGGCGAAGCTGTGTTTGCACGAGAACGCACGGAGCGGGACGCTGGGGAAATATTGGGAGGCCTGGGGGTTGATGACGATGCGGTGGCCGGAGAGTGAGTGAGGCTTTTGCGTCGGGGTCTGCCGGCCGATCGTTCCCAGGTTACGACCCGGCCTCAATTCATGAGACGGAGCTGCCTAGATCTCTCGCGCTGCTCATCCAGCAGTCTGACGATCTCCGCGGTCAACTCCAGCAGCCGGATGAAATCTGTTTCCTTAGCCGCCTGTTTGCAGAGTTGGCGCCAGTCGGACCTGTCTTCGCTAAACATGACATTAGCCTCCGGTAATAGCGGTTACGGATGCGTTGCCCTATCGGCGAAACGGATTCGGCGAACACCTCTTGTCATTGCATGCGAAGTTCCAAAAAATACCCAGCCCACCAACCCCCGCTTTGGCAATGAGATAGCGGAGATGGAGACGAGTCCACGATCGGATGGAGACCGGGATTTCTTACACGCTGCGCGGATATCGCGGCAGAAGAAAAAAGGCCCCACTCTCGCGAGCGGGACCCTTTGATTCAAGCTAGAAGCTAGCAGCTGTCCTTAGTACATGCCTTCCATGCCGCCGCCGTGTCCGCCGCCCGCGGGAGCTCCCTTTTTCTCTTCCGGGATCTCCGCGACCAGGGCTTCGGTGGTCAGCATCAACGACGCAATCGAGCCGGCGTTGGTGAGTGCAGTGCGCACCACCTTCGTGGGATCGAGCACGCCCGCCTTGACCAGGTCCTCATAGTCGCCGGTCAGGGCGTTGTAGCCGTAGTTGATGTCCTTCGAGTCGTTGATCTTGCCTAGAACTACGGCACCTTCTTCGCCGGCATTCTCGGCGATCTGGCGCAGCGGCTCTTGCAAGGCCTTCTTCACGATGTTGACACCAATCTGCTCATCACCCTCGAGCTTCATTTTGTCGAGAGCCGCGACGCAACGCGCCAGGGCCACTCCGCCGCCGGGGACAATGCCTTCTTCCACGGCTGCGCGGGTTGCATGCATGGCGTCTTCGACGCGGGCTTTCTTCTCTTTCATTTCGGTTTCGGTTGCGGCGCCGACTTTGATGACGGCTACGCCACCGACCAGCTTGGCCAACCGCTCCTGCAACTTCTCGCGGTCGTAGTCGCTGGTGGTCTTGTCGATCTGGCTGCGAATCTCGCGCACGCGGCCTTCAATCTCCGAGTGCTTGCCCTTGCCTTCGACCAGGGTGGTGTTGTCTTTGTCGATGGTGATCTTCTTGACCTGGCCGAGATCGCTGATCTGCACGTTCTCCAGCTTGATGCCGAGATCTTCGGTGATGGCCTTGCCACCGGTGAGGATCGCGATATCCTGCAGCATGGCCTTGCGGCGATCGCCGAAGCCAGGAGCCTTGACGGCCGCGACTTGCAGCGTTCCACGCAGCTTGTTCACGACGAGAGTTGCGAGCGCCTCGCCCTCAACATCTTCGGCGATGATGAGCAGCGGCTTGCCGCTCTTGGCAATCTGCTCGAGCAGCGGGAGAAGATCCTTCATCGAGCTGATCTTCTTCTCGTTGATCAGAATGTAGGCATTCTCAATCGCAACTTCCATCCGCTCGGGATCGGTAACGAAGTAAGGAGAGAGATAGCCGCGGTCGAACTGCATGCCTTCGACCACTTCCAACTGCGTCTCGAGCGTCTTGGACTCTTCCACGGTGATGACGCCATCCTTGCCGACCTTCTTCATGGCTTCGGCAATAATGTGCCCAATTGTGTCATCGTTGTTCGCCGAAATCGTGCCGACTTGTGCGATCATTTCGCCGGAGACGGGTTTGGAGAACTTGTCGAGTTCGCCTTTGCCGCGTTCGCCGGTTTTCTTGTCGAAGGATCCGCAGACCAGGGCGACGGCTTTTTCGATGCCGCGCTTCATGGCCATGGGATTGGCGCCGGCCGCAACGGTCTTCACGCCTTCGCGGTAGATTGCCTGGGCTAGGACTGTTGCGGTGGTGGTGCCGTCGCCGGCTACGTCGGAGGTTTTGCTGGCTACTTCGCGAACCATCTGGGCGCCCATGTTTTCCAGGCCGTCCTTTAGTTCGATTTCTTTGGCTACGGTTACGCCGTCCTTGGTGATGGTGGGCGAACCGAATTTCTTTTCGATGACAACGTTGCGGCCCTTGGGGCCGAGTGTGACTTTTACAGCGTCGGCGAGAAGGTTGACGCCGCGCAGGATTGCCTGGCGGGACTCTTCTCCGTGTACGATTTGCTTTGCCATTGCGTTTTCTCCTAATGAATTCTTTGAGAATCTAGTTCTCAGTTCTCGGTTCTCAGTTCTCAGTTAAAACCGTGAGGACTGACGGTGCCGGTCAGATTGAGATCCTTCGCGCAAAGTGCGCGCTCAGGATGACAACGCTATTTATTTCCTTGCGCCGGCTAGTTCTTTCTTGGCCGTGCTGGCAGCGCCGGTGAGGACTCCGAGGACTTCGTCTTCTTTCATGATGATGAAGTCTTCGCCGTCAATTTTGATCTCGGTGCCGGAGTACTTGCCGAACAGGATGCGGTCGCCCTCTTTAACGGCGAGCGGGAAAGTCTTGCCCTCGTCGTTGGTGCGGCCTTTGCCGGTGGAGATGACTTCGCCTTCTTGCGGCTTGTCCTTGGCGCTGTCGGGAATGATGATGCCGCCTCGGGTGGTGGAAGCTTCTTCCACACGACGGACCAGAATGCGGTCATGTAGTGGGCTGAATTTTGCCATGGGTGCAACTCCTTTCAAAGTTTGGTAGTAAGGTTGATGTGCGTAAGCCTATGATTTGTTAAGGGTTAGGGAGTGCTGTTAGCAGTCTCGCCTATCGAGTGCTAATTATAGGCAGGGGAGGGATGGGTTGTCAAGGGGCGCTGGTCAGTGGCCAGTGGTCAGTTCCGGTGGCGAGAGCTTGGACTTGCCTGCTCGGTCACAGCCTGGGATCGACGGGTTCGCTCTCTAGCGCGAGTACGCCGAAGACGCACTCATGCACTCGTCTTAGTGGCTCCCGCTCCACGAAGCGTTGGAGGGCCTCCACACCTAACGCGAATTCACGAAGGGCCAGCGACCGCTTTGTGCCGAGACCTCTGGATCGGAGGCGTTCCAGATGCTCCGGTGCCGTGTACTCAGGTCCATAGATGATTCGCAGGTATTCTTTGCCCCTGCACTTCACCGCGGGCTGCACGAGACCGCGTCGGCTGTTGGTGACGAATTGCAGAGGCTTTACGACCATCCCTTCTCCGCCTGATGCTGTGAGTTCTTCCCACCAAGAAGTCCCTTCTTTCTGGCTCGCCTCGTCGTCGACGTCCACGACCTTGTATGGCGTCGCCAGAAGGAGATCTGGACCGGCGGCGCACAGGCGAGCCAGCGTGGTCAAGTGCCAGACGTGGTCTTTGCCGGAGTGAACTGCTCCCTCGCTCGCCAGAAGGTGGAAGGGCGCAAGCTTTAGATCCGCCAATGAGTGAACGGTCCAGCAGTAGCGGCGGTATGCCTCGATATATTGCTCCGCCATTACCCGGCGTTGCTCGTATCGTCCTGTTAGTTCGGAGGCTTCTGGCACAAGCTTGCTGGTCATTCGTAAGGCATCTATCGACGCCGCGAGTCCAGCACGTGCAGCTGCACCGGTCGGAGCGTACTGCTGGCGCAGCAGGTCTTGCGCCTTCGACGACCAGGGCATAAGTTCTGCGTCGATGCAAAGCCAATCGGTTGCGAGTTCGTCCCACAGTCCGGAGGCGGTCGCCGCGGCCTGAACGCGGCTGAGGAAATCCTTTTCCAACGCTCTATCGTTGAAGAACCGCCTGCCAGTTCTCGTATAGCAGACACCGATCTCGTCCTGCACAACTCCGAATCGGCGCAACGCCGCATCACGGTCGCGGCAGACGATCACAACGGCACGCGAACCCATGTGCTTCTGCTCGCAGATCACCCTTTCCACATGCGCTTTGCGGAAATAACCGAATGCCTCTGCTGGGTGCTCCAGCAGGTCATGGCGTTCACTGGTCTCGCTGGGAGACATTGTGGGCGGGAGATAAATCAGCCACTTGGGATTGGTGGCGAAGCGACTCATTACCTCAAGTGCAGCGATGGCGTTTTCCTCACGGACAGTCAAATTCCCGTGGAGCCGGGTTTCCACGATCCTCTTTCCGATGACATCGTCGAAGTCCAGAACATCGTCCTGCTCGTGCTGTTGCGACAGAGTGGTGGCCGGTTGCGCTGCCAGCAAGGGCTTGGCAGGCTCG
>Ga0210404_10000588_pt1 | contig 18018 bp, 14 predicted proteins | sample IncBWH28MmetaG_FD_155455 | JGI IMG/M metagenome (GOLD analysis project Ga0210404, IMG submission 155455) | Forest soil microbial communities from Barre Woods Harvard Forest LTER site, Petersham, Massachusetts, United States - Inc-BW-H-28-M | ecosystem: Environmental > Terrestrial > Soil >... | reverse complement strand
GTAATTTCGCCTGGTGGATGCGATTGCGGACACGGTTGGCGGTGAGGTTGCTGCGAAGCTGATCGCGAAGGTAAAGCAGAGCGGCTCCTTTGGCTACGCCTCTGTGTTGCCGGAAGGCGCGGCGGCCCAAAATCCGACAGTGAAGATTATGCGCGTGCGCGCGCAGCCTGATCCATCCAAGGTGCGCGAGTTTGCCGATGACGTGCGCGATGGCAAGTTCGTTCTGCCCATTGGTCGTCGGATGCCGTTGCGTGATGCGGCCGAAGCACATGTGCTAGGGGAGAAAGGCGGCATTGGGAAGATTCTCCTGCTGACGCCGGATTCACAACACTGATTTCTTCAAGGCGACCTCAGTGGACGCATTGCGGGCTATCCGGAAGTTAGCCGGGCCAGAAGTCCGCGTCTGGGAGGTCTTAGGTCGAGGCACTTACGGCGAATGAGCAGAAGTCAGAAGAGGTATCGGGGAGCCCTGAAAGTGGAATGTGGGTTGTGTCTCATCTTGATTTCATTCTCTTGCGGTGCTTTGACCACCGGCCGAGTCGGAACTCGTTTGACTGTTGGGTGATCTTATCGCGAATCTTGACTTCTACATCGCCATTTGCATCGCAGGTGTACTCTTCTTCAACCACTAGCTCCTGTGGGGAAGCGTAGCGACGGACCGGCTGATCGGTAAGATCCGCTGAATCCCGTAGCTTGGGATCAAAGGGTACGCGAATCTCATCCCAGTTGCTGATTTCACCCTCGGGTTGATTGTTGGCACCGAGTTGGGCACATTCCAGGTATCGAAAGTAGCCGATGTTGTGCACCGGGCGATACGAGCGGACGATTCGCAGTGGTTCTTCGCCCCTCGAAGGGAGCTTGACTCCCCTCGGGAAGAGAATATCGAAGACCACATTGCGGCCTTCATCTGCTTCCCGCCATACCCCAAAGTTCTTTGTAAATTGATCGCGGAGGGGACGGTCTTCATGCCCTTCCGCGCGAATGGCCAATCCGATCGCCGTGGCCGAACGCATGTAGGCAGATCGCTGTACCTTGCGCCCGAACGTTTCACGCAGGACCCGCGCCACGGAAGGCAATTCCGACCCGCCCCCTGTCAAGTACAAAGTCTCAACGGCGCAGTCCGGATGAGCTGCAAGCAGGGCCTCTGCAACTTTGCGTGACGTTTCCACCATGGGCCGGCAGCGCTCGTAGAATGCGTCTGCGCCAATCGAAACCTCTCCCCAGTCTCTCCGAACCCGATCCAAATCGACGGTGATCTTGCGGCTGTTGGGATTGAGCGATTCCTTCTTTTCGCGGCATTCGTCAAACAGCAGGTACCACTCTGCCGGTGTAAGCGAGTCCTCTGCCTGCCTGGGCCTTCCGGCCCCCGCCAGAGCTAACAGGGCGAGCATCTCGTCGAAATCGTCTCCGCCCAAATCGGGAATGCCGTCGGATGCGATTACCGAGCGTTCAGCTTCTCCCATAGCCACCAGCGAGACATCGAAGGTTCCGCCGCCCAGGTCATACACCAGCAACCCGCCTCTCCCCCGGTTCTTGCGATCACCGCTGTTGCGACAGGCAAACTCCACTGCGGCGGCCGACGGCTCATTCAACAGCCCAAGCACTTCGAAGCCCGCTGCCCGGGCTGCCTCTTGCGTGAGAAATCGCTGGTTGCTGTTGGCGTTCGCAGGGACACCGAGCATCGCCTGGAGCCTGTCGTATTTGCCGGCGCCCAGCGTGGATTTATCCAGGAGCTCGCGACGCAAGGCCGCCATCATTTCGGTCATCAGCAGAAACAGATTAAGCCGCCGGCCGGCGATATCGAGTGCGCTGGAGGGACCAGCGTTCCTCAGGCAGCGCTTGAGAGAGCGCACGATCGTCCAGCCTGGTTTGACCTGCTGTTCGAGCGCTTCCCATCCGTAGACCCGTTTGTCTTCTGAAACAGCCAGCAGCGACGGGAACCAGTCCCTGACTCTTCCATCGCGTGCTTCAAAAGTCACAAGCGGATAGTTACCACGGTCGGCTGCAGCCACAACGATTCGAGTTGTTCCGAAATCGATTCCGATCCTCACAGCGCATTCATTTTACTGCGCCGCGTTCTTCTGGCCAAGCACGGGATTCCAGCCCGCGTGTCGGGGCCTGATTGTGTCGTCGACCGGCAGATGAATACGGCGCGTTGGCGCTGGCAGGCATACATGCGAACAGATGACGCCGGCTGAAGTAATCGGCTAGGAGGAAGTCGCAGCGACGCGGGCCAGTAGTCCGCTTCGAGGAGATGAGGTGTTCCGGAACGCAAGCCTTGCTCCAATCTCCTCGAACTCCGTTTGTGGCCAACTTACGGTTTGCCGACAATTCGCCAACTGACCGTTAGTTTCAGCTTAGGTCTGCGATCGGCGAATCGGGGTATTCAAAATCATGCACCGGGCGCAAAGGCACTAGCATCAAATCGGGCTAGGAGCAAGATTATGAGAGTTGGAGGCAAGCGCACGGCAGGAATGAAGTTCGACAAAGAGATCACTGCGCTCCTGATCATCGATCCGTACAACGATTTCATCTCCAAGGGAGGCAAATTATGGGATCGCATCAAAAATGTTGCAGAGGCAAATAACTGCGTTCCGAACATGTCGGAGGTCATGAATGCTTCACGGAAGGCGAGGCTTCGTGTCTTTTACGCGCTGCATCATCGATACCGCCCAGGCGACTATGAGACCTGGAAGTACATTGCGCCCATTCAGGAGGCAGGTTGGAAGTCAAAAGTCTTCGAAAACGGCACGTGGGGTGGCGAAATCCGCGGCGAATTCGCGCCTCAGCCAGGCGACATTGTGGCTCAGGAGCACTGGTGTTCCAGCGGGTTTGCCAACACCGATCTGGATTTGCAGCTCAAAAAGCATGGCATTCATCAGCTTATCGTCATCGGGCTCATAGCGCACACCTGTGTGGAGTCAACGGTGCGCTTTGCCGCTGAGCTTGGGTACGAGGTGACAGTGGTGAAAGACGCGACCGCGGATTACGGGGAGGAGTTCATGCACGCCGCTCTGGTCACCAATCTTCCAAATTACGCCAGTGCCATTGTGACCACAAAGGAAGCGGTTGACTTGCTCTCTGGTGCCAAGGCTTTGGGAATAAGTGCCCAATAGATCGGGAGAATTGAATGGGCGCTCAAGTATGACCTGGAGGAGTCGATGGCCAAGAATGGATATTGGGTGGTGTGCTACAAGTCCGTGTCGAATCCGGTCACTGTTTCCGAATATGCGAAGCTTGCGGTGACCGCGCTGGAAGCCTTGGGAGGTCGCGTGATCGTTGGAGGCAAGCCTGCAAAGACCCACGAGGCTGGAGTAGATCAGTCGGTTGTCATCGTCGAGTTCGAGAGCGTAGAGAAGGCGATGGCCGCGTATGAGAGTGACCTGTACAGGCCATCCCTCAAAGTGCTCGACAAGGCCGCGCAAAGGGATTTTCGCATCGTCGAAGGCCGATGACAGTCGAAATGGCGGTTCCAGGCAACCGGCGTCTCTTGCATTGCAAGTGACGAACGCGGAGAGGACGTTCGATATGGTCTAAGTTATTTTCTTTCCGAGCGGTGTCGGCTGGGGCTCATTGGACAGATGACGGGCAAACCGGAAGTTGTGCGGGGCCAGAAGTCCGCTTGGAGGAAATGCGGCGCTGCGGAGTGCTGCTCTCACTCCGATCTCCTCGAACCCCGTTTATCGCGCATTCGACACCTGGATCGCACGACGATGAAGCGGTTTGGATGCTGGTTAGTTGCCTTGTAGCGAGCTAACGCAAGGAGAAGCCAATCCGAACCGGGCATATGGTTGGACGCCGTGGTTCAACCAACATTTATTGCACCATGAACTCCGGGACTAAGCGGGTCCTTGAGCGTCAATCTCGTATTCACTCTGCACCAGGCCGCCTGTATAGGAGCGCGTGGCCACGTGGCGAAGCCGGATGTCACGCGGCAACGGACCAAATAGCGGGATGCCTGCCCCGATCAGTACAGGCACGCGCGTAATCACCAATCGGTCGATGCATCCGGATGCGAGGAATCGCTGAATTGTGATGCCGCCGTCTAGATAAGCATGTTCGAAGCCGCGCGCATTCAGCTGTCTTACGATTTCGGCCGGTTCCCCGGACATCTGCTCGACGATTCCGGCTTTGACCGATGAGAGATCAAGCCGACGACTGCTCAGTACAACCACTGGCTTCTTGCCGTAAAGTGCCAGGTGTCCGAGCTTCCGCACAACCTCGAACGTCATGCGGCCGATCACGACGACATCGACGCTGGCGAGGAATTCCTTAAACCCGTGAGGCTCCTGCTCACCTGTGTCCAGGAAGTCGAGCGCGTCATCCGGGCGAGCCAGAAAACCATCGACGCTCACTCCGCAGAAGACTGAGAGTTTTATGGCAGGCCTCCTGAGTTGACGTTCGTGTAGATGTTCAGACTGCTTGGTGCAGGTTAGATTCTAAGCGAACTCCCGATTCGTCGGCTATCCGAACCAGAAGTCCGCTTCGAGGAAATGCGGCGATGATAAATGCTTTTTGCACTTCGATCTCCTCGAACCCCGTTTCTGGCAAGCGAGAGCATTCCCTCCGGCAACTATCAGGCACACACGACACCAATGTTTGGCGACGCATACCAAGGCCAGAGATGTTGAGCCCAGGGGTTTGTGGGGAGGCGGAGTGGGGTTCAAGTTGGCCGTGATGAAGGAAGACGGAGCGCCGCGACACAACAACCCATTCATTATCAGTAGGAAAGCGTGGTGCCCGGGGTGGGGGTCGAACCCACACGACGCGTGAGCGTCAGGGGATTTTAAGTCCCCCGCGTATGCCATTCCGCCACCCGGGCAACGAGCTTCGAAACCTATCTTATCAAGAGCCTTACTGCAATATGACTGCTTGAGCCGGTTGCCGTGCTGAAGCCCGCTGTCGGTGGTGGTGTCGCGTGGATCGATCGACGAGCGAGTCTGCTGTTCCTGGGAGCAGTAAAGAACGAGTTCGACCCGCGCGGAGAAACGCCGACCTTGTCAAAAATCCTGAACAGGCAATTGTGCACGACCGTTTGGCCCGCCGCGGGTGGCCCATTGGCAGAATCGTGCTCCCGCTCGCTCTACGGCGTCACGGTCATCTTCGCCGCACTGGGAGTCTGCGGAACGCGAAATCCATCGCGGTATCCGTGGATTTGTGGTGTTTTTTTTCAGTGGGATTATTTCTCTTCGCCGGAATTCGCGTCCATCAGCAGACGGGCGCCATCACCAGGGATTCGGCTGGCGAAAAATCAGTTCTAATCTAGGAATCTTTCCCGCCAGTGGTAATCGTTCGCGTGCTGCGCCGGCTTCGCTCCTGCGCGCTGGTCTGCCTCGCCGCGGTGCCCAGTTGCACCAGCAGCTTGCGAAGTTTGGCGCGATCCTCCAGCTCCATGTCCACGACTTCAAACGCCCGCGCCTGCGTGTTCGCGTCCCGCACAATCGTCTGCGCCTTCATTGGCTTCGACCCGGAATTCAGGCGGATGTCGACCACGCTTCCCGGATGCAAACTCTGCTCGCACACCGCCACGCCGCCGCCCAGCGCCAGTTCCGGAATCTCCAGATCGCAATTCTCCTTTAAATTCGTCGTACACGCCGCCACGGAGCGTTCCAGCCGCAGTCGCGGATAGCGCCGCTGCCGGATCGCGGAAGAATTCGGATCGCTGTCCAGCGGCTCGATCGAAAAATCTGCCATGCTCAGCCCGCTCTTCGGCATGAAGTCGCGCGCCCATTCGGCATCGATTTTCTCCATCGCCTGCGCCGCCACCACGCGTAGTTCCGACGGATTGGCCCAGCGCCAGGCCTTGCGTGTCTCGGCGACTTTGCGCAGCACAGCTTCCGCGCCCGTGGTGCGCAGCCGCCCCAGCGCCTCGATGGCCTTTAATCGCAGGTACTCGGTCGCGCCCCTCGGCAAGTCGCCTTCGGCGATGCGCAGCAACCGCATCTCGCCCGACTTTTCCCCGCTCATGCCCACTTCGTCGATCGCCAGCGGCTGAATCAACGGATCGAGCAAATCGAATATCTGCAGCAGCAGTCGTCCGCGTTCCGGTGAGCCGCTCGAAGCGATCTGCCGCACCACGCGATCGTGCGCCGTCCGCTTCCACTCCAGCATCCGCGAAGGCAGCATCTTTTCCACAGTATCCAGATCCATCCGCACCAGAATACCCAGCGTGTCGATGGAGGTGCTCGGGCTGCCGCGGCGAAGCTGGTTCCGCAGGTGCTCCAGCCCTTCCGCGCCCAGCACTTCCATCATCGACACCAGAATTTCGCAGTCTTCCTTGAATCCCACGCGGCTGAACCGGTGCGCCAGCTGCTCGGCGGCCAGCTCCGGAATGCGCCGGATCAGGTCCTTCAGCCCGGAAGGCACGCTCCCGCTTTTCAGCGATTCGTCGATGAACTCTGGCAGGCGGCTTTCGACGCCGATGCGCGGCCGCAAACTCTTGGTGGTTCCGGGTCGCTCCGATTCAACGTAATCGATCAGCTCAACCGAGCGCTGGATCGCCGCGTACGAACGCGCTTTCGCCGCTTCCTGCGACATGCGCACAAACGCCGCGCCGACCAGACTCTGCAGCTCCGGATCTTTTTCTTCGGCGAGTTCGAGCCCGATTTCCCGAATCGTGTCGATGAACAACTGCTCGTTCGTTTTCGCGTAAACTCCGGCCAGTTCCGCCAGCCCCAGCGCAGTCTGCCGCCGCGCTTCACGGTTCTTGTTCCGCAGGCAACTGGCGTAGTTTTTCAGAATCTTTTCGGCGTCGTCTTTCTCCCCGCGCTCGAACATTTTGTCGAGATACTCGCGCATGCGCGGTGCCGGCACGCACCACGCGTCGGCGGAATCGAGCACCGTTCTCTTTCTCTCGTCCGGAACCTGTTGCCAGAATTCGTGCGCCAGCATTTCCTGGTGCGTCTGCATATGAATCCCGGCCGACGCCATTTTTTCTTCATAGACGCCCAGGATCTTGCGCAGCCCGTCCAGTTCCGAATTCATTTCATCCAGCATTTGCCGGACGGCGTTCACCTTCAGGTCGCCGCGCTCGTAACTCTCCAGCGCAAACCGCACGGCGATGTGCTCCGCCAGTTTCAGCAGCGTGGGCTTGTCGGAGGTTTCGTTTGGCGCTTGCGCCGCCAGTGCCGAAAGCGCCTGGCTGACCGTGAATCTCGCGCGCCGCGGGAGCGTCGAAAGCCGCGATTGAAACGATCCCGGATCGAGCCTTTCCTTCGACCCGTCGTTGGTGCGCGCAATCTGCGCCAGCACCTGCAGGATGCCCTGCAACTCGTCTTCGTGCAGCGTCATCAGGCCGGTTTCCACCGCCATCGATCCGCTGCTGCCGCGCGCCGATCGCGTTGCGCGAATGCCCGACGAAGCGCTGGCCCATCGCCTTTCCGACCCCTGGCGCGGTGGCACGCCGGGAATCGGCCAGCCGCCCGCTCCCGGGCCGCTTCCAGTTCCACTGCCGCCGCCGTTACCTGGCGCAGCGCCGGATGCGCCGTCGTTTTCTCCGCCAACGCTGGCAGCCGGTCCGCTCAGTTTCACGCCGGCGGGCGTCGCGCCCACCGCAGCCTCAGCGTCTTTGCTCAGCCAAAATCCTCCGGCGTTCGGATCAAGCGGAGTTCCGTCGCCAGCGGCCGTCTTCTTTTCACCGTCGACGATATTCCATCCCGCGTTTGAGCCCGATCCCGATCCAGCCGGCGCGCTCCCGCTCACAGTTGCCGCTGGACCGTTCAGCGTAGGCCCCGCCGCTCCCGCGCCGGGCCCGTCACCTTTCAGCCAGAAACCGCCCGCATTCGGATCGAGTGCAGTTCCGCCTCCGCCGCTTCCGCCGACAATGTTCCATCCCGTATTCGGCGCATCCGTCCCGCTGCCGCCGCGCGCGCCATACACCGCGCCGACAGGCGCATCCGTCGCGGGGCCGCTTCCTGTTCCGCCGCCCGCTCCGCTGCCGGAGCCGCCGCCACCACCAGGCCCGCCGCCTCCGGGTCCGCCGCCGGAACCTTTCATGCCGTCCGCGGCCACGATCAACTGCAGCAGTTTCTCAGGATCGTTCAGCAGCTTGTCCGTCTCGGCCGAATTCATTCCCAGCGTCCGCGCCGCCAGCTGCGCCGCCATGGTCGTTTTGGCAACTGCTGAATCCGCCGGCACAAAGCAGACTTCGTTCACGTGGATATGCGCATCACCGTGCAGGGCTTCCTTCAGTTGCTCGGCTAGCTGCGTAGGCTTTCCGGAAGATCCGGTGGGAAACGCGCGTACGAATTTTTGTAGGCTGGCGTGGGTAAGCTTGGGGGAAAAGTGGACGCTCGCGATGCCCGCGGCCGAAAGCATGCGTGCAAAGCTCTTCTCAGAAGCGGCGGTATCAAGAGGCGTGCCGTCGAGCAGCAGTTGATCGCCCGACACGGCCAGCAGCATCCCCGTCGCGTCGTCCGTGCCTAGCGCGGTGCGCAGTTCCGCCCAGGCGGTGTCGTATTGTTTGGCGGTTCGCGGGTGCCCGAAGTCATACATTCTGGCGAACTTGAGCAGAATGTTCAGGCTGCGCACGAAGGCTCGGGCCGCCGCCTGCCGCATGTTGCTGTTCTCGGACATATCCCTCGGCAATCGCTCGCTGTGATAGTCCGATAGTGCGATTCGGTCGCGGCTCGAACAATAGTACTGGTGTCCTTGTTGGTACTGCCTACTGGTCCTATACCGTTGGTGGGACAGTAGTTCGGGGCGGTTGCTACCGGCGGGCCAGGAGCGCTTCGAGCCAGGTCACATCACTCAACACCGCCGCCGCGCCCTGCTTGGTAAGCAACGCACGCCACGCGCGGCGTGCCTCGGCGCTTTGCGGCAGGATGCCGACAAACGGAATCTTCGCCGCCTTCGCGGCCAGTGCGTCGTCCACGTTGTCGCCCAGATACAGCGCCTTCGCCGGATCGCGCCCGCCCAGGATCTTGACCAGCCCCTCCGGGTCGGGTTTCGGCTTCGCCACGTCTTCGACCGTCACAATCTGCCGGAAATAATCGCGCACCTTGCAGCGGTCGAGCGTGTAATCCGTCTCCATCCGCACGCGCCCGGTAAAGAGCGCCAGCTCGGCGCGCTTGGCCAGCCGCCGCAGGCTGGCGCGCGACAGCAGCCACTTCTCACGATCCACATTTCCGCGCTTGCCGTTCGCGCCCCAATACAACTCCACAAATTTTGCCTTCACTTCGTCGTACTGCTGCTGGCCGCCCAGCGACTGCACCCACGCCGTCGAAAGCTTCCAGTCGTCGTTGAATCCCGAGCGGTTCTTCCAGCGCTGCAGCTCCGCGCGGGTCACGCGTTTCCCGCTGAAAAATCGCACCGTCTCGAGCACCGTCGAATGAAACGATCCGCGCACGTCCACCAGCACGCCGTCGACGTCGAAAATAATTACTTCCGGTTGGAATTTCATCTTCGTCTTCTTGACGCGCGGCGATTTGCCGGACTTGTTGCGTTTGCCAGCGGAAGGCTTACGATTTTGAATTGTCCGCTTCTTTCGAGCTTTCAACCGAAGCTGAAGGACCTGCGTCCTCTGATTCTTCCGACGTTCGCAAAGGGCCCGCCGACACTTCTTCGGCTTCGCCTTCGGCAACCGCGTCCGGCGACGGAGATTCCGATTCGAGCAGGTCCGACGACCACGCCTCGGCGGGCGCGGCAGGCGCCGGAACTTCCGGCGGCGCTTCGCTCGACGGTTTCGTCGCAGTCGCAGCTTCCGCCGCCGTGGTGCCGGCCGTCAGCGCCTCCAGCCGCTCGCCCAAAGCTTCCGCCAACAGATCGATCACCAGCTTCGCGCCGCTCCCATCGGGATCCTTGGCTGGGTTGTACGCGCAAAACTCAATCGCCACGAGATGCTTCTGTTTCGCGAAAACCTTCAAAGCCTCGCGCACCTGCTCGAGCGACATCCCGCCCTGGCCCGGATAATTTGTCGCCTGAAATCCATCGATCACGTCGACGTCGAAATGCAAAATAAAATCGTTGCCGAGGCCGTGAATCCGTTCGATCGCCACCTGCGCGGCAGCCTCCGCTCCCAGCCGCTTTACATCCGCCGCCAGATATCTCCGCAGCGGCGTGCGATCCAGCACTTCCTGCTCGGCCGGATCGAGCCGCGCCACGCCGAACAGCGCCAGGTCCGGCTCGCGCACCAGCGGCGGCTCGCCCCAGAATCTCACCATCTCCGCCGCGCCGCGCCCCACGATGTGGGACACGACCATCCCATCGATGCAGCCCGATGGCGACGTCGCCGGAATATTCAAATCGGCGTCGCGATCCATGTAAATCATGCTGACATGGCGGAAATAACGGCGGGCACCGGCAATGGTGGCCAGCGCGATCGAACAATCGCCGCTCAAGATCAGCGGCAGCGCGCTCGACTTGATGGCCTGCTCGACGCGCGGCTTCAGCGCCTCGAGCGCTTTCAGCACGCGGCCCACGTTGCGCGCGCGCGGGCTTTCCTCATCGGGTTGAAAAAGTTGTACCGGATCGTCGCCCAGGTCGGCGACTTCGTATCCGACGGCGCGCAGCCGGTCGATCAATCCCGCCGCGCGCAGAGCTTCCGGCGCCTTCTCGTGCCCCGCGGACATCGCAGCCGCACTCGTGGGCGCGCCTAAAAGGGCAATCTTCTTCGGCTGGCGGACCACTTTGACCGCCACTCAGGGGCTCCTTAATTTATTTTGGTGCGCTGGGTCGAAGGCCCAACCGACAAGGGATTTAGTTGGCGGCCCGGCCGAGCTTCGCAGCCAGCTCCGCCGGAAGCGTGAACCGCACGTCTTCGCGAATCAGTTCGAGGTCCCGATGATTCGTGAATCCAAATCCCGAAAGACGCTGGCTCACCTGCTCGACCAGCACTTCCGGCGCCGAAGCGCCCGCCGTCAGCCCGATCGACCTCACGCCTTCCAGCGCCGCCGCGTCGATATCGTTCGAATCCTCGATCAGCCGCGCGGCCACACCCGCGCGCTGCGCCACCTCGACCAGGCGGTTCGAATTCGAACTGTTCGCCGAGCCCACTACCAGAATCAGTTCCACTTCCCTCGTCAGCGCTTCCACCGCTTCCTGGCGATTCTGCGTTGCGTAGCAAATGTCGTCTGACGCCGGCCCCACGATCGACGGGAATTTCTGCCGTAGTCGCGCCACGATTTCCTGCGTGTCGTAGAGCGAAAGCGTGGTCTGGGTCAAAAACGCCAGCCGGTTCGGGTCGGGCACTCGCAATTTGTCGACTTCTTCGACGGTGCCGACCACGATGGTCTGCTCCGGTGCCTCGCCCGACGTACCCACGATTTCCTGGTGATCGCGATGTCCGATCAGGATCAGCGTGCGTCCCTCGCGCGCGAACTTCAGCGCCTCCAGATGCACCTTCGTCACCAGCGGGCAGGTTGCGTCAATCACCTTCAAGCTGCGCTCTTTCGCTTCCGCGCGAACCTTCGGCGGCACTCCGTGCGCGCTGAACACCAGCACCGCGCCCACCGGCACTTCCGCGATGGACTCGACGAAAATCGCGCCTCGCGCGCGCAGCTGGTCGACCACGTAACGGTTGTGCACGATCTCGTGGTGCACGTAGACCGGGCTGCCGTAGGCCTCCAGCGCCAGCTCCACGATATCCACGGCGCGTACCACTCCGGCGCAGAATCCACGCGGCCTCACGCGCACCAGCGTCTTGGCTCCGGTCGAAGTTCCCTGAATTTGTGTCAGGCTCAAGGGGCGTCTCCAGAAATCAGGGTAATATTACCGTAACCGGAGCGTCCCTGCCACTTCGTTCGGCTTCGCTGTGCGCACATTCCAGGAATCGAGGGCGCCTCCCACCCCACCCCGGGTCGCGCGGCGAACCGAGAGTTTCCTTCGCAGCTAAAGGCGTCCTAAAAGATAGAATGCGGCCGGGCGGCACGTTCATCCCGCCAAAATCGTGTGTGAACCAGGGAGTGCCTCTTTTCTTTGTTTTCAATGATTTGCGCGTGAGCTTGGGGAGCATGGTGTGTCACCCGGTGACTCAGATTAGCGCGATCGAAGGCGTCTCCAGCGCCGCCACGTGTCTTGACAACCGCGATCGTACTCCGTACCTGCTCGACGTCTATCGCGCCTGGGGCTCAATGTCGCGCTTGACTGTCTTCGACGGCACTCGATCTTGAGTAGACTCTAAGAAGTCAAAAGCCCCGGCAGGATGCTGGCGGTAGGAAGGCCCATACCAAGAGCGGTTCTTCGACTTCGCTACGAATGACGGTCTAGTGCGCGGGACCGGTGACGGAGCGGGGAGCGTTTGGGTCTTGCGGGCCGCTGGGCCACTGGCGGGGACCGTAATGCGGGATGGGGCGATCAAGTTCGTAGGCGCCGAGATCGGGGGCTTTGCCGGTGAAGTCGTCGTTGATGGTGGGGAGCAGGATGCCGACGTCAACGGCGGGATTCGGTCGCTTCTCGATCCCTAACGGAACCAATCCTGGAGGGACAGGGCTATTCGGCTCCGTCTGGCCGGCGTTGTAAAAGGCCTGCAGCCTGAAATCGAAATCTTCGGGGTTATAGAGGTGCTGCGGATCGTTTTTGTCCGGCATCGTGACCTTGACGAAGATGCGGTAGTCGATCAGAACGCTGTGCGCGTCCTGCCTGGTGGCGTCCTGATATCCCTGCAGCGTCTTGAAATTGCGCGTCACCAGCTTCCCTGCGAAATCGGCGGGCGTCGCAAAATCCGGGGAGGTCCATTCGAACGAAGTGGCCGCGCCGGGATTCGGGTAGAAGCCGTTGTAGTCGCTGCTGGAATAGTTCGTGTAGGTGCGCAGGTTGAGGATCGGGTCGGCCCAGCCGTCGCCGAGGATCAGATTGTTGAGGAAATGAATATTCGACGCGGGGCCCATCAGATGGCCCTGGCCGAAAAAGGTGTTCTGGTAGATGAGGACGCCGGCGGGCGTGTCGATTAATTTCAGCGGACCGCCGGTCGTGTTGTCGTACATCACGTTTTGATAGAAGTAGAGCGGGCCGCCGAAGGTGGGCTGGGCGGAGAGAGCGCCGCCGGCTTCGTTGAAGCAGCGATTGCGGAAGACGCGGATATTGTGCGCGCCGCCATCGGCTTCGATGCAATTGTCGGCCATATTATAAATGTCGTTGTTGTAGAAGTCGATGGAGACCGGGACGCGGTCGCGCAGCTCTTCTTTAGGGTCACCGTGAGCGCCATCGGTTACGCCGTCGGGATCGCCATAGGTGGCGATGTCGATGCCATCGTGCCAGTTGGCGACGTAGTTGTAGGCGACCACGTGGCCCTGGCCGTAGATTTTGATGGCGTACTCGGACGTAATCAGTGCGGGGTAGCCGGGAAATTTCGCCCAGACCTGGGGCGTCCACCAGCTCTGCAGTTTTTCGGGATTGTGGCGGCCGATGAAGACGTTGTCCGCGATGTAGAAATTTTTCGAGCCGGACCAATCGTCTTCGATGGCGCGGCCGACATTTTCGATGCGCGAATGTTTGAGCGTGAAACCGCTGGAGCCGGCGATATTTTTTATGCCGAGCAGGAACGCGACGTTGGTGTTGCGGACGGTGATTCCCTCGAAATAGTTGTAGTTCCCTCCCATGAGGTTGAAGAGGTTCTGACAGCCGTCGCCATCGAAGATCGCTTCGCCATCGCCCGCGCCTTTGATGACGATGGGCTTTTCGGGCGTGCCGCTGGCGGTGAGGTAGTAGGTGCCGTCGAACGGAGTGCCGTAGGCGGCGATGGTGCGGTCGAAGCCGCTATAGACGAAGCGATTGTCCTTGTAGAGGCCGGCGTGGACGAGAATGATGTCGCCGGGCTGGACGCGTGGAGGAAATGCGTTGGAGTGATCGGATTGGTCCGAGCCGAGGTAGTAGGCGGCCATGATGCCGGTGAAGGACGGCTCCTGCTTGGAGCCTCGGTAGCCGAAGGGGTAGACGTGGTAAACGCGGCCGCCTTCGGCGGGCATCGGCTCCTGGCGCGTGCGGACGGTGATGACGCGCTGGGATTTGCCGTGGACGCCATCGGGATCGGTGAGCACGAAGCGGCATTCGTATTCGGTGTCGGGCTCGAGATTGAGGATGCTGCCGGCGAACATGTTGGGCGCGACGTAGGTGAAGTAGTGGCCGGAGCCTTCGCGCGGTGAGCCGCCGGGAACTTGCTCGCGCTGTAGGCGCAGGAGCGGAAGGGCGTCGCGCCATTTTGGATCGCCGCGTTTGTGGAAGGTGACGTCGACGCGGGCGTTGCGGTTGTCGTCGCCAGAGATGCGCCATTCGAAGCCGAGCGAGACGAGCGTCGGCGGATCGACGTAGAATTCGCCCGCCGTGGTGGCGTTTTGCGGTTGGGCTTGTGTCTGTGCCGCCCGCGCGGGTAGGAGTGCCGCGGCGAGAAGGAAAAGGGCGAGAGCTGCGAAGTGGCGATTCACTTTTCTTCTCACTTGGCCGCAAAAGCCAGAAGCACGTTGCCGGGCATCGCAGCGAAGCCGGGATAACCGGAGACCACGAACATCATGCCGCCGGCGACGATGGGGCCGCCGACGTCGAGCGAGCCGCCCTTCGCGGCGACGTTATTTACGGTGACGAATTCGCGGGCGGTGTCGAAATCCCAAATGATTTTACCGTCGCGGGTGTCGTAGGCGCGGAGGTGTCCGTCGATGGAGCCGGAAAAAACGGCGCCGGGAATCGCGGTGACAGCTTGTGATTGTGCCGGGCTGCACGGGCGGCGATCGCCGCAGCCGGGCGGCGGAGTTTTCCACACTTGCGCGCCGTCGTTGACCCGATAGGCGACGATGCCGCCGCCCTTTGTTGGATCGATCGCGCGGCCCTGGAAGGCGAGATCGGAGACCGCGACGTAAACGTTGGTACCGTCGGTGGCCGGACCCCACTGCACCCCGCCGAGCAGGCCGCCGGCGCCGGCGCGCGCGTGCCAGAGTAGTTTTCCGTTGGCGTCGGGATCGACGGCGTAGATGAGGCCGCTTTTTTGCCCGAGGATCAGCGTTCTTCTGGGGCGCTTATCGTGTTGGCCCCGACGGAGCTCGACGAGGATCGGCGAGGCGCCGAGATCGAATTCGGGATTGGTGGGCGGCGAGCAGCCTTCGCGCGGCGGATCACCGCAGTCGATTTTGTAAACGTCGTCCTTGTCGAACTGGCGCGACCAGAGGATTTTCCCGGTATCGAAATCGAGAGCGACGACGGCGTCGCTGGTTTTTGTCGGCGGATCGGAATAATTGTCGCCGGTGCCGACGTAGACGCGAAGTTTTCCCGATTTGTCGGCGCCGAGCGTGGGAGCAGACCAGATAGCCATGCCGGAGGGCGCGAAAATGTTGTGGCCGTCTTTGGTCTTGCCGACGGGCGCCGGCGGATCGGTAGCCATGTAGCTTTGCCAGACTTTTTGTCCGGTGGCGGAATCGAGCGCGACCACGCTGCCGCGGAAGGTGCAGCATTCGTATTCGGCGCGGCGGCGGGCGCCTTCTTCACCGGAGGAAACGGGGACCAGCAGGCGACGGCCCGCGGGAAGCGGCGTGCCGGTAATCGTCGCATTGGGATGGTCGTCGGCGCGAACGGCCCAGAGGAGTTTGCCGGTGGCGAAATCGATGGAGTAGACGTTGCCGCCCGCGTCGCCGAAGAAAATCGATTCGTCGTCCACAGAGTCCGGGGAATTGTTGACGGCGATTCCCGAGCGGATGGGTCTGCTGACGGTGGTGGCCCAGAATGCGCAGCCGGTTGCGGCTTCCAGCGAGTAGAGGGTGCCGTCATTGCCACCGACGAAGACGCGTCCCCGATATTCCGCGGGTTGCGAGCGAACGATTTTCGCGTTGGGGATGCCGAAGGCCCATTTTAGTTTGAGATTCGGGAGGTCCGCAGCTGAGAGCTCCGCTTGCCATCCCAGTTGGAAGCGCGAGTTTGACAAATCTCTGCCCCAAGTTGCCCAGGAAGGAGATTTCGGCGGGGCGGGCTTCAGATCGGCAGAGCAGCGATTGGCGAGCTGGTCGGGCATGACCTGCACGGCGGTGGGGGCGGCCTGCTGCGCCAGCGCGCCCAAAACTGTCATTGCGCTCCCAGCGAAAAGTGCGGCGGCGCACAACGGAATTTTTCCAGGACGAAATCTCATCAGTCCCCCACTCGTGGGAATGCAGTTGCGCAGACGTGCGCGTCGACGAGTGCGTTTCAACCGGCGAATGCCCCGAGGCGGGAGAGAGTAGCAGATATCGGGCGTTGGTTGACATCCTCCGGGGAGTAGGTTAAGAAATTTGTGCCAGGGGGACGTCCGCGCGGTAAAGTCTACATCCCACGAGGCGCTGCAGCCGGATCTGAACGGGATCATTCGGGATCGATATCAGCACGTTGAATCTCTGACTGGGAAGGAATTCGCCATCGTTACGAATCTGTTGGTGCCCAAAACGGGCGGGATGAACACGACGAAGGTCACCGTGGTGCGGTGGATCAAGAACGAGGGGGACGCGTTCAAGCAGGGCGATCCAATCGTCGAGCTGGAAACGGAAAAGGTGAGCTACGAGCTGGACGCGCCGGAGGACGGCGTGCTGCTGAAGATTCTGGTGCGCGAGCCGGCGGAAGTGGACGTCGGCGGGACGCTTGGGTATATCGGCAAGGCGGGGGACAGAGTTCCCGCGTAGGTCGCAAGATGAAGGATTCTGAAAGGTAGTGTGGAGGAATCAGCGATGCCAAGTTCAAGCCAGCTAGCGAGAGATCGGTTGATCTGGATGTATACGCAGATGTGCCGGATCCGCGAATTCGAGGAGCGCGTGAAGCGCACGTTCGTCGAGCACCCGGGCGTGATTCGCGGGCACGCGCACCTGGGCGATGGCGCGGAGGCGAGCATCGTCGGATGCCTAGCGACGCGTCAGGAAAACGATCTGGTGATGCCGAGCTATCGTTGCCACGGGTATCCGCTCGTGCTGGGGACGCCGGCACGCGCGTTGATGGCGGAGATTTACCAGCGCCGGGACGGCGTGTGCAAAGGATTCGGCGGGTCGATGCATCTGGCTGATCCGACGCATCATTTTCCGACAGCTTCAGGGATTATCGGACAAGGGATCGCGCACGCGGCCGGTGCGGCGTACGCGGCGCAGGTCAAGAAGACCAAGCAGGTGGTCTATTCATTTTTTGGCGACGGGTCATCGAAGCAGGGCGCGTTTTTCGAGACCTTGAACATGGCGGCAGTGTGGAAGTTGCCGGTGGTCTTCGTTCTGGAGAACAACGGGTATCAGGCCTATACGAAAGCCGACCTGGAAGACGCGAACGCGCAGGCGGGCGAGCCGCTCTCGATGAAGGCAAAGGCGTTCAGCATTCCCGGCGTGACGGTCGATGGCACCGATCCGTTGAAGGTGTACGACGTGGTGAGTACGGCGGTCGAGCGGGCGCGGGCGGGCGAAGGGCCGTCGCTGATCGAGTCGAAGTTTTATCGCATGAGCCCGCACGGAAATGCGATCACTGTGCCGCCGGTGCCAACGCAGTTCCAGGAACACGAGGCCATTGAGGTGTACGGCAACAAGGCGGAGTTCGAAGCCGCGAAGAACAACGATCCGATCAAGAAATTCCGCGCGCATCTGATTTCCGGCGGATTTTTTGCCGATCCGGATGCGAAGAAGATTGAAGATACCGTGCGCGCGGAGATGGAAGATGTGGTGAAGTTTGCGCTGGCGAGCCCGTTGCCGTCGGGTTCGGATGCCGTGAATTACGTTTGGGCGTAGTGGGCTGAACAAGGAGAAGAATATGCCGCGCGAAATGATGTTTGCTGAAGGGATCGCCGTGGCGATCACCGAAGAGATGCAGCGCGACGCGAACGTCGTGTTCTACGGTCAGAACATGGCGATGACCGACCGCGACCCGTTCGTGCGCAAATTCGGGAAAGATCGCGTGCGCATCACGCCGATTTCCGAGACGGCGGAGCTGGGCATCGCGGTGGGCGCGGCGATGATGGGGTTGCGGCCGATCGTGGAGCTGTACATGGCGGAGTTCATGCTCGTGGCGTTCGACGAAGTGATCAACGAGGCGCCGAGGCTGCGCTACATGTCCGGCGGGCAGGTGAAGGTGCCGGCGGTGTTTAAGGCGGGATTCGGATTCGCG
>Ga0210404_10000586_pt1 | contig 18026 bp, 26 predicted proteins | sample IncBWH28MmetaG_FD_155455 | JGI IMG/M metagenome (GOLD analysis project Ga0210404, IMG submission 155455) | Forest soil microbial communities from Barre Woods Harvard Forest LTER site, Petersham, Massachusetts, United States - Inc-BW-H-28-M | ecosystem: Environmental > Terrestrial > Soil >... | reverse complement strand
CTGACCTGTCCGTCGCCGCCTGGCGCAAGAGCATCCGCAGCGCGTCCAACGAGGCGTGTGTGGGCGTCGCCCCGCTCACCGGCGCTGTGGGCGTCCGCGACCAGAAGGACCCGACCGGGCCCGCGCTCGTGTTCGGCGCCGACGCCTGGTCCCGGTTCGCCGGCGCGGCCCGGTCCGGCCGCTACGACCTGGCCTGACCGCCCCATGAACGCGCGACGGCGCGGGAGCCATCCCGTACATCCCCGTGGGGTTGGAACACCTCCCGTGCCGCCGCGCCACCCTTCGGGCCGGGCCCGAAGGTGCATCACCAAGCGCGGACCAGCCGCGCCGGAAGGCTTCTAGGAGGAAGCCGAGATGACTACCCTGACCGAAAGGACGGCCCCGGCCGTCGCGAACCCGAGGGACCTGGTCTCCCCCGAGCTGTTCGGCAAGCTCGTCGACCGGGTCATGCGGGACGAGCAGGTCACGGAGGGCTACGCCGAGAGGGTGATCGACCAGACCCTCGTGTTCCTCATCGCGTGCGCCGGCAACGGGTCGGGGCTCAAGCTGTCCCCGTCCACTCCGGTGGACCCCGGCTGGCATGCGTTCGTCCTGCACACCGAGGACTACGCCGAATTCTGCCAGCGGGTCGCCGGGCGCTTCATCCACCACCGGCCCATCATGGACACCGACATCCGGTCCGGTGCGGCGCTGGAGCGCACCGTGATCGCAATGCACGCCACCGGGTACCCGGTGGATGCGGACCTGTGGTCCGGTGCGACGAGCTGCGGTTCCGGATGCGAGCCACGGTAGTCGCGGAAGGCTGAGAAAGGCCCTGATGGCGCGTTGCGACTGGAGCGACCTGCCCGCCGATGTGCGGGAGGCCGTTCAGGAACACACTGGTGTGGTGAGCAGGGCTGTACCGGCGAAGACCGGGGAGCACTCCGATATCGCCGCCGCCCTGCACACACCCTCGGGACGCGTGTTCGTCAAAGGGGCACGCACATGCACCGAGGGACCTGACCTGTGGTCGCTGCGCCGCGAGGCACTGATCAACCCGCACGTCACGCAGTACGCCCCCCGGCTTCTGTGGGAAGTAGAGGCCGGGGGGTGGCTCATGCTCGGCTTCGAGTACGTCGAGGCCCGTCACGCTGACTACACCCCAGGATCAGCAGACCTCCCTGTCCTGGCAAAGATCGTGGACGCGTTCCAGTCCATGCCGTGCCCCGACGTGGTGACGAGGCGGGTGGAAACCCACTGGGCCGACTTCACCGACGACGTGTCACCGATGGCCGGGACGTCGATGCTGCATATGGATCTCAATCCCGCCAACCTGCTATTCACCTCAGACGACCGGGTCTACGTCATCGATTGGGGTTTCGCCCGCCGCGGTGCGGCCTGGGTGGAACTCGCGACCCTGATCCAGTGGTTGACCATCAACGGGCACAGCCCCCAGCAGGCGGAGGAGTGGGTCGGTCAGTTCCCCGCTTGGCGTGCTGTGGTCCCGGCGGTGCTGGATCTCTTCGCCGACGCAAACGCCGCAAGGTGGCGGAGCCTGACCGCCGACGACCCCCCATCTTGGGCGGTGACCCTCGCGGAGCACACCCAGAGTTGGGCGGAATACCGGCAGCCGCGGCGCACAGGTCCGCCATGACCGCGAGGTGCGCGGCTTCGTAGTCGCCGGCTGACCCCCTGATCGGAAGGACCCCCCACATGAGCAACACAACGGCTGCGGCCCGCATGGCGGGCGTGGTCGCGGCGGCCATCCTGCTGCTGACCGGCGCCCAGAAGTGCGACACGACCACCAGCGGCGGAAGCGGTGGCGGCGGCAACGCTGGAACGTCGGGTGACTGCACGTTCCAGGAGGTACGCCCGCCGTCAACGTTCCCGGCGCCCGACGGATCCACCCTGTGGATCACCTCGGCGGTGATCGTGGCATGCGACCCGCCGCCGACCTCGCACCGGCTGGTGATGCAACTCCAGAAGTACTCGGGTGGCGCATGGGTCACGATCTGGATTGAACACCCGGACACGACCATCCCGGGTCCGGGCGGATACCGGTCTGTGATCGTCTACAACGCCTGCGACCCGGGACGGTGGCGGCTGAAGGTGCGGATCACCGGCAGCACCAAAGCCGGCACCCCGTACCAGGTGAACCAAGTAACCACCACGTCACGGATTACGTGCTGAGATGGTGTCATGACAGAGCGAGATGAGCCGGGCCTGCTCACGGCGGGACTCCGGTACGGCGGCCCGTCGCGTCGCCGCTGGTGGCGCAGGCTACGCCGCCGCCGTCGAACGGAACCCCAGGCGTCCTGGATCCTCCAGCACTTCGACACCTCGGGCTGGACGCTGAGGCTCCGCAGCTCAACACCGGGAGATCTTGAGTTGCCCCTCGCGTTCACCAACCCGCTCCTGGCAGCCGATGACGCCACGGCGGCATACGAGTGGGCGCTGGCCGCGCTGCCCGCAAACGTCACGCACACCGTCGCTGTGGCCTCCTGATGGCCCCGCCGCTGTGCACCAAGGAGGAGGCGTTCGAGAACGCCGCGCGGGTCATGTCGGCCGCGTGGGCCGAGCTCGCCCGCAAGACCCCCGAACAGGCCGCAGAGGACGCCTACCGGCCCGGCGGGCCCTCGAAAGAGGAGATCGCGAACCGTATCCGCACGTGGCGCGCAGAGGCCCGTGCCCAGCGCGGTGCGACCGGAGACTGATCCGCGAACAGGCCCTCTGCGGTGCATCCCTTTGCCGGCCACCAGGTAGACCGGCCTTGTGGGTGCACGCTGGACGGTGCAGGGCAAGCCGGGCTGGGAGATCGAGGCGATCCGGCTGGACGGCCGCGACACCATCCGGGTCCGGCATCACGGCGTGCTGGTCGCCTACTGCTCTTCCGGCGTGGAGCTGGAGCGGGTGCTCGGCCGGCACGGCATCACCCTCGCGGACCTGGTCGAGGTGCCCGAGCCGGACCGCGGCTAGAGCTGGCTTGTGGACGGCGGCTCTACCGGCCCCGCCCGGTCGATCCCGATCGCGGTCCACTCCGCGACGGTGGCGGGGTCGAGGTCGTCGCCCGCGGCCTCCGCGCACAGCCTGGCCATGACCTCGTACCGGCTCCGCTCGTGCTCGCCGCGGGTTCCGAGCGCGAGCCCTGCCAGCAGGCCCGTTTGCTGGGACAGCAGGTCGGCGCGGAGCATCGTCCCGTCCGGGCTGGCCGCTTCCCGGATGGCCTCGATCGCGGTTGCTCGCTCCGTGCCGACAGGGTCGCCTTGGACCGGCTTGCCGTCTGGGCCGGGGACGACTGCGTAGCGGGAGGCGGTTCCGTGGATCCAGGCCAGCATGATCCCGTCGTGGGCGGGTGGGGTGCGTCGTACGGCCATGGTCTCAGGCTAGAACAGGTGTACGAACTGGGCGAGATGGGCGTTAGCGATCTATGCCCATTTCGTTCTCACCCTTCCGCAGGAACCTTAAGGTCTGTAAGGTCTGACTCATGAGCACACAACAGGTCGCCAACCCCCTTGGTCTCGAAGTCGTCTACGTGAGCGGCGTCGAAGCCCCCCACGACGCCCGCGAGGCCGACAAGCTCGCCGAGATCACCGCGAGCATGGAGGCTGGCGGCTGGGTCGGTGCCCCGATCGTCGCCTCCCGCGCGATGTACGAGCGCGGCCAGGACCGCGCGTACACCGGCTCCCACCGCATCCAGGCGTGGCGGGACGCTGTCGGCGGCGAACTGCCCTGCGTCTTCATCGAGGACATCGCCGAGACGGCCGGGCTTGACTGGGACGAGCTGATGGACGACCACCGAGGCGACGACTGGGACGCAGCCACCGCGGTCGCCTACGCCGTTCCCGCCGCTGTGCGCGAGGCGTACGGCATGGACATCGGTGGCGCGTGATGGCCGAACACATCGGTATCGAAGAGGCCCGCAAGAACCTCGGCCCCCTCGTCAGCCGGGTCCAGTACTCCGGAGCCGAGATCATCCTGACCCGCAACAGCAAGCCCGCCGCCATGCTCGTCCCGATCCCCCAGGAGCCCGCCATGACCGACGCCCGACGCTGGAAAGTCACCATCGAGTCGACTGGTTCCGAGCCCGTGTTCAGCAAGACGGTCAAAACCCTTCAGCACCCCGAGGAAGTGGGGCGCGGGCTGCTGCTCTGGTGGGTGAAGCAGAACGGCCCCAAGGATGGGCAAGGGCAGCCATACGCCGCTCAGGTTGACCCGCTCGGAAGCGGTGACGGCCGCTACGTGACCCTGTCCGACATCAAGGACGAGCTGAAGAGCCTCGGCCTGGAGCCCTGACCCGCCCGCGACGAAACGCCCCCCCTGCGGTCCTCACCTACACCCAAGGAGCCAGCCATGACGAAGACCCGGACCAGCCCCCGCGAGACCGCCCGCCGCGCGATGCTGGACGCCACGGAGCCGCTGGGCGAGAACCCTGCGCGGCAGGCCGACGCAACCACCGCCGCCGTCGGCGTCCTGCTCGGCATCGGAATCCAGAAGCGCGCCGACGGGCTCGGCCGGGACTCCGCCAGCGGGATCGTCGGGATCGTCGCCGGGGCGATCGAAGAGGCCATCGACGCGCACTCGCCGGACTTGGATGAGCGGTTGCGCCTGTCGGAGCAGGTGTGGGGCGCGCTGATCGTCCACGCCGAGCACACCTCCGGCGAGCACGGCGGGTGTACGGGTCCGTGCAGGCCGAGCGAGCACATCTGACCCCGCACGACGAAACGCCCCCTCGATCCTCTACACCCAAGGAGCCCGCCATGACGCTCTCTGATCGCGACATGCAGACCCTCGCCGACCTTTCCCGGAATGGGACCCGAACCGGGTCGAGCGCCGACTACGCCACACTCGTGGAAGCGGGCTACGCCAAGCCCCTGCCGCTCGGCAAGTACGAGATCACCAAGGCGGGCGCCGCTGCCGCGAGGGCGGCGGCCACACCCTCCTCTGCCTGGATCTTGGATGCGGACTGCTCCGAGGGGCTGCTGATGGACCTGGCCCGGCAGGCATCCGGTCGGGTTATCGACGCCAGCGGCGGTGAGGGCTATCAGTCCGGCGTCTGCGCACCCGGCGTGACCGCCCCCGACTGGATGGCGCAGGTCGCGACCATGCTGAAGGACCGCGAGATCGCGCACGATCTCCATCGGCGCTGACCCCGGACACAACGAGAACGGCCCCGCATCCTCCCGATCCCGTAGGACCGGTAAGGATGCGGGGCCGTTTCGAATGGGCCGGCCGATGGCCTGACGCCCTGGTGGATCAAGTCTGTGTGCGGGAAGGCTACCGGCAGGGCGAACCGCAGCGGAAGCCCCGCAATACGAAACGCCCCACTCCCATCGTTGAGTGGGGAGTGGGGCGTTCGGTGCTTCCGCCCGCTTACGTCCGCGCGAAGGAAGCAGCCACGCGGTCAGCAGGATCGGGCGCCCAGACGACGCTATTTCCCTAATGGCCTGTCCGGCGTCAACCACGGTACGTCGGCCCGTAGATACAGCGCTGGTCAGGAGGTTCGGTACGCCCCGGCAAAGCCTGGGAAGTTCCCCGGGGTGCGAGCTTTCACTTGTCGATCCGCTGCCGACGATAGCGGATCAGGCCGACAGAACGCAGCGAAACGCCCCGCTCCCCAGCCCGCGAGGGCCGAGAGAACGGGGCGGATCTACCCTTGGCGGGACGCATCGACGATACGCCGGCACCGGGCGAGGCGGTAGAGGTCACGGGTCCGGCGTTCCGGCCCCGGAACGGATGAGGTCACGTGTGAAGGATGGGCTCATGGGGCGATCCTATGGCGACAGTTGAAGACATCGGCCGAGTTGTTGAAGGTCAGGGCCGGTTAGTTGGGGTCGAGCCCGCTATCGTTGGAGTCGTCGCGGGCAGTAGCTCGCGGAAGTCGTAGACCCGGTAGCCCTCCGGACGGTGGGTCGACCGGGTCTTGCGCTGTTCAGGCGTAGGCTCATCTCGCGGCAGGGCGCGCAAGCGGGTCGTCCGGAGGTGCACCAAACGACGGCGAACCGAACCGGGACCGAACGAGACGGCAGGTACCAGTTGAATCCAGTAGGGGCCGAAGTAGGCGACCCTGACCGCGATTAGTCGCCGCCGAGCGCCTACCTGCACGGCTCACCGGCAGGGACGAGCCGTACGGGTCAACGATTCTCGCTCTTACGGCGGTACCCCTGCGGTCCGGTGATGACAGGCTTGCGGCGAATGCGCCGCTCCACCAGCACCGAGTTGCGGGCGTCGATCTCCCGTACCTCCTCCGCAGTCAGGGGATGCCAGTCCGGGCATTCCTCGCCGCCGATACGCCGGAAGTACTTCCCGCACGTCGTGCACTCCTGCTGGTGGAAACACGTCCAGCCCGGCTCCCACTCGCGTTCGCGGGGACTCCAGGACGGCCGCCAACCGCACGCCGGCGTCTTCCCGCCCACGGGAGGAACGACCAGTACCGGGAGGTGCGGGCCGTGGGCGGGCTTGCAGTACGCCTTGTCCTTACGGCCTGGTGACCGTTTCGACGGGTCCCGCTCCTCGGCAACGACCACAGCGGAGCGTTCGGCCGACCGGGACGGCTCCGTCCCCCAGTCGAACTTGCGGCGGGAATGCCTGCCTTGACGCATAGGGGCGACGCTACCGCCCGCAGGTCGGGCAGACGTGCTCGTTCGCAGCCTCCGGCGGCACCGAGTGCACCCGGCAGGAGAACGACGGCTGCCGCTCCGGCTGCGTGGCCTGATTGCCGTCCACCATCCAGCGGTAGGTGCATGAGCAGCCCTGCGGAAGCGTCCACGGAACCCCAGTCGCGGCAGCGGTCACGCCCGTTACCGTCGCCCCAACCGTGACGACGTTCGGAACCGGAGCCACTCCCACTCCCACCCCTGGCGAGGCAATCGGGTACCACGGGTAGTTGTCATTGATCGGCATGGGCTCCCCTTCAGTTCGCGCCGTACGCCTCGCATGCCAAGTCTGCCGCTTCACCGAGACGCTCGATCGCCTGCCGTTTGCGTTCACCCTCGGGCAGGACCGCCAGCCAGTGCAGGGCAAGCCCTCCCGCCCCATACCGCAATGCCCGCTGCCGGTCCGGCTCTCCGAGCGGGGACGCGAACATGGTCAGGACGTCGTCGAGCGCAGCGATCGGGAAGCCTTCCGGCGGGGGGTGGGCGGTACCCAGATTCTACCGGCGGGCTACGACAGGACGGGGCGGTCGGCACGTGAGCCGCTTACATTCGGCGGCACGGATTGCAAGTGGATCGCGATCGGGGTTACATCCGCAGGTCAGGACGCGTCGTAGCCGACCGTTGCCGCCCCGGTGTCCGCCCGTACCACCGACACACCATCCGTGGTCGCAGGGTCGGTGAAGTGCACGACCGCTTTCGTCGCGGCGGCGGTGTGCACCGAGACCGGACCCCAGCCCTTCGCGTCGTGGACCTGGACGTGCAGCGCGGCCGACGCGCCGGGCTCGGCGAGGAACCCGATCGCGCCCTTGCACTGGCCCTTCGGCCACGAGATCGTGTCCTTGGCGTTTGCGCCGTCCTTGAGCTGTCCGTTCGGCATGTCGGTCTCCTGAGGAGTCGTCGGGGTTGGGGTCGGAGTGGGGGTCGGGGTGTGGCCGCCACCGAGGGCGAGCCACGCGGCCTTGTCGCCGTTGAACACGTCGACATCAACGCCGCCCGGTGAGCCGTACTGGTGCATCGCCCACGAAGTCCACGGGGCCGGCACGCGCGGGTGACCGGCAGGGCTGGACGGGTCGGCGATCCACAGCGGGTAGCCACCGAGGCCCGCGCAGCGGCCTTCCTGGGCGAAGGACAGGAACGTGTAGACGACCGGCCTCACACCGGTCTTGGCCTGGACGTGCTTGCACCACGCCACCGCCCACGCCGCGTCATGCGACGGCGAGGATCCGGGCGTCTCGTGGTCAAGGACCAGCCAGTCGCCCGGCTTGAGCCCTGCGGCCGTCACGATGGACAGGAAGTGGTCGGCTTCGGCGACCGGGTCGTCGCCCGTGTGCGCGAAGTGGTACGCGCCGCGGAGCGTTCCCCGCTGGGCGAGGGTCTTCCACCGGGCCGCGAACGGCGGATCGTTGTAGCCGAGACCCTCGGTCGCCTTCTCGATGCAGAAGTCACCGGCCGGGATGGAGCCCTGGTAGGCGCTGATGTCGGTGCCGCGAAGGAAGCTCATCTCACGCCCCCGCGGCCTTGGTGACGTCCGCGACGATCGGCGCGGCGTCGTCGGCGATCTGCTCAACAGCGGGCGCGTCCTTCACCGCGACGCCTTCCAGCTTGCGGGTGTGGTCGGCCAGGGCGCGGAAGATGCGGGCGGCATCTGCGGCGAGGGTGTGCCCTTCGTCGGCCAGCCACTGCTCGGCGCGTGCCAGTGGGGACAGGTGGGAGGTGGGGGCGGGGTCGGTCATGACGTGGTCCTCTCGGGAGTTGGCGCGGCGACCGCGCCTGTGATGTGGGAGATGAGGTCGGCGAGTACCGCGTCCTGCGCCTGGAGAGCGGCGTCCTGGACGGCGAGGTGTGCTTGAAGCTCCACGGCCTCATGGAGGATCGCCTCAGCGTCGGCATACGTCGCCGCTGCGCGCTTGTCGGCCGCAGCGCCCTGGAGGTTCTGGCCGACAAGAATCGCCGGGAGCAGGACGAGCTGAATCCAGTTCGACGACGCCCAGTTCACGATCGTGGTCGGGTCGCCGGTGGCGAACGCCGCCTTAGCTGATGCCGACGCCAGCAGGTTGAAGAGGTAGAAGCAGTACATCGTCCCAACGACGCGGGTTATGAGCATCGCCACCCGCCCGTTGAACCGGGCTATGGCGTTGCCGTCCGGGTGCTGGTCGCCGATTTTGACCGGGCCGGCGTCGCTCCGTGCATGGGCGTGCGGGTGGCGGACGTAGGCGTACACCCTCTCGCCGAGACCCACCTGGCCGTCGTGGTCGAGGTCGCGGGCATCGTCCACTACGCACCGCCCGGCTGCTGAGGTGCGACCGGTCCGCGAACGAGATCCCAGCCCGCCCGGAAATACTTCTGAGCCACCCACGCTGGGTATATCCGATACAATTCAGTCATGCCCCTCACCCTCTGCGAGCGCTGCGGAAAGCGCCGATCTCAAGGCCGGTTGTGCTATCGATGCAATGCGGTGCCAGACCCCGAGAACAACCCGCCGAAACAGTTCGGCTGCACGGGCTCCTGCGAGCGTTGCGGAAAAGAGAAGTGGATCGTTCGCGGCATCTGCCAGCACTGCGCCCGAGCCATACGCAGGGGAAACGCGCGACGCGGGAGCGAAGAGCACAAGGCGCGCATGCAGGAGATGGGCGAGCGGCAGCGGGGCGAAGGCAACCCCTCGTGGAAGGGTGGCCGCCATGTCGACAAGCATGGTTACGTGTGGATCCGCGTGACACCCGATGATGAGATTGCCAAGGCCATGATCAGGAGCAGTACAAGGCACTACGTGCAAGAGCACCGCCTACTCATCGCTCACCTGATAGGGCGCCCGCTGGAGAGCATGGAAACGGTCCATCACATCAACGGCGAAAAATCAGACAACCGGATCGAGAATCTGAAACTCTTTGCGTCACAGAGCGAGCATCACAGGCACCTTCACCTGGAGGCCTGCCCGAACTGCGGATATGCACTTCGTCAGTGATCCGGCGGCCCCTTAACGAGGTCCCACCCGGCTGCGAAATATTTCTGCGCGCACCACACCGGATAGGTGATCGCGTGGACGCCGTAGTACCCGGATCTGTGATGCGTGTCGCAGAGCACCAACATGTTGCCTTCGGAGTCCAGCCAGTCCCGCAGGTGCGCGTCGTCGGCCGCGCCGAGCTCCGGGAAGTCCGCGAGGATCGCGGCGGGGTCCACTGCGTTGACCAGCGCCCACTCAACGTGCCAGTGGTGCGTTTCCATCTGTGTCGCGCCGTGCGGGTTGCTGACAGGGTCGGCGAGGGTGGACTTGCGGACACCGCAGATCCAGCACGGTTCGTCCAGCTCGCCGATCAGGTGCTCGTGGACGCGCCGATACTCCGCGGACGCCTTACGCGCCTGATGCTCCGGGTACATCACTGATTCGGTGAGGCGCCGGGTGACCTCGTGGGCGGGGACGGGCTTGCCGACCTGGTCGGTCATCGGCGGGTGCCTCCGATCGTGGCGATGTGGGCGACCTGGACGGCGCCGCAGGGCAGCACACCAACGGGCAGGCGGACGGTGACGACCTGCGCCACCGGGCACCCGGCTGGGGGCGGGCTGGGGCTCGGGCGGGGATGCGGCGCCAGGGAAGGCGACGGGGCAGGCTGCGGATGTGTGATGCGGATGACCCGCTGCACCACCAGCGCACCCGGAGGGACACCACCAGACCGGGCGGGAGGGGCTGGGCTCGCAGACGCCGGCGCGGCCGTCGGCGACACGACCGGCTGAGCAGTGCGGCGCGATAGTGCACCCACCTGGTGGCGGAGGGAGTCACGTTCGTGGACGAGTCCGGCGATCGAAGAGGCGGCAAGGTACGCGCCTGCGACCGGGACCGCCGCTGCGGCGACGATCGCGACATCCCGCACCCACCTGGCCTTCATCAGTGGCCGCCCTTCAGCCATGCGCTGACAGCCGCGACAGCGAGCGCCGCCAGGAACGTCCCGATCGAGGTGAGGAGCGCCATCCGTGACGTCTGCCGCGCCGAATGCGCTTCGGTAGCGGCCCGTTCCCGGTCCGTCTCGCCCTGCTTCTCCAGGCGCGCGATCCGCTCAGACTGTGCGGTCTGCTCGGCGTGGTACACCTCGCGGAGCACGTACTGCTGCATCTGCGCGATGAGTGTCTGGATCGCTGCGGAGTGCTGGGTTTGCATGTCCCGCAGGTCGGAGACCAGGTCTTTGTGGTTGCGTTCGATGAGTTGGTGCAACTCGCGGGGGCTTGGCTGCTCATCGCCCACGGCACTCCCTAGCTTGAGGTCCAGTGGGCGGTGAGGGTGCGGTGATCGGTCGGGTCAGACCGGGGCGGGTGCCAAGGTGAGGGTGGTCTGCCACACGTCCGGGGCGACGCCGTGCTTGATGTCGAGCACCACGCACGGAATGGTGATCGCCGGGGCACCGATGGGCCGCCGTTTGAACGTGACCAAGTCACCAACTTCTACCCCGAGCACGAACGTGAAGGTGTTACCCGTTTGGTCTTTCGCCGGGTCCAGCAAGACGGTGCTGACACGCTTACGCGGATTGGCGTACTGGGCCAGGTAGTAGTTCATCACGTTGGCGGTGTCGGCATCATCGGCGAAACTGACTGTTTTACCCAGCGTGCGCAGACCGTACTTGGCTATGGAGCTCTGGTTACTGACAGCAATTGAAGTCGTGGCTACAATTACATTTTGGTTGTAGGGACTGGAAGTCACACGTCCGCCGTTGTCGACCTGAACCCGGTTGTACAGATATGTGGGATCAAAGTCAATTTGGAGGCTTCCAGAATCCCCGACATAGGGAATCTCGCCCAGGTCTGGGCGATCTCCCAGTATCGCTTTGACCGTCTGGTTAAGGGCGTTGCTTCTGGTGCGAAATTGCAGTTGTCCAGCGGCGTCTGCGAACAGCTTGCCAGCGTTGAAATCCGCGATCTGAACGATCTGCTCAGCGACGGTGCTCTGGGTCAGCTCGAAACCGGCGTTGACAGCACCGACCCCGTTGATGATTCTTGTGCCTTTCCACCCGGCTATAGCCAGCTTGCGGTCGATCACAAGGTTCTGAGGTGCAGCAGCGCCGCTAGGGAGGGCCATTTGCCCAACTATCATCGAGGTGAAAATATCGTACAACTCACCGACAGTAAGCATCCGTGGCATGATGGCAATGTGTGCGTGGACAGCGTTCCATGTGTGGCCGCCTGTGCCATAGGAATCGACCGTGCCACCAATGTCGATCCGGTCAAAGTTGGTGACCAGGTTACAGGTACCTGAGTGGACCAATGCACCATTGAGGTAGAGATTGTACGTCGTCTGGTTGAACGTCACGGCCCAGGTACCAAAGGCGGGGGGCATGGTAAAGGTAGTGCCGCTGCTGAGCGTATCGGTAACAAGGGTTCCGGTGACCTTGTCCCATTTGTTGATAGCGGGGTAACCGATGCCTCCGTTGACAATCTGCACCTCAAGTGTTCTGCCATGAAACCCTGGCCCCGTGGCGTTGCTTATCGCGAACACCGTAGGTCTTACGGTCGCATTCCACAGGTTTCCACTTGCACCGCCAGGGTCGAGGAGGTTATAAACCCCGCATATCGTGACGCCATTAGTGATGGACGGGAAAGTCGTGTCGTTGGCGACGAGCGCGAATCCGTGGTTCGTGTAGTCAGCTGCGGTCAGCCCGGTCTGGCTCCAGCCGGAACCTGGGTCCCCCAGAATGCTGGACGTACTGCCGAATGATGTAAAACCCTGAGTGGAGGCTCCGAATGTAGCACTCCCACTCCCGGCACCAGCTGCCGACATCTGTTGAGTGAGTACCTGTGTCCCGATTCCAGAGGAATTCTGGGCGACACTGTTCCCCGACGCGTCACTCAGTGTCCAGTACGAATGTGGGGCAGAACGGAGAATGACACCCTGAAGAGGTGTGTAGTCCTTAGACGTCAGGGTGGCGATCACGTCGATGCCGATGGCCGTGGAGTCACCCCAGTGAGGGTCGGTCCACACCTGCGGCCACCGTTCGATCCACCCGACACAGACGGGATACTGCTTGCCCATCCACGTCGCGACGATCCGGAACGGCAAGTAGATGTCGATAGCGATACCGGCGTACTTGTCACCAGTAGCGGTAGACACCAGCGCATTACCGTTACCGTCTGCCCGGGTAAACGTCACGGTGCTCGTCCCGCCGACCGTGCTGATACCGGTCACCTGGAACACCGTGAATTCCTTCAGCGCACCACCCGAGGTGGTCAGCTGGAAGTAGTCAGTGACAGTCATCGTCGCTGAGTCGGTGCTGGAGCACACGAACGTGCTGGTCGTGCCGTTCGCCGTAGCCGTACCGGCTCCGGCCGCGCGCGGCGACAGCGCCCCGTCGTCGTTTCGCAATCTCAGATCAGTCGGCGAGGACTGGACCGAGCCCAACTCGAACTGGATGCCGCGCTCGTGACCGAACTCAGTCAACCGGTTCGGGATCGACGTCCAGGTGATCATCGGCGGAGGCGTAGACAAGTTGTACCCGAGACCGAGCTGGAAATCGACCACAGGCCAGCTGGGGTTGGTCTGCGTCGGACCCACTCCGGTGACCCGGATAGAAACCGCGACACCCGCCCAGTTGGCAGCGGCTCCGAGGGTATACGAGACAGTCTGAGCGGTAGCTGACTCCATCCATATGGCACTTGTGGTTATTTGAGGTGTGAATCCGTAGATCCCGTTGGCGAACGTCCAGCCCCCACTCGCAGTAACCGTCGCGTTGGCGACGTCCGTGGTCACCGCCGCCACCATCAGGCAATCCGCGCCACCTGCGGGTGTAGGCAGCGTCATCGAGAAACTCGTAGTGTTGTTAGCAGTAGCCACTGCCACGGCATCCACCGTGAGGTAACCGTTGGTCATACCGGCGATCTCAAAGATGCTCATGTAGACGGTGGCGGTGTCCGTCGAGAGAAATTGTTGGATGGCGCCGTACAGGCTCACATTGGGCCACCCGGTGTACACAATCTTCGGGCACGCCCATATCTGCGTGTGCAGAAAGGAGTTCGGGTGCTTCACGCTCGCCTGTGTCGTGGCGCTGTACAACAGCGTCCACATGTTTCGCGACCAGTCACCTACCGTCGCTGTCGGTGCGTCCGCGTTTATCGCATGCCAGTGCAGTGAGACGATCACCCAGTTGCCGGTGGCCGGGGTGATGTTGATCTCGCAATCTACCGGAGCAGCATATCCATTGGCGGAATAGCCGTTCCAGGCGTGAGGCATCGAAAGCGCCATCAGCGACCGACCGGGAGCGAGTAGCGGTTGTTGGAGTTGCGCAAGTTCATTCGCAACACCGCCTCTTGGATGCCGCGTTCGAGGTCGCGTTGCGCGAGCACGCTGCCTTGGTTGTGGACGTGGACGACGACGACCGTGTTTCCGCCACCACCGCCACCGCTTGCCCGTGTGACGGGTGTGGTGGTGAACGCGTCAACCCCGGTACCGCCGCCGGGTGAGGTGATGTTCGCGATCATCTCCCTGGACAGGACGTACTCGCCGCCGTGCAGAATCGCCGCAATCGGAGCACCGTCTTGCCCGGGGACGGGGCCGCCCTCAGCGAACCCCAGCATGTGCGTGATGCTGCTGACGCCGCCCGTCACGCCGTTGATCATGTGGCCGATGCCGCCGAAGATCGACGAGATCTTGTCCCCGACCCACTGGGCGGCTTTCACGAGGTCATTGAAGATGGTGTGGATGAAATCCCAGGTACCGGAGATCGCCGAGCCGATCCCGTCGAACGCCGGTTTGATCGCGTTCTTCCACAGCCAGGAGAAGACCGCACCGACCGCGTGCGCGGCCGGTTCAACAATGGTGTGCCACCACCACATGATGATGCCGGCGAGCATGCGGTAGCCGCCGACGATCCAATCGAACGCCGGTTTGATCGCGTTGTTCCACAACCACATGGCGACCGCGCCGACAAATTTCGATGCGGTCACGATCGCGTCGAACGTCGGCTTGATCACGGAGTGGTACGCCCACGACACGATCGCGCCGATGCCCTTGAAAGCGGGTTCGATGAGCTGGCGGTACGCCGTCACAATGACCGCGCCGAGCAGCTTCATGACCGCCAGCCACAGGTTGAACAGCGGCTTGACGAAGTTCCAGCACCAGGTCGCCGCTGCGGCAATGCCGTGCCACACGGCTTCAATTGCGTGCCACAACCACATGGCCACAGCGACGACCGCGTGCCAGGCGGCCATGATCCCGCGCCAGACGGCCTCCATCGCGTGCCACAACCACATGGCACCCGCGGAGATGCCGTGCCACACGGCTTCCATCGCATGCCAGAGCCACAGTGCCCCGGCGACGATGCCGCGCCAGACGGCCTCCATGGCGTGCCACAACCAGATTCCGCCTGCGGCGAGGGCGTGCCAGGTCGCGATCATCGCGTCCCGGAAACCCTTGAAATGGTTCCAGGCGTACATGACCCCGACCACGAGCAACGCCACCCCCGCGATGATCGCGAGAATGGGCCACGTGGCCGCGATGGTCGCAGCAGCGGCGCTGATCATAGAAATGGTGTACGCCGCTACGGCCGCGACGAGGACGACACCTACAGCTATCGCCAGCGCCTTGACCACACCCTCGTGCTTGGACATCCAGTTCATCGCCGTCATGAGCGGGGGGATCAGCACGTTCCCGACGGTGATCGCCACAGCGTGGAATGCCGACTTGAGCTGGTCGATCTTGAAAGACAGGGTCTGCTGTACATCGGCGAAGCCCTTGACCGCCGTGCCGCCCTTGTTCCATGCCGCGCTTGTGGCGGCAATGTTCGCCGTCGTCTCTGGCAGGTTCCCGTTGAGCAACTGCATTGCCGCGCGGTAGGCGTTAGTACTGCCCAACATCTTGGTCATGGCGGTGGCATAGGATTGTGTGATCGGCGAGCCGGACTTCAACAGATCAGAGAACCCGGACGCGCGCTTCTGCATGGTGGCCCACTGCAACCCCAGGTTGGAGGAGACCGGCCCCAGGGCCTTGGCCGCCTTGGCGTAATCCGCCCAGGTTATCGAGCCACTCTTGACCTCAGAGGCCAACTTCTGAATGTCGGGGGGCAACGCTTTGAAAGCAACATTGGCGTCGTTGGCAGCCGTCTTCGACTTGTTGAGCGTGTCGACCAGGATGTAACCGCCCTTGGTGTGGGACGCAATGGCGGCTGTCAGCATGGAGAAGGTCCCCATGAGGCCGTTCTTACCCAGGTCGTGTTCCAGGACCGTGGAGGACAACCCGAGCCGGTCCATCTCCTTAACGGCCTGGAGGTTGTGAATGGACATACCCCGGATCACAGCCGTGAGGTCATCCACCGCGCCGTGTGCCGTCGCACCGTGCTGAGTCAGGGTTGCCATGGCGCCAGACAGTTCACCAAAAGTGATTCCGGCCTTTTGGGCGATAGGCGAAACTGTCCCGATGGCGGCGGCGAAGTCCGCCATGGTCATCTTGCCGCGCCCAACCGCAACGGTCATGGTGTTCATAACCCGGGCGGCCTCGGCGGGCTGGACGTTAAAGTCCCGCATCACCGTGGTGAGTGCGTTGGTCACATCGGCGAGCGGGGCCTGCTCGGCGCGGGCACCTTGCGCCGCGACCTTGAGAACATTCAACCCGTCCGCGCCGTGATACGCGCCCTTGGCAATCCCGTACCCGGACGACTCGACCATGTACATACCGGCGGTCAATTGCGTGGTCGCCGTGCCCGTGTCCACGGACATCTTGAGGATCTCGTCCGACGCGGTCTTGAGATTGCCGGTGAGCTTGCCGCCGATAACGGAGCCGGTCTCCCCCGCCGACGTCCCGAGCTTGACGATCTGGGATTGGTATTTCGCGGCGGAGTCCACGCCGTACACGGCGAAGGCGGCGGCACCGATCAGGGTGTCCTTGCCCAGCTTGTTAATAGCACTGCCGACCTTGCCCAGTGCCGCCGACTGACGACCAGCAGCCGCTTCCGCCCCGGAAGCCTTGGAAACGGCTGTGGTCTGCTCGGCGGCCAGCAGCCGCTCCGCGACGGCCGTTTTGCCCATTGTGTCCCCGAGGACCCGTTGGGCGTCGGCCGACGCCAGGGACGCGTCCTTCACGAGGTTCTGCTGGACGGCGAGGTCCGCGGCCATCTCGGCTTCCAGCTTGGCGGCGTCGGCCGCCATCTTCTCGGCGTCCCCGAGCGCCGTCTGAGCGGCGGCAGCGGCGCCCGCATCAACACCGGCCCCGCCGATCGCCGCACCACCAGAGGCCGCGGCGAGAGACGCCTCCATGCCCTTGGACTGGGCGGCTACGGCGTCGATCGTGGCTGCGAGACGCTCCAACGCGGCGATCTCAAGGTCGATCCCGGCGACCGCACCGGCGGAGTCCACGAGGAACTGCTGCGTAGCCGGCGGCAAGAGTTCCGCCATGGCGCACCCCCGCCCCGTGAGAATCTGTCAGCGGATCGGCGTACCGTTCACGCGGCGCAGGCCGATACTCCGGGCATGGAAGCAAAAGGGCGCAACGGGCAGATCGACTTCGATGGCCAGTGGGTCACCATCACCCGGCGCGGTTTCGTCGCCAGGGCGACCGTGGGTAAGGGCGACAAACGAATCCACGTGTCGTCGCTCGGCGCGGTCGGCTGGAAACCGGCCGGGCCGATCGTGAACGGGTTCATCACGTTCTCGGTGCCGGGCAGCACCGCGGTCCGGTCCCGGTCCGGAAACCGAACCAACCAGCATGTCCGTGACGAGAACTCGGTGCTGTTCACCTGGCAGCAGCGGAAGGCGTTCGAGGACATCCGGGCCGCCATCGAGCAGGCGCTGCACGCCTCCCGGACCGGGCAGGCAGCGCCAGCCCCGCCGCCGCCCGTTGCGCCGGCCGACGCGCGCGCCCAGTTGCAGCAGCTCCAGGGGCTGCACGCGCAAGGGCTGATCAGCGACGCCGAGTACCAGGCGAAGCGTGCCGAGGTGCTGCGCCGCATCTGACGGTCAGATGCCGAGCGCAGCGGTCCACGCCTTCGCGGCCACAGCGGTGAGCGTTCCGGACGACGCGAGTTTCTCCGTCGCAGGCCGCAGGTACGGTCTGGCCGGGAGGACGGAACCCCGCCCGGCCGTGCCTCCGAGCTCCTGGATCCGCGCGTAGATGACGGTGCCGCCGACCGTCGCCAAATACCGTGCCGGCCCTGCTGAGATGGCCGGGGTCGCGACGATGGAACGGCGCAACGTCCCCGTGACGAGCGATGGAGGATCGCCGGGCCGTGACGGTGTGGGTGTACCCGCCGGGTGGGAGGTGCGGGTCAGCTCCAGTTGGGTGGCTTTGAGTGCGGTCAGCGACATGGCGGTGACCGCCGCACGCGGAGCCACCGTTGCGGCGCGGGCACGGATCACCTTCAGCCGTGCGACGACATCGACGGCGGCGTTCGCGGACATCGCTCACCACCCTCCGTTGAAGCGTGGCCC